>Ga0233363_1000059_pt1 | contig 53509 bp, 41 predicted proteins | sample ElkDunMinimDraft_18_FD_191534 | JGI IMG/M metagenome (GOLD analysis project Ga0233363, IMG submission 191534) | Fecal eukaryotic communites from dung pellets of Tule Elk in California, USA - Elk Dung C16 | ecosystem: Host-associated > Mammals > Digestive system > Large intestine > Fecal | place... | reverse complement strand
GCCGCGAGCGCACGTGCCACGGTCGACTTGCCCGAGCCCGAGAGGCCCGTGAAGAACACGACCGCACCACGGCGGGGCGCGCTGGCCGCCGCGCGGGTGAGCTCGCGTGCCGACGCCTCGGGGTACAACGCGCCGACCTCGTCGGCCCACAGCGAGCCGATCCTGGCCAGGCGCTCGCGCGTCTCGGGACGGCGCTGCTCGGTGAGCAGCGCGGTGCGGGTGGCGCCGTAGCGCGCCGCGACGCCGTCCCAGTCGAGCCCTGCGGGCGGAACCGCGGGCCACGGCACGACGACCACCTGCGTCGCGTCGGTGAGCGCCGCCGTGCGCTGCGCGACGTCCTGGGCGGTGCGGACCAGGCCGGGTGCGCCGACGGTGCCGGCCGCGGGGGCCCGCCGCCCGGCCGGTACGAGCACGAGCACGGCGTCTGCGCCGCCGACGAGGGCCGGCAGGGCGGCGACCTCGTCGTGCGTCGGCACCTCGGTGACGACGAGACCGACGACGTCGGCGGCACCGGCGAGCCCGGGGCGGACGTCGGTCGCCGGACGGCGGACGGCGGGTTCCCAGTGCGGGCCGGCGGCCCGTGCGAGCGGCCTGGCCGGTGCGAGCGACGGTCCGTCGACGACCGCGAGCGGAGTGTTCTCGGCGTCCGTCAGCGTGACCGGACCGCTGTCGTCGATGCCACCGATCATGAGGGTCGCGGTGGCGCCGCCGAGGGCGAGCTCGAGCAGGTCCAGCTCGTCGGGCGTCAGGACACGGGTGGTGGGGGTGGTGGCGCTCATGGCCTGGGGGTGGCGTCCTTCGTCATGGTCGGAGCGGGCTTGGTCGGAGCGGCCTTGGGCGGCAGCGCCTTGATGCGGTTGCGCACCAGGACCCACAGCACGTTGCCCAGCACGAGAGCGGTGCCCGCCGCCACGAGCACCACGGTGAGCGAGGCGCCCAGGAGCTTGAGCCCGGACGCCAGGAGCAGGATGGCCAGCGCGCGGCGGATGATCCCGCCCGGGGCACGGCTCGAGGCCTGGGCGCCCAGCCATGCCCCCGGGACGGCGCCGATCAGCAGGGACGCGGTGATGCCGAGCGAGAAGTCCCCGTAGAGGACGTGTCCGAGCGACGCGGCGGCGACGAGAGGCACGGCCTGGACCAGGTCCGTCCCGACGAGCTGGGAGGCCTTGAGGGCCGGGTAGAGCATGAGCAGCACCACGATGACGATCGACCCGGCGCCGACCGAGGTGAGGCCCACCATGAGGCCGGCGATAGCGCCGAGGATCGCGGTCGCCAACGGGCGGACCACGACGTCCGGGCTGGTCGGCCTCGCGGGCCCCTCTCCGAGCGCCGTCCTGCGCTGGAGCATCCCGAGCACGGCCCGGACGACCAGGCCGGCCGACGCGATGAGCAGGGCGATCCCCAGGAACCTCTTGAGGCCCTCGTCGAACCCGTCACCGACCGGGAGGACCCTGATGAGGAGCGCGCCCGAGAACGCGGCCGGCACCGATCCCACACAGAGCCAGAGGACCAGCCGGAGGTTGACCGTCTTGCGCCGCAGGTGCACCACGGCGCCCGCGGGCTTCATGAAGAGGCTCGCCACGACGTCGCTCGAGACGGCCATCAAGGGGTCGACGCGGAAGACGAAGATGAGCATGGGCGTCATCAGCGCTCCGCCGCCCATGCCGGTGAGCCCGACCACGAAGCCGACCAGCAGTCCGCCCAGGATCAGGGCCAGGTCGACATCGATCATCGACGGCCGCCCTGGGGGTCGGCCGCCGGCCGTCTGCCGAGGGACCGGCTGGGGGTGGCAGGCATGCGCTGAATGGTAGCCTCGGCGGCGGCCTGTCCGGGCCTCGTCCCCAGCCACTGGCCCCGAAGGAGCCCGATGAACGTGCGTAAGCCGGCGCTGCCCGATGCGTCCTTGGACGACGAGCAGCTTGCCGTGGCGCTGGGCGTCGGCGCAGGTGACGTCCTGCAGTCGCTGCGTGCCGAGGTGGACGCCGGGGACCGCGAGCTGGTCGGCAAGGACCTCCGGGACGCCGGCGACGCCGCGAGCCAGGAGTGGCTCGCGGCAGCGCTGCGCCACGCGCGGCCCGACGACGCCGTGCTGTCCGAGGAGGCCCAGGACGGCCCCTCACGTCTCGGTGCCGACCGGGTCTGGATCATCGACCCGCTCGACGGGACGCGCGAGTTCGCCGAACGGCACGCCGACGGCAACCCGGGCGAGTGGCGGGACGACTTCGCGGTCCACGTCGCCCTGTGGGAGCGCGGGCGCGGTCTGACCGCGGGTTCGGTCGCGCTGCCCGCGCGGGGTAGGGTTTTCAGCACCGCAGCCACGGTGCACGACCGGCCCGGCGACGCGGCAGCTGACGCGGTGGTCGACGGGCGTCGGCCGTTGCGGATCGCCGCGAGCCGGAGCAGGCCGCCTCGGTTCGTCTCCGCGCTCGCGGAGCGGCCGGACGTCGAGCTCGTGCCCATGGGCTCGGCCGGTGTCAAGGTCGTCTCGGTCGTCGACGGCACCGTCGACGCGTACGTGCACGGGGGAGGTCAGTTCGAGTGGGACTCGGCGGCTCCTGTCGCGGTCGCGCAGGCGGCGGGCCTCGTGTGCACGAGGCTGGACGGGACGCCGCTCGAGTACAACCGGGAGGACCCGTGGCTCCCCGATCTGTTCGTGTGTCACCCGGCGCTCGTGCCGCACCTTCGTGCGGCGCTCGCCGAGGTCGGCGTCGATAGCAAGGAAGGTGCCCAGCCGTGACGACTCACGTCCTGAGCCAGCTCCGCAGCCTCGAGGCGGAGAGCATCCACATCGTCCGCGAGGTCGTGGCGGAGATGCAGCGCCCGTGCCTGCTCTTCTCGGGCGGCAAGGACTCGATCGTGATGCTCCACATCGCGGCCAAGGCGTTCGCACCGGCGCGGATCCCCTTCCCGATCATGCACGTGGACACAGGGCTGAACTTCCAGACCGTGCTCGCGTGCCGTGACCGGTGGGTCGAGCGCCTGGGTGTGCAGCTCGTGGTCGCGTCGGTGCAGGACGCGATCGACCGCGGTCTCGTACGCGAGGAGCCCAACGGCTCGCGCAACCGGATCCAGACGCCCGTGCTCCTCGAAGCCGCCGAGAAGAACGGCTTCGACGCGCTGTTCGGCGGTGGGCGCCGGGACGAGGAGAAGGCCCGCGCCAAGGAGCGGGTGTTCTCGTTCCGCGACGACTTCGGCCAGTGGGACCCCAAGAACCAGCGGCCCGAGATCTGGAGCCTCTACAACGGCCGGGTCCACCAGGGCGAGAGCATCCGGGTCTTCCCGCTGTCGAACTGGACCGAGCTCGACATCTGGTCGTACATCGCGGCCGAGAACATCGACATCCCCGACCTGTACATGGCGCGCGAGCGCGAGGTCGTCGACCGCGGCGGCATGCTCTACGAGGTCAACGAGTTCACGCCGTTGCGTGACGGTGAGACGGCCGAGCGACGGTCCGTGCGGTACCGCACGGTCGGTGACGCCAACCTGACGGCTGCCGTCGAGTCGACGGCGGCCACGCTCGACGAGATCGTCGAGGAGACCGCGGCCGTGCGCCTCACCGAGCGCGGCGCGACCCGTGGCGACGACCGCGTGAGCGAGGCCGCCATGGAGGACCGCAAGCGAGAGGGTTACTTCTAAGCCATGACCGCCATCACCGAGCAGACGTCGTCCACGGCGCGGCCCGAGCACACGATCGACCTCCTGCGGTTCGCGACCGCCGGGTCGGTCGACGACGGCAAGAGCACCCTCATCGGCCGGCTCCTCTTCGACTCCAAGACCATCTTCGAGGACCAGCTCGAGTCGGTGGAGCGGGTCAGCAAGGACCGCGGGAACGACTACACCGACCTCGCGCTGCTGACGGACGGGCTGCGCGCCGAGCGCGAGCAGGGCATCACGATCGACGTGGCGTACCGCTACTTCGCGACGCCCAAGCGCAAGTTCATCATCGCCGACACCCCGGGCCACATCCAGTACACGCGCAACATGGTGACCGGGGCGTCGACGGCCGACGTCGCGCTCATCCTGGTGGACGCCCGCAAGGGCGTGCTCGAGCAGAGCCGTCGGCACACCTTCCTCGCGACCCTCCTGGGCGTGCCGCACATCGTCGTGTGCGTCAACAAGATGGACCTGGTCGACTACTCGGAGGAGGTCTTCGAGTCGATCCGCCGCGAGTTCACCGAGTTCGCGTCCCGGCTCCGCGTGCCCGACCTGACCTTCATCCCGATCTCCGCGCTCGTCGGCGACAACGTGGTCAACCGCAGCGAGAACATGCCGTGGTTCGACGGCTCGCCGCTGCTCAGCCACCTCGAGCGCCTGCACGTGGCCAGCGACCGCAACCTCGTCGACGTCCGCTTCCCCGTCCAGTACGTCATCCGGCCGCAGTCGCACGAGGCCCGGGACTTCCGGGGCTACGCGGGCACGGTCGCGAGCGGCGTCATGAAGCCCGGCGACCGGGTGCTGGCCCTGCCGTCCGGCCTCGAGACGACGATCGCGTCGATCGAGACGGCCGACGGTCCCGTCGACGAGGCGTTCCCGCCCATGGCGGTCACGGTGCGCCTCGCGGACGAGATCGACATCTCGCGCGGTGACATGATCTGCCGGCCCAACAACACGCCGGCCGCGCTCCAGGACATCGACGCCCAGATCTGCTGGATGGACGAGTCCGCGCCGCTCGTCGCGGGCAAGAAGTACGCGATCAAGCACACGTCCCGGTGGGCGCGTGCGATGGTCAAGGACATCAACTACCGCGTCGACGTCAACACCCTGCACCGGGAAGAGGACGCGACCGAGATCCGGCTCAACGAGATCGGGCGCGTCCAGCTGCGCGTGACGCAGCCCTTGTTCGTCGACCCGTACCGGCAGAACCGCCAGACCGGCGCGTTCATCCTCGTCGACGAGAGCTCGAACAAGACGGTCGCCGCCGGCATGGTCGGCGGCCTGCCGCACACCGCCTGACGTAGCGGACCGCCGGAGCGCGCGGGCCGTCCCGCGTGCTCCGGCGGATGCTCAGCTCAGCTGCTGGAGGAGCGCGTCGAGCGCCGGGCCGTCCCGGTCGAAGTCGAACGTGAAGTCGGCGTGCATGCCGTCCTGCGGGCCGTCGGCCACGGGATCGCACCAGAAGTACCGCAGGTCGCCGCCGAACATGGCCGCGAGGTGGTACTCGTTCGTCGGCCAGTAGCTCCGCGCGGCGACGACGATCCGGGTGGCTGGGCCGGACGAGTAGACCATGTTGATCATGCCGGACCCGCCGTACCCGGCGACGACGGATGCGCTCGAGAAGAGCCGTACCTGTTCGGGCAGCGGAAGGTCCTCCGGGTAGACGACCGTGAACCCGGCCGCTTCGAACCGGGACTCGAGCTCGGGGCCGTTGAGGCAGCGCCGGCGCATGGCGCCGCGGCGCGAGACGAAGATGCGGTCGGGAAGCGGGTCCGTGCCGGCCTGGGTCAGGAGGGCGTCCGCCACGCGGCGCCACACCGAGCGGACGACGGGGCTCAGGAAGGGCGGCTGCTGGAAGGCCTGGGTCGCGGTGACCAGGCGCTCGACGCGCACGCCGTCCGTGAAGACGGTGACGCGGTCCCGGGGGATGCCGAAGGCCTCCAGCAGCTGCCACGTGTGGGGCGGGACCTCGCCCGTCGTGGGGTTCGGGCTGAGGAGCACGCGTAGGTCAGGGAACTCGTCGAGTGCTGCGTCCCACGCCCAGAGCTTGGACAGGTCGTGGGTGATCACGTGCCCGTAGTGCCCGGGCATCTGGTTGTCGAGATGGAAGTACGTGCCGCGCAGGTACCGGAGCTCCTCCTCGTCGAACGCGGGGACCTGCGAGTAGGCCGTGCCGTAGTCATGGATGCCGAACGTCCGGTGCCGCCGGTTCCAGGGCAGGAAGTAGGACGCCGGCAGGAGGAGTCCTTCGACGGCGGCCACCTGGCGGGGCGCGCACCAGGCGTCGGTGTACACCGTGCACAGCAGCTCGTCGACGTCGGAGGCGGCGGGGAGACGCTCGGCCTCGAGCGCTGCGTCGTTCGACCAGATCGTGGAGGCGGACTCGACCGTGGTGGGAGGCACGGCGAACAAGATCGCCTGGCTGCCGCCCCGGACGTCGATCGCCTCGCGGACCGCCGCCGCGTCGAGCTTGAGGACATGAGCGCCGGCCTTCGTGGCGGCGAGGAACCCGTCCTCGACCACGACACGCGACAGCGCTTTGCCGATGCCGCGGTCGAGCGGGCTGGAGTCCTTCCATCGGTTGTCCCGCCGGTTGTCCCGCGTCTCCATCCTCGTGGAGACCAGGTCCAGGACGTCCTGGGCGACGTTGCCCGCGAATGCCGACCTGTCCGGTCGCATCCCGCAGACGATGTAGTGCCCGCCTTCGGACAGGGACAGGTAGGCCTGCCGCAGCGTCGCCGCCTTGCGTACCTCCTCCTCCTTGCGCAGGTCGAGGAGGACGTCGGCCGCAGGGAAGCGGACGAGCTCGGACAGGACGTCCGAGGTCGTCGTGTCGATGACCTGGAACTCGCTCGGGCGCTGCGGCGGCGGAGGGCCGAACGACAGCACGTGCACGCGTGCGTCAGGCCAGCGGCGGTGGAAGACGCGGCCCGTCAGTACCGGGAACCGGTCACAGAGAACGACCACGTGCGCCGGCTGCGCGTCACGGAGCTCCCGCTCGATCGCCACGAGGTGGCGACGGGCGACTCCGTTGCCCGGCAGGCCGACCTGGTCGGCCAGCTCGAGCAACGTGAGCGCCCGGCTCACCGGCGTGACGACCCGGAGAGCCGGGAGGACGCGATGCGACGCGCCTTGGCCAGTGCACGCCGGACCACGGGCCGGTTCCCCGCCGCGGAAGCGCCGGAGCCGTCGGCCGCCGCACGCAGCCGTCGGTTCTCGTCATCGAGCCGCCGCTGCTCGGCGTACAGGTCGGCAAGCCGCTCGTTCGCCGCCCGGCGGGCAGCGAGCCCTTGGAACGCGTCCTTGCTCCACGCCACGGGCTTGGCGAGAGTCTTGTCGAGGCTCCAGAGGTGACCGAAGCGGGCGAGGTCCGCGGCGTAGATCTTCTCGATCGTGTCGCGGATGTCGTCCGGGAAGACCTCGGCGCCCGCGGAGAGCGGGGTGTCGTTCTCCCTGCCGAGCACGAGCGAGGGCGCCGATCCGGTCGTCGCGACGAGATGGCGCTCCAGGTCGCCGGGCAGCTCGCCGATCTCGCTCATCTCGTAGACGCGCGAGTAGGGCACCTCGGTCTCGTGGAGGCGGTCGACCTGTGGCGCGAAGTGGCCGTCACCGACGGGAAAGCTGTGGCCGCGGCCGAGGGCCAGGCCGTCCACGAACTGACGCCAGTCCACCAGGACGTCGTCGACGTTCTCGGGCGTCCTCGGCAGCCACGGGCGGTCGGCATAGCGCCGGTGCGAGTAGAGCGGGTCACCCACGAGGAACTTCGACTGCCAGGCGGAGAACAGGCGCAGCCGGGGGTCGCGGACCACCGCGAACACGAACCACCCCTCGGCCGGTGAGATCTGTGCCAGGTGGTCGTCGTCGAGGTCCGAGAGCCGCGGGACGCCCTGCCAGAAGCGCCGGTTGTGCACCGCCAGCCGGCGGGACGGCGCCATCGACTGCGTCGACGTCAGGCGCGCGGTGTCCTGGCCGGAGATCTCGGCGAGCATCCACTTGATCGACGTGCAGGCGTTCTTGCCGATCGACGTGAACACGATCTTGTGCTCCGGCAGCACCCAGGTGTTCCGCACGCCGCCGCCGCCGGCGGCCGTCGGCGGAGCCTGCAGGTCCGTGACCTTCATCCCGTCCTCACCTCGTCTGCGTGCTCGGGGGGCGTCGTCGTCGGCGCTCCGTCGCGGCCGTCCACGGCTGCGATGAGATCTGCGTACTCCCGCTCGAAGCGGGTGGTGTACTCGTCGTACAGCTCCTGGTCCACCCAGCTCGCGTCGCGCAGCCGGTCCCGCACGGGGTCGGTGCTCGCTCCCGAGGAGGGCTGCCCCGAACGGCCGCGGTGCCCGACCGTCGCGGCGACGGGCACGCCGGTGCTCGCGCTCGCGGCGAGGTGGCTCGCGGCCAGGTGCTTCATGGTCCCGACGAGGTGGAACCTCTCGTCGAGGACCTCCCGGGCCATCCTCGCCAGGTCGGAAGGAGCGATGTCGGCCGTCGCCGTGACCCAGAACATGTCCTCCTCCGAGGTCACGGCTCGGTAGGCGCCGGGGCCGCGGAACTCCGCCGCGTACTTCCCCTGGACCGCCGGGTGGAGGGCCACGATCTGGCGGGCGAGCAGGTTCGTCAGGCCGTGGGAGAGGCAGAAGTCGACGTGCTGCTCGAAGGTCTGGGACGTGTCCCTGTCACCCGTCGGGACGATGCCCTGCGTCGTCATGCGCTTGTAGAAGCCGGATGCCGTCTGTGACGCCGGGTCCCGGAGCACGGTGAAGTAGGTCAGCTCGCGGCCAGGGAGCTCGAGCGGGAACGGGTGGTGCAGGTGGACCAGGAGCAGGTCCCGTACGTCGGCCTCGGTCAGGCGCTGCGCCCCCTCGATCTGGAGGAGGCCGAAGCGGCGCTGGACCTGCACGATCCGACCCCACGGCAGCACCGACTTCAACGAGACGATCATGCTGGTGCCACCGGAGAACGGCAGGTGGAAGAACGCGGGCAGCGCGGGCCGCAGCGACTCGGCGCGGCTCACCAGGCGCGCGAACTCGCGGGACACCGGGTCCTCGCCACGCGTGGTCACGAAGCTCTCCCGCATCTCGGGGGAGGCCGCGAGCAGCTCCGCCATCAGCGCGTGCGCCTCGTCGTCGCGGCCCAGCTCGCTCAGGGCGGTCACAAGGGCGACCTGAGCCCTCGGCGGCGGCCCCTGCGGGGGACGTGTCGGCGGCAGCTCGGTGGCGTCCTGGAACCGACCGCGCTCGGCGAGCATGACGGGGAGCCACGCCCGCGCGGCGTCATCCCCGTACTCACGCGCCAGCAGGGCGACCGTCGCGAGCGCGACGCCGCTCCAGTCGTCGTGCCGGTGGGTCACGGCGCGGGCGCGCAGGCTGGTCAGGTCCTGACCGGACGGCTCACGTCCGAGGGCCGCGTCGACGAGCGCGCCGTGGAGGGCGTCCTGAAGGTCGTCACGGACGTTGCGCCACGGCCCCACCACAGGACCGAACTGGCCGCGGAACCGGCGGCCGGCACCCTTGCCCGCACCATACCCACGTCGCCAGTCGCTGCCGGGTGTCCCCGTCATGCACACCCCCCCGCTACTCTGTCTGCGCAGATCGTACAGGCACGGCGAGGAACCATCCCGAAAGACAGGACGCCTCGATGACTGAGCGAGCAACCCGCCCCGAGCCCGTCGACGCCGCCGGGTCCGAGCCGCCCCGGCCGGCGCTGCCCCGGAGCCGGGCCGGCACCCGGTCGCGCGGCCGGGGGCAGGCCCGCATGACGCGGCACGAGCTGCTCGCGGGGATCCACGCACGGCTGCGACCACGGACCTACCTGGAGATCGGCGTCGACACCGGCGCGAGCCTCGCCCTGTCCCGCGTGCCGAGCGTCGCGGTCGACCCGGACTACGCCGTCGTGTCGCCCCTGTCCGCTCCGATCCGGCTCGTGCGTGCGACGAGCGACGACTACTTCGCGTCGGAGGACCCGCAGGAGTGGCTCGGCGGACCCGTGGAGCTCGCGTTCATCGACGGCATGCACCACCTCGAGTTCGCGCTGCGCGACTTCATCAACGTCGAGCGGCACGCCCGCTGGTCGAGCGTCGTCGTGTTCGACGACATGCTTCCGCGGACGGTCGACCAGGCCGCGCGTGAGCGGACGACCAAGACCTGGGCCGGTGACGTGTTCTGGATGCTCGACATCCTGCGGACGTACCGCCCCGACCTGACGGTGATACCGGTGGACACGGCCCCGACCGGCGTCGTCGTCGTGACGGGCCTCGACCCCGCGTCGACCGTGCTCCGGGACCGCTACGCCGAGATCGTCGACGCCTACGTCCACGACGACCCCCAGCCCGTGCCGTCCCACGTGCTCGACCGGGAGGGTGCGTGGGACCCGGCCGAGCTGTTGCGTCTGCCCCTGTGGGGCTGCCTGCATCGCGGAGCATGGGTCCTGCACCCGCGCGACCGCGGGCTCCGGGAGATCGCCGAGGCGATGGAGCGGCCGGACACCTACCGCAGGCGCCGCCGGCGCGCGGGCGCCTTCGCGCGACAGGTCGCCGTCGGGTCGGGGCGGTGGGCCGGGGGCGTCCTCGGGCGCGCTCGGCGGCGAGGCCGAGGGGACCAGCGAACAGACGGCTGACACGGCAATGGGGCTCCGCCGTGGGGCTCTGCAGTAGGGCTCAGACGCCGACCCGCACCAGGTCCCGGTCGAGGGCTCGACGCATCCTCCGGCCGAGCGGCCGCTCGACGAGTCGGTGCACCAGCCACGCCAGCACGAGCACCACGGCGATGGCCGCCGCGAGCGTCACGACGACCGGGAGTCGGTCGTGGAGGAGGTGGATGACCCACCAGCCCCAGTACTCGTGCAGGAGGTACAGCGGGTAGGTCAGCAGGCCGGCCGTGGTCAGCCAGGTCGCCGAGAAGTGCCGCAGGCGGGTCAGCGTGGCGGCGGCCACCAGCGCGAAGCACGCGACGACGGCGAGCGCGGCGGTCGCCGTGCTGATCTCGGAACGCGTGGTGGCCTGGATGAGGTCCTGCGTGCGCTCGGCGGACCACGACGCGCCGATCAGCACGTTCTCGGCGAGGACGAGCCAGGCGATCACCGACCGCGAGTTGCGGGACAGCACGTACAGGGCGATCCCGCCGGCGAAGAGCGGCGCGTAGTCCGAGACGAGCATCGTGGCGAGGAAGTCCATGCCCGAGAGCTCGGCGAGCGCGGCCAGCGGCGGCCACACGGCCGCCAGGGCGAGGAGCCGGCCCGTCGTCACGCCGATGACGACCAGCACGCCCAGGATCAGGTAGAACCGCAGCTCGGCCCAGAGCGTCCAGTACACGCCGTCCACGTGCCCGTACCCGAACGCCTCCTGCAGCATCGTGAGGTTGACCATCACGGTGGTGACGTCCAGGTCGCGGCGGTCGGGCCAGAGCACGAGCAGCAGGAAGCCGGTGAGCAGGACCCCGGCCCAGTACGCGGGGTAGAGGCGCGAGATGCGGGACGCGGTGTAGGCGCCGATGCCTCGGCCCCAGGCGGTCAGCGGGATGACGAACCCGGAGATGACGAAGAAGAGGTCGACGCCGAACGCACCCAGGGACGTGATCGGCTGCAGCGCGGGGAACACCTCGGACACCGGCTGGCCCCAGGACGGGTTCGACCGGGCGGTGAAGTGGAAGAGCATGACTGCCACGGCCGCCAGGAACCGCAAGCCGTCGAGGACGGCCATGCGCCCGATGCCGCGGGGCGATCCGGAGCCCGAATAGGAGCTCATCGGGGTCTGCGTCACCTGAGTGAGCCTCCTGACGTTCTTCCGTCGCGTGCGGCAGGGTTGAGCGTATGTTGGTTGCTTCGGCACCGAACTCTACGGGGTCGGCCGGCCCGCGATGCGGTCGCCCCGGAACGACACGCGAGGTACGTCATGGCTGACCGCACCCCTCGTTCGACTCGTCCTGCCCGCCGGTCTGAGCGCAGTCCGCACCGTAGCGGTCTGGCGCTCGTGACGGCACTCGTCCTGCTGGCCGCGGGCGCCTCCGTCCCACCCGCGACGGCCGCGCAGACGGCGACGCCCGCGCAGGCCGCGCCCGCCGGCGCGCCGGCGCTGGCCGCTGCCGTCCGCACGAGCGCCATCTCCGGCGGCGCGAGCGACCGGGTGCTGCGCAAGGGCGAGACCTTCTGGTTCACCGGGCGCCTGACGATCGGCGGCAGCCGCGCGGCGGACCGGACGGTCGTGCTCCAGCAGCGCGTGCCCGGGTCGTCGGGCTGGCGCACGATCCGCTCGACGCGCACCAACAGGGACGGCTGGTTCGGCTTCACGCTGCGCCCGGACGCCGTGCGCGACTACCGGGCCCGGTTCGCGGGGACGTCGACGGCTCGATCGGACCAGACCGGCGCCCACCGGGTGTCGTTCACGGCGACGTCGCGCTCGCTCGCCTCGCGTGCGGACCAGATCGGCGGCAGGCTCGGCCGCGCGACGAGCGGGGTGCGCAAGGTGAGCGCGAACGTGTCGTTCCGCAGCTACGCCAACGGACGACTGGTCTCGGTCGCGGGCCGGGCGACCCGGACCTGGTGGGTCCGCGGCGACATCCTGGACACCTACCTCGCCCAGGGCGGCGTCGGCGGACGGCTCGGCCTGCCGACCCAGGACGCGCGCTGCGGTCTCGCCTGGGGCGGCTGCGTCCAGCGGTTCACCAAGGGCGTCGTCTACGAGAACTCCCGCGGCCACACAGGGGTGTCCCGGGTCGGTGGACGCCAGGGAGAGGTGATCGCGGCCGCACGCTCGCAGGTCGGCTACAGCGTCCGCTACTCCGGAGGCCCGAACCGCAGCCGGTTCAACACGTGGATGGGCAACTCCAACCCGTGGTGCAGCTTCCTGATCTCCTGGGCCTTCGCCGGCTCGGGCAACCGGTCGCTCGCGCCGCAGTCGGGCCGTTTCGGCGACTTCGCGCGTGCGGTGCGCACGACGATGCCGACGGGCAGCAAGCCGCGGGTCGGCGCCATCGCGGTGCTGTCGTACCTGGACTCCGGGGCGCCGTCGCACGCGCAGTACGTCGTGGACTGGAGCAGCTCGTCCCGGATCAAGGTGATCCACGGGAACACCGGCGGGTTCGGCACCTTCCCGAGCGGCGTCCGCGGCGTGGCGGAGCAGTGGGTAGGGACGGGACGCGTGCTCTACTACGGATACCCGCGGTACTGACCAGCTCGGCGGCGTCCGCCAGCACCTGCCCGTCCCGGAGGAACCATGCGTATGCGCCGCCCGCTGCTGAGCCTCGCGCTCGCTGTCTGCCTGCCCCTGTCCGGCGCACTCGTCGCGCCCGCGGTCGCCCAGCCGAGCGGGGCGGTCGCGACGGCCGTCGTCGCGGAGAGCCTTAAGCCGAGCCGCGTCACGGGCCGGGTGACGGAGTCGTGGATCCGCAAGGGCGAGACGTTCTGGTTCTCGGGCAGCCTCACCGTCGGCGGATCGCCCGCCTCCGGCCGGTCGGTCAAGATCCATCACCGCGCGCCGGGCAGCTCGCGCTGGTCGCTGCTCACGACGGTCACCACCAACCAGGACGGCTGGTTCCAGGCGCGCGTCCGCCCGGGGGCGGTCCGCGAGTACCGCGCGTACTTCCCGAAGACCTCCACGAGCAGCGGTTCGTGGACCAGCCCGCTGAAGGTCGCCTTCACCAGCCGCGCCCGCTCGAACGCGAGCCGGGCCGACGCGCTGGGCAGCCGCATCGGCAAGGCGACCACGGCGCTGCGGTCGGCCGGCTCGGGCGTGTACCACCGGAGCTTCACCAAGGGCATGCTCGTCACGGTCAAGGGGCAGACCACGCGGACGTGGTGGGTGCACGGAGGCATCCTCGCCGCCTACAAGAACCGCGGAGGTCCCGGCGGCAGCCTGGGCCACCCGATCCAGGACGCCCGGTGCGGCCTGGTGTGGGGCGGTTGCGTGCAGAGGTTCAGCAAGGGCGTCGTGTACGCGAACGCCAAGGGGGCCAAGGGCGTCACCACCACGACCGGCCGTCGCGGCGAGGTGGTCGCAGCGGCGCGCTCCCAGGTCGGGTACCGGGTCAAGGCCCAGTACGGCACGTCGCGGTACCTCTACTACAGCAAGTACAACGCGTGGAACCAGAGCAACACGGCCTGGTGCGGCATCTTCCAGTCGTGGGCGTTCGCGGCGTCCGGCAACGGCAACCTGGTGCCGCAGTCGAAGACGTTCGGCGCCTACCTGGACGGCGTCCGGCGCACCCTGCCCCGAGGCAGCACGCCCCGGGTCGGTGCGCTCGGCTTCGTCTCCTACGTCGCGTCCGGCGAGCCCTCCCACGTCATGTACATCGTGGGGTGGAACTCGACCCATGTGCGGGTGGTGCACGGCAACACGACGGGCCTGGGCGCACTGCCCGCCGGTACCCGAGGCGTGCTCGAGCAGTCGATCCCCAGGTCGCAGATCCTGTTCTACGCCTACCCGCGGTACTGACCGGGCCGGTCAGCGGCCCGCCGCGTACCCCTGGGCGCCGCGCGGGTTGGCGGCGGCACCGAGGACGCCGGTCGCCGGGTCACGCGTGACGGCGGAGAGCCGGCCGAGCGCCCAGTCGCCCGCGCGCGTCAGGACGTGCCCGCGCTCCTCGAGCCCGCGCAGCACCTCGGCGCCGAGCCGGTCCTCGACCACGGCGCCGCCCGGCGTCCATGTGCGCGGCCAGAACGAGCCCGGGAAGGCGGTCGTGTGCAGCGCGGGCGCGTCGACCGCCTGCTGCGGGGTGTAGCCGCCCACGAGCACGCGCAGCAGGAACAGCAGCTGCCACTGGTCCTGCTGGTCGCCGCCGGGCGAGCCGCACGCGAGCACGGGTTCGCCGTCGCGCAGCACGAGCGTGGGGGTCAGCGTGGTGCGCGGCCGGGTGCCGGGCTCGAGCCGCGACGGCGACGCCTCGTCGAGCCAGGTCATCTGCAGGCGCGTACCGAGGCAGAACCCGAGCCCGGGGACGGTGGGGGAGGACTGGAGCCAGCCGCCCGACGGCGTCGCGCTGATCATGTTGCCCCAGCGGTCGACGACGTCCAGGTGGCAGGTGTCGCCCTTCGTCCGGCCCAGCGCGCCGGGGACGGCCGGGTCCGGGGTCTCGATGACGACGGTGGGTTCGCCGACGCCCGACGCCGCACCACCCGTCGGGGCGCCGGGCAAGGACGCGAGGGGAGCGTCGCTGGCGTAGGACGTCCGCAGGGTGGGTGCCGGCGGGGTGGTGCGTCCGGGAACGCTGCCGGGGCGGAGCTCGTGCGACGCCGCGTCCCCGACGAGGAGGCGGCGCTGCTCCGCGTACTGCGAGGAGAGCAGGTGGTCGAGCACCTCCGCCGCCGTCCCCGCGTCACCGGCGTCCCCGTACCAGACGTCCCGGTCGGCCAGGGCGAGCTTCTGGGCCTCGAGGATCGTGTGCGCGCCCAGCACGGTCGACGGGTCGAGCCGGTCGTCGTCGAAGCCGTCGAGGATGCGCAAGGTCTGCAGGAGCGCCGGGCCCTGACCCCAGCTCCCCGTCTTGGCGACGGTGTACCCGCGGAAGTCGACCGTCGTGGCGGGCTCGTAGCCGGCGTCGAAGCGCGCGACGTCGGCCGCGGTGATCACGCCCGCGTGGTCGGCGCCGTCGGAGTGCCGGTGCGGCGTGGCGACGAACTCCTCGACCGCCGGGCCGACGACGTCGCGCCAGGCCGCGCGTGCGGCGTCGATCGCCGCGGTGCGCGACGCCCCGGCGGCGGACGCCTCCTGGGCGGCGGCGGCGAGGCCCTCGAGCACGGCCGCGTACTCCGGGTTCGTGACGACGTCGCCGGGCCGCGGGGCGGACCCGCCGGGGAGCCAGCGCTCGGCCGAGGTGGGCCAGTGGTCGCGGAAGAGCGCGGCGACGTCGCCGATCGTGCGGGTCACCGCCTCGAGCACCGGGTGCCCGTCCCGCGCGTAGCCGATCGCGAGCTCGAGCACCTCGGCGAGCTCCCACGTCCCGTGGTCGCGCAGCAGGAGCAGCCACGCGTCGACCGCGCCCGGCACGGCCGCGGCGAGCGCGCCGGAGCCCGGCACCAGGTCGAGGCCCTCGACGTCGCGGTAGTGCTCGATCGTCGCGCCGGCCGGTGCGGGGCCCTGGCCCATGAGCACGCGGGGGCGCGACGGGGCGTCGGCCGTGACGAAGATCCCGGTCATGTCGCCGCCGGGTCCGTTGAGGTGCGGCTCGACGACGTGCAGCACGAAGCCCGCCGCGACCGCGGCGTCGAACGCGTTGCCGCCGCGCTCGAGCACGGACTGTGCCGACGCCGTGGCGAGCCAGTGCGTCGAGGCGGCCATGCCGAACGTGCCGCGCAGGTCCGGACGGGTCGTCGGGGCGGGTGGCGGGGTGAAGGCGGTGTTGAGCACGGTGTCCTCTCGGTCCGGACGACGACGCGATGGTGCCGGTGTACCGGCCGGCCGGCTCACGGGCGCGGCCGGGGGTCGGCGGTGGGGTGCCCCAGCGCGGTCACGGCCAGGGAGATCAGGGCGCTCAGGGCCACGCCCCACGCGAGGTGGGCCTGCAGCAGCAGGGCGCCGACCGCGGCGCCCGCGCAGATGAGTCCGATCGCGGCCATGCGCCGGCCCGCGTTCTTGCCGGTACCGCCGGCCAGGCGCGAGTCGGCGGCGAGGCCCGTGATGGTCGAGGTCACGACGACGGTCGTGACGTCCTTGACGGCCAGGTGCCGCGCCGTCGCGGCCTGCAGGCCCATGGCGAGGGCCAGGAGGCCGGTGACGGTGAGCTGGACGGCGTGCGGCAGGTCGTCGCCGAAAAGCACCAGGAGCACCGTGATCGCCACCATGAGGAGGCCGACGGCTCCGAACATCGCCGACGTGCGCCCCGACCACCCGGCCTCGGTCGGCCGCAGGACGATCCCCCCGAGCGCCGCACCGGCCATGAAGGTCCCGAGCGCGAGGAGCGGCCCTGCGACCGGGAGGTCGTCGCCCCCCGCGAGCGCCATGCCGAGGATGACGACGTTGCCCGTCATGTTCCCGGTGAAGACCCGGTCGAGGCCGAGGTAGCCGACCGCGTCCGCGATCCCGGTCGAGAAGGTCAGCGCGAGCATGAGCACCAGGTGGAACCGGTCACGGTCCTCGTGGATCCGGCTGCGGAGCGTTCTGAGCACGACGGCCACCGTACCGGTCCTGACCTGGCGGTGACGGGGACCGACAGGCCCGGCCGTGACGCGCCGAGCGGTGACGCGCCGCGACGTGTCATGACGCGCCCCGGACGCGCCGCGCCGGTAGCCTCGGGCACCATGACCGACAAGGACGTCGCGAAGTATGGGCAGAATGCGCCGCGGGAGTCAGCGGCCCTCGACCACGAGCTCGAGGGCGAGCGGCCCCGGTGGCGCATCATCGGACCGGGCCTCGTCGTCGCGGCCACGGGCATCGGCGCGGGCGACCTGGTCGCCACGCTCGTCGCGGGCAGCCGCTTCGGGTACGCGCTGCTGTGGGCCGCCATCCTGGGCGTGCTCATCAAGATTGCGCTCGTCGAAGGTGCGGGGCGGTGGTCGCTCGCGACCGGTCGCACCATCTTCGACGGCTGGAAGTCCCTGGGCGCCTGGGCCACCGTCTACTTCGGCGTCTACATCGTCGTGTGGGGCTTCAGCTATGGGGCCGCGGCGATGTCGAGCTCCGCGCTGCCGCTCGCTGCTCTGTTCCCCGAGGTGGAGCTGATCTGGTTCGCGATCGCGATGGGCCTCATCGGCGCGGCGATCGTCTGGCTCGGCAGGTACCGCGCCTTCGAGTATGTGATCGCCGTGCTGGTGGCCGTCATGTTCGTCACGGTCGTCGGCGCGGCCGTGCTCACGGTGCCGAACCTGGCCGACATCGTCCGCGGGCTCGTGCCCCGCATCCCCGAGGGGTCGGTCTTCTACACGCTCGGCCTGGCGGGCGGCGTCGGCGGGACCATCACGCTCGCGGCCTACGGCTACTGGCTCAAGGAGAAGGGCTGGTACGCACCGCGCTGGATGAAGGTCATGCGCATCGACAACGCCATGGCCTACGTGCTCTCAGGGATCTTCGTCGTCTCGATGCTCGTCGTCGGCGCCGAGCTGCTCTACTCGAGCGGCGCGACGCTCACCGACGGCGAGGGCGGGCTCGTCGACCTGTCGGACGTCCTCGCGGAGCGGTACGGGGCGTTCATGGCGCCGCTCTTCCTCATCGGCTTCTGGGCGTCGTCGTTCTCGTCGGTCCTGGGCGTGTGGAACGGCGTCTCGCTCATGTTCGCCGACTTCGTCGCGACCGTGCGCGGGCTGCCGGAGGACGACCCGCGGCGCCAGGCGGGCGGTCTGTACTACCGCGGCTACATCCTGTGGCTGACGTTCCCGCCCATGCTGCTGCTCCTGCTCGACCGGCCGATCGCGCTGGTCGTGGCGTACGGCGTGCTGGGCTCGCTGTTCATGCCGTTCCTGGCCGTCACGCTGCTGTTCCTGCTCAACTCCTCGGCCATGCCCGAACGGTGGCGCAACAAGGCGTGGCTCAACGTGGTGCTCGGGCTGATCGCCGCCATGTTCCTGGTGCTGGGGATCAACGAGCTCGTCAAGGTGGTCCAGCCGCTGTTCGGCTGACGACCCGGCCCGCGGCACGCGAGGTCAGGACGAGCCGATCCCGGCCCGACGCCGGGTGGTCCGGTTGGCGTGCACGGTCCACCGCGGGACCCACCGGGCGAGGGCCGCGGCGGCGGCCGGGCCGAGCGCCGCCGCGGCCCAGATCCCGCCCGCGAGGGAGCCCAGGGCCGCGCCCGCCGAGATGATCAGCGGGCCGGCCGCCGTGCCCGAGTCCTGCAGGACCCGCCACAGGCCCAGGAAGCGCGCCCGCTCGTGCGCGGGTGCGACGTCCGAGCCCAGCGTCATGAGGATGCCCGAGCTCATCCCGTTGCCCAGACCGAGCACCCCGCCCACGACCGCGAGCGACACGGCCGAGTGCGCGAAGGGCAGCAGCAGCATCGCCGCGCCCATCGTGAGCATGGCCGGTATGCCGACCCACAGCCGGCCCATGTGGTCCATGACCTTCCCGGCCGGGTAGAAGAGCAGCATGTCGACCCCGCCCGCGATGCCGAAGATCACCGAGGTCACGGCAGGGTCCAGCCCGAGGTGCTCGCCCCACAGCGGGATCACGGTCTGGCGTGCGCCGCGCACGGCCGCGACCAGCAGGACGCCGACGCCGAGGGTCCGCAGCAGCGGTCCGTGCTCGCGCACCAGCCCGGCGAGCGTGCGACGCACGGGTTCCGCGGTGCTGGGCAGCGGGCCGGTCCCGGCCGCGACCGGCGCCGTCGGGTCGTCCCGCACCAGGGCGAGCACGACCGTCGCGGCGAGCGCCGCGGCCGTGCCCAGCAGGTAGACGCCGCGCAGGTCGCCGCCGTGGATCACGAGCGCCCCGACGAACGGGCCGACGAACTGGCCGATCCGGTGGACGCCGCCCAGCGTCGACAGGACGCGCGCCCGCTGCAGGGGCGGCGTGATCTCGGTGAGGTAGGAGTGCCGCGCCAGGTTGAACACGGCCGCCGCCATGCCGAGCGCCGCGACCGCGAGCGCGAAGGTCACGAGGTGCGGCGCCACCGCCGCCGTCGTGAACGCGACCGCGGCCACGCCGCCCGCGACGATCATCGCCCGCCGGTCTCCCACGCGGGCGGCGAACGCACCCGCGGGGACGTCCGCGACGATCTGCCCGAGGGGCAGCAGCGCGGCCACGGCGCCCGCGGTCGCGAGGCTCGCACCGAGCCCCGCGGCGGTCGGCACGATGACCGGCAGCATCGCGCCGGCGCCGACGTCGAACACGAAGGTCGGCACGAACGCGCCCAGGACGACGCTGCGCAGGGGGAAGAGCGGTGCTCGGGGCATCGTCCTCATCCTTGCGCACCCGCGGGGAGCGCGCGGCTAGCCCGCCCGCTCGGCGAGCGCCCGGGCGGGTACCCGCACCCGCGCGGTCCCCGGCGTGAGCGCCTGTGTGACGGCACGCCGGAGCCGGGTGCTCGTGGGGCGCTCGACGCCACGATGGATCGCGACCGCCAGCAGCACGCACGCCGCGACGGCCACGGCGAGCGTGACCCGCGGGCCGACGCCGTCCGCGGTGAGGCGGTCGATCACGGCATAGCCGAACTGGCTGTGGACCAGGTAGAGGGGGTAGGTGAGGGCGCCACCCGTCGCCAGGGTCGCGACCAGCCAAGGCCGCCGGACGACGATCGCCGGGCTCGACGACACCCACACCGCGGCGACGCAGGCCAGCATGACCGCGAGGGACACGGACCGGCTCACCGGGACGCCCTGGAGCCGGGACGCGGCGTCGGCGGCGTCGAGCACGCGGTAGGCGCACAGGGCCAGGGTGACCAGGAGCCCGCCCCAGGCCAGCCGGTCGCGCAGGCCGTCGCGGCGCAGGAGGAACAGCATCATGCCGACGCCGAAGTACGGCGCGTAGTTGGCCGCGAGGAGGTTCGCGGCCTCGCGCCAGCCGGCCTCCTGCACGGCGAGACCGGCGAGCGGCCACGCCAGCGCGAGCGCGACGACCTTCACCCGGGTCAGCTCGCCGAACGCCAGCAGCAGCCCCACGAGCAGGTAGAACTTGAGCTCGACCAGCAGCGTCCAGAACACGACCTGGACGCTGCGGACGTCGAACAGGTCCTGGACCATCGTGAGGTTGACCAGCGTCTGGGCGAGCGTCGGCGCCCGCCCGCCCGACCAGAGCGCCTGGAGCAGGGCCGTGGCGCCGATGCACGCCCAGTAGGCGGGGAACAGCCGGCCCACGCGCGAACCGGTGAACTGTGCCACCGTCCGGCCGTGCGCCGAGAGCAGGATCACGAAGCCGCTGAGCACGAAGAACAGCTCGACCCCGAGCCAGCCGTACCGGGAGACCGGGTTCAGCAGCGGGAACTCGCGGGCCCCGCTCGCACCCCAGTACTCGGCGACGGTCGACGTGGCCGTGAAGTGGTACAGCAGCACCGCGGCCGCCGCACCGAAGCGCAGGCCGTCCAGGGCGAGCAGGCGCGCACCTGGGGGCGGCGAGGGCGGAGGCCCGGACTGGGCGGCGGTGGTCGAGGGTGGCGTCGGTACCGTCGTCGTGGAGGCCATCGGCCCGACCATAAATCACGGTTTGATAACAGACCAAACGCTCGGGGCAATCATGCCCGAGGCAACGATCGTGCAGGTGTGTGGCACCGGTCCGGTCGGCCGATTCACCCCGGCGCCCGGCATCACGGGCACGGGTGGCCGCCTCCCGAACGGTGATGGGTCGCGAACCCGGCGGCCCGCACGGTACGCACGGAGGCGCCACGATGTCCGTCGTCGACCTGGTCCTGAGCTCCCCTGACGCCCGCACCGCCGACGGCCGGAGACTCCAGCTGCCCGGCGCCAAGCCGACCGACGGGCCGGGCGCCACTGCGCTGGGAAAGCTCGACAAGGCGCTGCGGCTCGGCGGTGTCAGCCACGGCAACGTCGATCTCCAGGGCCTCGAACCGAACCCGCGGCGGTTCACGGTGCACGTCGTGATGCGGTGCGGCAAGGTTCCCGAGACCCCGGCCACGGTCGTCGCCTCCACGATGCTGCCGTTCTCGATCGGCGTCGAGAAGTCGCCCGCCGACCCGGAGTCGATCGCGATCGTCGCACGGGTGACCCCGGCGGCCGGCGCCAAGCGCGGGGCGAGCACCGCGTTCTCCGCCGACCTCCGGCCCGGCGAGTGGCACACCGTCACGCTGGTCTACGACACCGACACGATCGGGCTGGTCGTCGACGGTGTCGCCGAGGCCGTCCACGCGTTTGGCGACGGCACCCTGAAGCGCGCCGCGGGCGGCGTGCTGTCGATCGGGTCCGACCCCGACGGCAACCGCCCGTTCTTCGGCGCCGTCGCGGCCGTGCGGTGGCGTGACGGAATCCCTCAGCGGCTCCTGCCGCTCGTCGACGAGCTCCGCTCCAGCCCGGGCTGGTTCGTCGCGGTCAAGGACGAGCAGCTCCACCCCGCGCTCGACCTGGGCGCGCCGGTGTCCGACGTCGTGCGGCACGCGGGCTCCGGCACCTGGGCGCTCGAGCTGGAGCGGGGGACGATCATGTACGCGGAGGACGCCGGGGTCGCGTTCGAGATGCACGGCGCGATCCGCGACCTGTACCGGTCGCTCGACGACCCCGCACCCCTCGGCCACCTCGTGAGCGACGAGGTCGCCACCTCGGCCGCGGGCGGGCGCAAGAACCTGTTCAGCCAGGGCGGCATCTACTGGTCGGCCGCGACCGGTGCCGTGCCCGTCGTCGGGCACCTGTACCTCGACTATGAACGGCTCGGGGAGTCGGGTGGCCTGGGGTTCCCGGCCGCCTTCGCGACCGCCGTCCCGGGCGGCTTCGAGCAGGTCTTCGAGCAGGCGCGCCTCTACCTGCGCGACGGCGCGTCGGCCGCGCACGAGCTGCACGGCCTGATCCTCCAGCAGTTCCTCGCGACCGGCGGCACGGCGGCCTGGGGCTTCCCCACGACCGACGAGGTGCCCGTGATGCGGGACGGCGCCGAGACCGGCCGCACGAACGAGCTCGAGCGCTGCACCTTCTACTGGTCGCCCGCGTCGGGTGCGCACGAGGTGCACGGCGACATCCGGACGCGCTACCTCGCCATGGGCGGGCCGCTCGGCGCGCTCGGCTTCCCGACGTCGGACGAGGGCGACGTGCCGGGCGCGGGCGGCGCGCGCTTCAACACCTTCCAGGGCGGTGCGCTGATGTGGCGCGGCTCCTTGGCCACCATGACGGCCGTCTCGCAGGTCACGCTGTTCCTCGAGCGCATCGCGACGGCCAACGCGGAGGGCCTGGGCCGCGGCGAGAACGACCTCTACTTCACGCTCCGGGTCTCGGACAACGGCACCATGCTGTTCGACCAGCGCTTCCCGGGCGGCGGCGACTTCGGCGGCCACGACACCATCGAGCCCAAGGTGACGGTGCCGCCGATCGCGGTCAGCCGGCCCGACCAGGTGCTCACGGTCGAGCTCGACGTCTGGGAGTCGGACGGCTCGACGTCGAGCGACGAGCACATCGGCACCTGGGTGCGCGAGCTGCGCCCGGACACGGCGTGGGGGCTGTGGGAGGACGAGGGCATCCTCCACTCGGGCAAGGTGGGACGCATCAAGGACGCGCTCCTGGCCGTGCAGCCGAACGTCGACCCGGCCACGCTGACCGAGGCCCAGCAGTGGTGGGGCATGGTCAACCAGGGCAACACGCCGATCTCGTACGCGAGCTATGCGACGGCGTTCGGCGACGTCGACCCGAACCCGCAGGACCTCGACCCGTTCGACTGGCTCGACAAGGCCTTCTACGAGCTCGTCGCCGAAGGGCTCGCCGGGAACGGCAACTGCTTCGGCATGAGCCTCGAGGCGATCTACGCGCACAAGCGCACGAGCCCGTTCGCCCTGCCGCTGGACCGCTTCGCCCGGGACACGGTGCAGGAGCAGTTCAACGTCAAGCACCTGTACCAGGTGGGCGCGCACCCGATCTGGTGGTTCGTGGGGCAGTTCCTCTCGGGCAACACCCACGACCCGCGCGACGTGTTCACCGCGACCCGCGACGCCCACGCGCGCGGCGACGACCCCGTGCTGTGCATCGCGCAGAACTACAACTTCTCCGGAGCGCCGCACGCCGTGCTCCCGGTCGCGTGGGACTCGTCGTCCAAGCCCTGGACCATGCACGTGTTCGACCCCAACGACCCCGGGAACACCCGTCCGCTGTTCGTCGACCCCGACGAGGGCACCTACAGCTACGCCGGGGTGAGCGCGGACTACTCGGGCGGCACCTGGACCGGCGGTCGCATGCACTACATGCCGTTCCACGTGCTCAGCCACCGTCAGCGCACGCCCGTGTGGGACGCGATCCTGCTCATCCTGCTGGGCACCGTCGTGGTGCTCGCGGACTCGGCCGAGACCGTGTCGTTCACGACGCCGGACGGGACCGACCTGGACGGCTTCGGCGACGGGGCCCTGCAGCTCCTGCAGGCGGGCCAGGACGCGAGCGGACGGTTCGTGGACGTCAAGGGGTTCCTGTCCGGGACCGACCCGTCGCCTGCGGCCCGCCGGGCGGGGCGTGCTGGGCGTGCTGGGCGGGCGGGCGGCATCCGCGTCGAGGACATCGTCGCCGACGGCCCGCTGCTGCCCGGGCTGCCGGTCAAGGGCGGGCTGTACCTGCGCTCGCTGCGCCCGGTGCGCGACGTCGTCCTGCAGCGCAGGCCGGTGGCCGTCAGGCCGCTGCCGGGCACCCGCCCGGGCACGCCGATCGAGGTGCTGAGCGCGGCCGAGGTCGGCGGGATCCTCCCGGGCTCTGACGAGTTGTCCGACGCCGTCGCCGAGCGTCTCGCGGTCCGGTCGGAGGCGCTGCGCACCGCGGTGTTCCGCGCCGGTGCTGCTGGGGCCGGCGCGGCTGGGGCCGCGGGCGCCGCAGGCCGGGGCGGGGTGCTCGCCGCCCCGGACTTCGTGCACACGGTGCGCGGCCGGTCGGCGGGCACGCTCGACCACGCCGTCGCGCACGGTCTGTCGCGGGTGCGCCTCCAGGCGCCCATCGGTGCGGGGGAGCAGACGACGGTGGACGCCACGGGTCTCGGGACGGCGCGCTCGGTCGTCGGCGTGACTCCGGCGTCCGAGGGGCGGGCCACCGTGCGGGTCGAGCAACGCATCGGCGTCACGGGCGACCGCCTCGCCGTGACGCTCGACGGCGTGCCGCTCGTGGCGGGCCAGGCCGCACGCGTCAACGCCCGGCCCGGCGTCGGCGGCGTCGAGGTGATGGCCGGCGCGGCGGGCTCCCAGGTCGACGTCACGGTCGAGGCCACGGTGCAGGGCCGCGACGTCGGCGCGAGGTTCGACGTGCCGCTCGACGGCGGCGTCCGCATCGACCCGAGGCCCGTGCTCGCGGGGGCGGCGGCGCTCGACGTCGCACCCATCGGCGAGCTCTTCGGGCTGGCGGGCGACCGCGTCCGCGTGCGGGCACGGTGAACGCGCCTGCCTCGACGTGACCGGTCCGGCGCCCGTCCCGGGCGCCCCACAGCGAGGTGGGCGGGCGAACCGATACCCTGGACGACGGACGCGCTGTCACGACGGCGCGCACGAGCGCAGACGGGAGCCCCCAGCGCACCGACATGACCTGAGTCCAGAGGAGAACCATGTCCATGACCGCTGAGGCACCAACGCAGCCGACGCCCGGGTTCGACGAGGTCCCCGGCCGCTACAAGGTCCGCGACCTGTCGCTCGCCGAGGCAGGGCGCCACCAGATCCGCCTGGCCGAGCACGAGATGCCCGGCCTGATGGCGCTGCGCGCCGAGTACGGAGAGGCGCAGCCGCTCGCGGGCGCGCGCATCGCCGGCTCGCTGCACATGACCGTCCAGACCGCGGTGCTCATCGAGACCCTCGTCGCGCTCGGCGCGGAGGTCCGCTGGGCGAGCTGCAACATCTTCTCGACGCAGGACGAGGCCGCGGCCGCCGTCGCCGTCGGACCCGACGGGACGCCCGCGGACCCCCAGGGCGTGCCGGTCTTCGCGTGGAAGGGCGAGTCGCTCGAGGAGTACTGGGACTGCACCGAGCAGATCCTGCTGTGGCGCACCGCCGAGGGCGAGCCCACGGGCCCCAACCTCATCCTCGACGACGGCGGCGACGCCACGATGCTCGTCCACCTCGGCCTGCAGTACGAGCGGGTGGGCGTCGTGCCGCCCAACACCCTGCCGGGCGAGCCCGACCACACCCACGAGATGAACGTGGTCCGCGACGTGCTGCGCCGCGCTCTCGAGGCCGACCCGCTGCGCTGGACCGCGATCGCGCAGGGCATCGGTGGCGTCACGGAGGAGACGACGACGGGCGTGCACCGCCTGTACCAGCTCGCCGAGACGGGGGAGCTGCTCTTCCCGGCGATCAACGTCAACGACTCGGTGACCAAGTCGAAGTTCGACAACAAGTACGGCATCCGCCACTCGCTCCCGGACGGCATCAACCGGGCCACCGACATCCTGATCGGCGGCAAGGTCGCGTTCGTCGCCGGCTACGGGGACGTGGGCAAGGGCGCCGCCGAGGCGTTCCGCGGCCAGGGCGCTCGCGTGATCGTCTCCGAGATCGACCCGATCTGCGCGCTCCAGGCGGCCATGGACGGCTTCCAGGTCGCCCGGCTCGAGGACGTCGTCGGCGAGGCGGACTTCTTCATCACGACCACGGGCAACAAGGACGTCATCCGCGTCGAGCACATGCTCGCGATGAAGGACAAGGCCGTCGTCGGCAACATCGGGCACTTCGACAACGAGATCGAGATGGCCGAGCTCGCCGACGTGCCGGGCGTCGTCAAGACCGAGATCAAGGCGCAGGTCCACGAGTGGACGCTGCCCGAGGGCACCGGTCCCGACGGCGTGGCACGCAAGGAGCGGTCGATCATCGTGCTGTCCGAGGGGCGTCTGCTCAACCTCGGCAACGCGACCGGCCACCCGTCGTTCGTCATGTCGAACTCGTTCTCGAACCAGGTGATCGGCCAGCTCGAGCTCTTCGCCGACATGGCCCGGCCTGACGACGAGAAGGTCTACGAGCGGCAGGTGTACCGCCTGCCCAAGGTGCTCGACGAGAAGGTCGCGCGCCTGCACCTCGACGCGCTGGGAGTGCGGCTCACCGACCTCAGCAAGTCCCAGGCCGAGTACATCGGCGTGCCGGTCGAGGGCCCGTACAAGCCGGACCACTACCGGTACTGATACCGGTACTGAAACCGGTACTGACCGCCCGCGAGACGTCAGCCGCACGCCCGCCACCAGCGCGGGCGGGCGGCTGACGTCTCGTGCGGTCTGTCACGACCCGGGGGTTTACCCCACCGCACGACGGCGGAGGTCACCAGTGTCAGCCGGATCGCCGACCGGCAGGCTGGCACCATGACGTCCATGACCCCGGCCCTCCCCGTGACGGCGCAACCGCCGCGCGAACAGGTCACGTTCCTGACGGCCCCCTTCGCACGCGCGACCTGGCGGGAGTACGGCTACCTGTGGCTCGTGCTGCTGCTGGCACCGTTCGCGCTCGCCTACACCCTGTTCGCGGTCTCCTTCACGGCGGGCGTGGCCGTGTCGGTCGTCGGGCTCGTGGTCGCCGGAGCGATCATCCGCGGGGGCCGGGGATGGGGCGCGCTGTACCGCGACCTCGCCCGCACCTATCTCGACACCCCCGTCCAGGCGCCGCCGCCCTACGCCCCCCGCAAGGGCTTCTGGCGGCAGCTCGGCGCGAGCGTCGGCGACGCCGCCGGCTGGCGCGCGCTGCTCTTCATGGTCCTGGCCTTCCCGACGGCCATCGCGGGTTTCATCGTGAGCACCGCGTTCCTGGGCGTGGGGCTCGGTGCGACGACGCACTGGATCTGGTCGCGCTGGCTGCCGCTGCAGCAGGCGGCCGACGGCACGTGGCACCGGGGTGCGCTCCTCGGCCCGGACTACTTCGTCGACACGCCGGCTCGCCAGATCCTGTTCGTCGCGGTCGGCGTGGCGTTCCTGCTCGTCTGGCCGTCGGTGCAGAAGGTGTTCACGAGCCTGTTCCGCGTGCTCACCCGTGCCCTGCTCGGGCCGACGCAGGCCAGCATGCGCGTGGCCGAGCTGCAGGACTCGCGTGCGGGTGCCGTCGAGGACGCCGACGCCCGGCTGCGCCGCATCGAGCGAGACCTGCACGACGGCACCCAGGCGCGGCTCGTCGCCGTCGCGATGCAGCTGGGCGAGGCGCGTGAGCAGCTCGCCGACGGCGGCAGCACCGACGTCGCCGCCGAGCTGGTGGGCACCGCGCACGCGTCCGCCAAGGAGGCCCTGACCGAGCTGCGAGAGATCGCGCGCGGCATCCATCCGCCGGCACTGGACAGCGGGCTCGCCGTGGCGCTCGAGACCATGGGTGCGAGGGCGCCTCTGCCGGTCACGGTGGATGTCGACCCCGCCGTCGAGGCCGACGGTCGCCTCGCTCCCGCCGTCGAGTCGATCGCCTACTACACGGTCGCCGAGCTGGTGACGAACGCGGCCAAGCACGCCCGTGCCACGGGCGTGTACCTGCTGGTCGAGCGCCAGGACGGCGAGCTGCGGCTGCGCGTCCGCGACGACGGCCGGGGCGGTGCGCACGTCACGCGCGACGACAGCGGACGCCGCACGGGCCTGGCAGGGCTCGCGGACCGGATCCGCTCCGTGGACGGCACGTTCGACCTGTCGAGCCCTGTCGGCGGCCCTACGGTGGTGACCGTGACGCTCCCGACCAGCACCCGGCCGTGACGCGGCTGCGCGTCGCGATCGCCGAAGACTCCGCGATCCTGCGCGACGGCCTCGTCGCGCTGCTCACCCGGCGCGACCACGAGGTCGTCGTCGCGGTCGCCGACGCCGATGCGCTCGTCGCGCGGGTCGAGGCGCTGGCGGCGACGGGTGACCTGCCGGACGTCGTGGTCGCCGACGTCCGGATGCCGCCGTCGCACACCGACGAAGGGCTCCGTGCCGCGCTGGCCCTCCGCGGGACGCACCCGGCACTGCCCATCATGCTGTTCTCGCAGTGGGTCGAGACCACGTACGCGGCGCGGCTGCTGGCGGGTGACGCGCGCGGGATCGGATACCTGCTCAAGGACCGCGTCGCCGACGTCAGCGAGTTCGTCGGAGCGCTGGAGCGGGTCGCGGACGGGCAGACGGTGCTCGACCCGGAGGTCGTCGCCCAGCTGATGGGCGCCGCGCGGGTCGGCGACGCAGGGCTCGGCCGGCTCAGCGCGCGGGAGCGCGAGGTGCTCGACCTCATGGCGCAGGGCCGGTCCAACGGGGCCATCGCCGACGCGCTGTTCCTGTCCTACGGGGCGGTGGAGAAGAACGTCGCCTCGATCTTCGCCAAGCTCGACCTGCCGCCTGACGGCGCCGACCACCGGCGCGTGCTCGCCGTCCTGCGCTACCTGGGCGCCGGGGCCTGACCCGCGCGGGGACGCTCGGGGGATGTCCCCCGGACGTGGCGTAGGGAAACCCCCGAGAAGAACCGGGGGCCGGCGCCGGCCAAACCGGGGGAGACACCCATGTCGCCCATCGCCGCAGGTCAGGAGGCTGTAGGGGTCGCATTCCCCCGACCCCGGAGCTCACCATGGCGATCGCCGTCCAACCCTTCCCGCGTGCTGTGGCGCCTCCGGTGTCCGTTCCGGACGGCCCGCCGCCAGCACGCCGAGACTCGTTCCTCGATGCCGTGCGGGCTCTCGGCACGCTCGGCATCGTGGCCATGCACTGGCTGATGCCGGCGGCCTCGTTCGACGGCTCGACGCTGCGGATCGGCAACGCGCTCGACCACGGTGCCGCCTGGGCGCTCACCTGGGTGGGGCAGACCTTGCCGCTCCTGTTCTTCGCGGCCGGTGCGGCCGCCGCCTACCAACGCTCGGCGACGAGCGGTCTCGGGGTCGGTTGGGGCCGGGTCGTGCTGGCACGCGTGCGCGGGCTGGCCCGTCCCGTCGGCGTCTTCGTCGGTGCGTGGGCCGTCGCGATCGTGGTGCTGCTCGGCGTCGGCGTGCCCGACGGCGCGGTGTGGCGGCTCGCCCGCATGGCGCCGCAGCTGCTGTGGTTCCTCGCGATCTGGGTCGCGCTCCTGCCGTTCGTGCCGCTGCTGCAGCGCGCCTGGCTGCGGTGGCGGTGGCGCGCGGCCGCCGTCGCGACGGCCCTGCCGCTCCTCGTGGACGTCCTGCGGTTCGGGGCCGGCGCGGAGAGCGTCGCGTGGGCGAACCTGATGCTCGTCTGGGCGGTGCCGTTCCTCGCGGGGATCGCCTACGCGACGGACCGCAGCGAGGCTCTGCGCTCGCGGGTCACCGGCCGGAGCGGGTCGAGCCGGGCGCTCGCCCTGACCGCGGTCGCCGCCCTCGTCGCGATGGTGGCCCTCGTCGTCACCGGCCCCTACCCGGCCAGCATGGTCGGCATGCCGGGGGACGCCATCTCGAACCTGGGGCCGCCCACCGCCCCCGTGCTCGCACAGGCGGTCGCGCAGGTCTGCGCGCTGCTCGCGGTGCGCGGTGCGGTGACCCGATGGGCCTCCGCGGGCGCCGGGCGGTCCGTCGTCGGGCTGTTGTCACGCCACGCGATGACCGTCTACCTGTGGCACCTCACCGCGATGTTCGCCGTCGTCGGCGTGGTCCTCGTCGGCCTCGGCCAACGCCTGCCCGACCCGTGGACCGCCGACTGGTGGGCGAGCCGCCCGATCTGGTTCGCCGCGTTCCTCCTGACGCTCCTCGCGCTCGGCCAGACCGTCGGCCGCCTCGCGGAGGGCCCGTCACGGGCCGCGCGGACGAGTCAGCTCCGGGGGTCGGGCACCGCGTAGGGCAGGCGGTGCAGGACCGCGGCCTGGCGGTGGGCGCGTTCCTGCTCGCGCTGTGCGAGGGCGAGCTCGCGATCTCGTCGCTCGTGCAGCACGGCGTGCAGGAACGCCTCCGCGGGTGTCCCCGGCGGTGGCCCGGGGGCGACGTACGCCTCGACCTGCGCGGCGAGCTGGCCGACGAGCTGGGCGCGCGAGGCGGGCGCGAGCCGTGAGGCCCGGTCGAGGAGCTGCCGGGCCGCGAGGGCCAGGCCGTCCGGCAGCCGTCGCATGTCGGCCGTGCGTGCCCAGCCCGCCAGCTCGGGTGGCATGTGGAGCGGGACCGTCCACCCACGGCCGCCACGCACGCGGATCGCGTAGGTCCCCGCGAGCATGTCGCCGAGCCGCTTGCCCTTGGCGTTGGAGAGCGAGGCGATGAGGGCGACCGAGCCGACCGTGAGCCACAGCTCGCCGACGCCCACGAGGGCACGGATGAACGCGTGCCGGAAGCGCACCGGGCCGCCGTCGTCGCGCACGATGCGGATGCCCGCCGCGAGCTTGCCGAGCGACCGCCCGCGGGTGAGCGTCTCGACCGTCACCGGCAGGACGACCAGAGCCGTCACGATCATGACGATCCCGAGGGCCCCGCTCCACTGCGTGTCGAACGCGAACGACGTGCCGGTGAAGATCACGACGAGCACGATCAGCACCGCCACCGTGACCAGGACGTCGAGGAGCGCTCCGAGCGCCCGCGTCGCGAACGACGCCGGACGGGCGTCGAGCACCACGCCTTCGCCGATGAGGATGCCGTCCTGCACGCGTGCCTCTCCTTCGTCGTCGGTCGACCGGGCAGAGCGTCCGGGACCCTGCGCTCCGCGTGATCCACACGGCGCCGGACCGCCGGCTCCGCCGCGCTTCCCGTGTGGAAGGCTAGCGCCCGTGGACCTGGATGCCTTCACCGCCGTGCACAGTCCCGAGTGGGACCGGCTCAAGGAGCTGTCGCGCCGGCGCCGTCTGGACGGCGCCGAGGCCGACGAGCTGGTGCGGTTGTACCAGGCGGTCGCGACGCACCTGTCGACCGTGCGTTCCGCGGCGCCCGACCCCGTCCTGGTGACCCGGCTGTCCGACCTCCTCACCCGGGCGCGCACGCGCATCGCCGGGGCGCACGAGCCGGCGTGGTCCGACGTCGTGAGGTTCGCGACCGTGTCCGTCCCCGCGGCGCTGTACCGGGTGCGGTGGTGGACGCTGGCGGTGACGCTCGGCTTCCTCGCGGTCGCCGTCGTCTCGGGCGTCCACGTGGCGACGGCGCCCGGTGCGCTCGATGCCATGGGGACGCCCTCCGAGCGTGAGCAGTACGTCTACGAGGCCTTCGCCTCGTACTACGACCCGGGTGCGTCGTTCGCCGCCAGGGTCTGGACGAACAACGCGTGGATCACGGCACAGTGCATCGCCTTCGGGATCACCGGGATCTGGCCCGTGATGGTGCTGTTCCAGAACGCGGTCGGGATCGGGTCGATCGGCGGCATGATGGCCGCCTACGGCGAGCTCGACCTCTTCCTGCAGCTCATCGCGCCGCACGGGCTGCTGGAGCTCACGGCCGTGTTCGTCGCGGGCGGGGCCGGGCTCAAGATCTTCTGGTCCATGGTGGATCCCGGTCCGCGGCGTCGTGCGGTGGCGCTGGCCCAGGAGGGCCGCGCGCTCATCACGGTCGTGGTGGGCCTGGTGGGTGCCCTGGCCCTCTCGGGGCTCGTCGAGGGCTTCGTCACCGGCTCGAACCTGCCCTGGTCGCTCAAGATCGTCATCGGTGCGATGGTGCTCGGGGTGTTCTGGGCCTACGTCCTGCTCCTCGGGCGGCGGGCGGTCCGTGCGGGCGAGACGGGCGACCTCGACGCCGACCGGGCGGGAGAGGTGCTGCCCACGGCCGGCTGAGCGCTCGCCCGTCCCTCGGTGTCGATCTGGGGCCCGCTCGTTCGTCGTCTCGGTGACATGCATATTCGGACCGGCATTCAGGCCGGCATTCGGATCGACAAACTGACCGGCATACGGATCGACATGCGGATCGACACGGAGGGGAGAGGACGATGAGGATGACGTCGCAGGAGGGACAGCTGGCCGTGCCCGAGGTCGTCGACCGCGAGACGTGGCTGCGGGAGCGGAACCAGCTCCTGGCACGGGAGAAGGCACATACCCGCGAGGGCGACGCGATCGCGGCCGCGCGCCGCCGGCTCCCGATGACGGAGGCGGACGCGCAGGCGGTCGTGGTGGGCCCCGACGGGCCCACGCGGTTCATCGACGTCTTCGACGGGCGTGACCAGCTCGTCGTCTACAAGCACATGTGGCACCACGGTCACCCGATCGAGGGACAGTGCGAGGGGTGCACCGCGAGCATCTGGAGCGTGGCCGACGCGGCCTACCTGAACCACCGGGGCGTCTCCTTCGCGGTCTTCTGCGAGGGGGCGTGGGACGAGGTCGCACCGTATGTCGAGTTCATGGGCTACCAGGTGCCCTGGTACTCGATCCAGGGGGTGCAGGACGCCGTCGTCGCCGGAGGCCTGTCCGACGACCGCGGGATGCTCTCCTGCTATCTGCGCGTCGACGACCGCGTCTACCTCACGAACGAGACGATCCATCGCGGTGTCGAGGCAGTCATGGCGCAGGCTCAGCTGCTGGACCTGACCGTCTACGGGCGCCAGGAGGAGTGGGAGGAGTCGCCCGACGGCTGGCCGCAGCATGCGACCGGGACGTGGTGGAAGCACGCCGGCCGGCCGGTGCCCCAGTGGACGCGGCCCGGCGCCGGACCCGTGGCCCAGGGCGCGGCCCACAGCCACTGAGACCGTCGCCCACTGAGGCCGTCGCCGCAGCGGCCGCCAGCTGAGCCGGACCCGTCTACAGCTTGCCGGCAGCCTTGAGCGCCAGATAGGTGTCGGCCAGCTGCGGGGCGAGGACGTCGGGAAGGGCCTCGACGACCTCGGCGCCGCGCTGCCGCAGCACCGCGGCGATGGCCGCGCGCTCCAGGTCTCCGCGTGACGCCGCCGCGGCGTCGTACACCTCCGCGGCGGACTCGCGTCCGGCTCGCAGCGCGGCGACCTCTTCGTCCGCCACGGCCGCGACCACGACCTGGTGGGTACCGGCGAGCTGGTCGACGACGGGCAGCAGGCCGGTCTCGATCGCGGACGGCTCGAGCGAGGTCAGGAGCACCACCAGCGAACGCTGGGACACTCGCGCGCGCACCTGGGCCACGAGCCCGCGCCAGTCGGTCTCGAGCAGCGCCGGTTCCACGACGGCGAGCGTCTCGGCCAGCGCGGGCAGGAGCCGGGTCCCGGACGCGCCCGCGACGCGCCCGCGCAGCGCACGGTCGTACGCCAGGACGTGGACCCGGTCGCCCGCGCGGTCGGCAAGGGCGGCGAGCAGGAGCGTCGCCTCGATGCTCGCCTCGAGCCTCGTCCCCCCGGTCACGTCCGCGGACGCGCCGATGCGGCCGGCCGCCGTACGGCCGGTGTCGAGCACGATCACCACGCGGCGGTCGCGCTCGGGGCGCCAGGTCCGCACGACGACGTCGCCGCGGCGGGCGGTCGCCCGCCAGTCGATCGACCGTACGTCGTCGCCCACGACGTACTCGCGCAGCGAGTCGAACTCGGTGCCCTCACCGCGGACCTGGACGGCCGCACGGCCGTCCATCTCCCGCAGGCGCGCGAGCCGGCTCGGCAGGTGCCGGCGCGAGGCGAACTCGGGCAGCACCCGGAGCCGACCCGGGACGGGGATCGACGCCTGCCGTGCCGCGACCCGCAGCGGCCCGAACGAGCGGATCGTCACCGGACCCGCGTCACGGTCACCGCGACGGTGGGGCAGCAGGGGAGTGCGCACACGAGTGGACTCACCGGGCACCACGTCGACCGCGTGCCGCGTCGAACGGTAGGCGCCCGTCCCACGGGCTTCCGGGTCCGCCAGGACGGACGGGGGCCAGGCGTCGCGGACGAGCGCCCGGAGCCTGCGTCGCGACCGGTTGCTGAGCACCAGCTCCGACCGTGCCGGGGTGCCCAGGCGCACCGAGCCAGGCACGGTCCGCCGCACCTCGACCTGCCGCGGAGACGCGGCCAGCGCGTAGTCCACCGCACAGACCGCGGCGACGAGCAACGCCCACAGCACGACCGTCCCGGGCACGGGGGCGAGCGCCAGCGGCACCAGTCCGGCCGCCGCGAGCACCACGGCACGCCAGGTCAGCGCCATCGGGGACCCTTCATCGAGGCACCGGCACGGCGCCCAGGACGGTCGACAGGACGCTCTCGGCGGTGACGCCTTCGAGCTCGGCCTCGGGGCGCAGGTGCACCCGGTGGCGGAGCGTCGGGTGGGCGAGCGCCTTGACGTCGTCCGGAGTCACGTACATGCGCCCGGAGAGCCACGCCCACGCCCGTGCCGTCGCGAGCAGCGCGGTGGCGCCACGCGGTGACACGCCCAGCGACAGCGAGGGCGACTGGCGTGTGGCGCGGCAGATGTCGACGACGTAGCCGAGCACCTCGGGTGCCACCTGCACCTCGCGCACCTCGGCGCGGGCGGCGGCGAGGACGTCCGGGCCGGCGACCGCCGAGACGCCCGCCGCGGCGAGGTCGCGGGGGTCGAAACCGCCGGCGTGCCGGGCGAGCACCTCGATCTCGTGCTCGCGGTCGGGCACGGGCAGCAGGACCTTGAGGAGGAAGCGGTCGAGCTGTGCCTCGGGCAGCGGGTAGGTGCCTTCGTGCTCGACCGGGTTCTGGGTCGCGATGACGACGAAGGGCTCGGGCAGCGGCCGCGGCGTGCCGTCGACCGAGACCTGGCGCTCCTCCATGGCCTCGAGCAGCGACGCCTGGGTCTTGGGCGGGGTGCGGTTGATCTCGTCCGCGAGCAGCAGGTTGGTGAAGACCGGACCCTCGCGGAACGAGAACTCGGCGCTCCGTGCGTCGTAGACGAGCGAGCCGGTCACGTCGCCCGGCATGAGGTCGGGCGTGAACTGCACGCGTTTGGCCGACAGGTCGAGCGAATCGGCGAGGGCACGGACCAGCAGCGTCTTGGCGACACCGGGAACGCCTTCGAGCAGTACGTGCCCGGAGCACAGCAGCGCGATGATCAGGCTGGTCACGGCCGGGTCCTGGCCCACGACCGCCTTGCCGACCTCACCGCGGACGCCGGCGAGCGCGGAGCGCAGCTCGCGCGTGGGTTGTGGCTGTGCGGGAGGCAGGGCGGGAGCCACGACGGGCTCCACCGTACGAGGGCTGTCGTCGGGGGTGGTCACTTTCGGTAGACCTCGCTCTCCATGATGTCGAGTCGGCGCGCGAGCTCGGTGAGCGCGGCGTCGTCGACGGGTTGTGGTCCGTACAGGAGGTCGGCGACCTCGAGGGCAGGGCGGCCCGTGGCACGGGCGACGGCGTCCGTCATGGCGGCGGCGTCGGCCGATCGGGGGAGCCCGAGCTTGCGCGCGACGCGGTCTGCGGTGGCCGCGCGGAGCCCGGCGGCCGCATGGCCGCGGGAACGCGACCGCCGGTACAGGCGGCCACGGCCGCGAGTCGTCTCGGCGGCACGGACGACGACGGGCAGGTCTTCGGTGACGAGCCGCCCGAACCTGCGGCCCCGCCAGAGGACGGCCACGAGCGCGACCAGGAGCGCCCAGAGGCCGACCACGCCGGCCCAGGACGGCAGCAACGACATCGCGGAGGGGGTGGTCTGGCCCGTCGTGGTCGCGTCGAAGGGGTCGGGGACGAACCACACGAGACGATCGTTCGCCCCGAGCAGGTGCAGGGCGAGAGCGGCGTTGCCCTCGTCGAGGACGCTGCCGTTGAGCAGGAAGGACGGGTCGTCCACGACCGTGACCGTCCGGCCGCCGGCGTCGACCTGTGCGAGAGCCCCCTGCTCGCCGTCGCCCCAGCACATCGTGACCTCCGGCCGGAAGGCCGTCAGCCCGGGCGTCAGCAGCAGGGCGCCTGCCGCGCGCGCCGCGGGCAGGTCGCACCGGGGCGCGATCGGGCTGGTCGGCGTCCCCGGCGCCGGGACGCGTCCCACGGCCTCCGACGTGGTCACGTCGATCAGGCTGCCCTGCGCGCCGACGAGCACGAGGTCCGCGGCCGTCTCGGCGATCGCCTGCTCCTGCTCCGGGAGCAGGAACATCGACGGCGTGACCAGCAGGGTCGTGCCCTGCCCGGCGGCGCGGACGGCGTCGGCGGTCAGGACCACGTGCTCGACCTCGACCCCGCGAGCCTCGAGCACCTCGGCGACGGCACGCGCGCCGTCCTCCTGCGGGTTGTCGGGCGCGAAGGGCGTCGTCGACGTCGTCGGCCGCGACACCGCGAGCACCGCCACGACCAGGGCGAGCGCCGCGAGCACGAGCAGCGGCCATCGCGCGGCCCGCCACCGCCCGGCGGCGCGGGAGCGCGCGGTCGTCCCGTCCCCGACCGTGGGGGCCGTCGAGTAGACGTCGGTGCTCACGGCGTACCTGCCGTCTCCAGGCCGGACGCCGCCGTGGCACCGGGCAGCGGGACCGGGCGCTCGGACGCCACGCGCGCGTCGAGCGACCGGAGGAACGCGTCGTCGTCGGCGTGCGCCGGGAGGGTGCCGTAGCAGACGTCGTCGAACAGCCGGGCCGCGCGCCCGAGCTCGACAGCCGCCGCCGGCAGCCTGCGGGCTGCCGCATCCGCGGCCTCGTGCGCCGTGCGGCCGGGGACGTCGTCGATCACCACACGGTCCTCGAGGCCGCGGACCACGGCGCGGAAACGCTCGAGCACCGCGGTGGACCAGTCACCCGCCGCGGCGGCGGCGTCGGCCGCGGCGCGCAGCTCGTCCGCCGTCCGCGTGTCGTCGCCCAGCACGACGGCCGAGGAGCGGGCCGCACGTCGGGCGAGCCGCACCGGGCCCGCGACCCACCAGGCGATCAGGACGACGACCGCCGTCCCGACCACGACGATCACGGCGGCCTGCCAGCCCGGCACGGCGAGCGCGGGGAAGCCGTCGAACAGGCCGACGAACCACGCGACCAGCCGGTCCAGGAGGGACTGCTCGTTCGCGTACTCCGGCTTGGACAGCTCCTCTACCAGCCACCTGCGTGCGGTGTACCGGTCGGGGTCGACCGGGACGTCGGTCACGAGGGTCACGAGGGTCCCGACGGGGGCCGCGGTCACCGCGGACCGGGCTGGGTGGTGCCCGCGTTCTCGGCGGCAGCGGCGGCGAGCGCGACGTCGAGGCCTTCGCGCCGCATCCGGATGTCCACGTAGAGCAGGGCCACGACGGCGGACAGGAAGATCGTCGTCACCGCCGTGCTGACCACGCTGCCGAGCGTGGTGACCGCGACGGCACCGAACGTGCCGCCACCGGTGCCCATCACGATGCCCCCGAGGAAGCCGAACGGGTACGAGATGATGCTGGCCGCCGCGTAGACGACGATCACGGCGAGCAGGTAGATGCCGAAGAGGCGCCAGAAGGAACCGCGCGTGAGCCGCCACGCGCGGGCCACCGTGGCCCACAGGCGCCTGCCCTCGAGAGCGAGCGCCGGGGCGACGAGGCCCACCCGGACCCCCAGCCAGGCCACGAGCATGACAAGCCCCACCACGAGCAGGAGGCCGACGAAGATCGCGAGCCCGGTGGCCGCCTCGCCGGCGGCCGCGGTGAGGAGCACGGCGACCACGACGTAGAGCGTCACGGCGAGCCCGGTGCCGAACGCTCGCAGGAGCGCCCAGCCGATGAGGAGCCACACCCGCGGTCGCAGGCGGTCCCACACGTCCCGGAGCGCAAGCTTGCGCCCGACGACCGACTGGCTCACGGAGACCGTGAGCACACCCTCGATGACGGGCATCGCGAGGACCGACGTGATCAGGGTTCCGGCGCTGGCCGCGGTGAGCTGGGCGTAGGTGGGTGCCAGGCCGGACAGCTCCGGTGTCTGCCCGACGACGTCCTCGATCGCGCCGCTGAGCGAGGGCACCCACAGCTGCCCGACCAGGACGCCGATCACGGTCGCGACGAGCAGCACGAGCGTCGCCGCTCCGAGCATCACGCCCGGGTTGTGCCGGATGGCTCCGAACGCTCCGTCGTAGACCTCGCCCAGAGTGAGCGGTCGCAGCGGCACGATGCCGGGCTTCGCGGCGGGCGGCACGTAGCCGCTGGGGCCGTAGGGCGGCGGGGCCTGCCCCGGACCGTTCTGGCCCGGGTTCTGCCCCTGTCCGTTCTGCTGGCCGTACTGGCCCGGACCGTACTGCCCCTGCCCGTACTGCCCCTGCCCCGTGTGGCCTTGGCCATACTGACCCTGCCCGTACTGACCGTAGCGAGGCTGCGGTGCCTCGCCCCAGCCGGACGGCGGCTGCGGGCTCTCGGGCGTGGTCATGCGGCCTCCCGGGCTCCTGGGTGGTCGGAACGGTACGTCGTCGCTCCTGCTGAGACGTGCTCGTCCGACCCTAGTACCTGGCGGGATCGTGCGGACGCGACGGTCCACAGCCTGGCAGACTAGGTGCATGAAGTCTCGCGTGCTGGTCGTCGACGACGACACCGCCCTGTCCGAGATGATCGGGATCGTCCTTCGTTCGGAGGGTTTCGACCCGGTCTTCTGCGCGGACGGTGACTCGGCGCTGGCGGAGTTCCGTACGCATCAGCCCGATCTCGTGCTGCTCGACCTCATGCTCCCGGGCAAGGACGGGATCGAGGTCGCCCGTGAGATCCGTGCCGAGTCCGGCGTGCCCATCATCATGCTCACCGCCAAGAGCGACACGGTCGACGTCGTGCTGGGCCTCGAGTCCGGTGCCGACGACTACGTCTCCAAGCCGTTCAAGCCCAAGGAGCTGGTCGCGCGCATCCGTGCCCGGCTCCGCCGCTCGGACGAGCCCGGGCCGGAGCGTCTCAAGGTGGGTGACGTCGAGATCGACGTCACCGGGCACAGCGTCACCCGCGGCGGCGAGCGCATCAGCCTCACGCCGCTCGAGTTCGACCTGCTCGTGGCACTCGCACGCAAGCCGTGGCAGGTCTTCACGCGCGAGATCCTGCTCGAGAAGGTGTGGGGGTACCGGCACAGCGCCGACACCCGTCTCGTCAATGTCCACGTGCAGCGGCTGCGCTCGAAGATCGAGCAGGACCCGGAGAACCCCGAGGTGGTGCTGACCGTGCGCGGCGTGGGCTACAAGGCCGGTGCCCCGCGCTGACGTCCCGTCCGCGCTGCGGCGTGGGCGGGCGCGTGTCGCGGCGTGGCTGCGGACGATCGTGCGCCGCTGGCGATCGTCGATGCAGCTGCGCGTCGTCACGTCGGCCCTCGCGCTGGGCATCGTCGCCGTAGCGCTCATCGGGCTCTACCTGTCGACGTCGATCCGGGACGGCCTGTTCGAGCAGCGGGTCACGCAGGTCGAGCGGGAGCACGCCGGTATGACGGAGCAGGTCCAGGCGGCGTTCTCGGCGTCGCCGGCGACCTCGACGTCCGACCTGCAGCTCCTGCTGCACGACATGATCGACGGGCTCAGCGCCGGCGGGTCGAGCGCCCAGGACTTCTTCCTGCGCCGCGAGCTCGGCCATCACTCGCAGCTCATCGACGTCGCGTCGGCCGGTGCGGACCTGTTCGACATCGTGAGCACGGAGCTGCGTCAGGCGACCGTGGACTCGGGCGGCCAGGTGCTGCAACCGGTGCTCATCCCGGCCGACCACGCGGCCTCGGGCGAGCCCGAGCCGGGCGTCGTCGTCGGCTCGACGGTCGAGCTGCCATCGATCGGCACCTATGAGTTCTACGCCCTCTACTCGTTCGAGACGGAGCAGGCGACCCTGGGCTTCGTGCAGCGCGTCATGGCGATCGGCTCGGTGGCCCTCCTGGCGCTGCTCGTGGCGCTGACCTGGGTCGTCACGCGCCAGGCCGTCACGCCGGTGCGCCGCGTCGCCACCGTCGCGGCGCGCCTCGCGGACGGGCACCTCGACGAGCGCATGCCCGGCAGCCGTGGCCAGGACGAGATGGCGACGCTGGCGCGCACGTTCAACGAGATGGCGAGCAGCCTGCAGGACCAGATCGTGCGGATGGAGGAGCTGTCGGCCGCGCAGCGCCGGTTCGTGTCCGACGTCTCCCACGAGCTGCGCACGCCTCTGACCACGATCCGGATGGCCGGAGAGGTCATCCACGCCGCGCGCGACGAGCTCGACCCGGCGGCACGACGCTCGGCCGAGCTGCTCCAGACCCAGCTCGACCGCTTCGAGGACCTCCTCGCCGACCTGCTCGAGATCAGCCGGTTCGACGCCGGCGCGGCCGTCCTCGACGTCGAGCAGCGCGATCTGCGCGGCATCGTGTCCGGCGTCGCCGAGGCGGTCGCCCCGCTCGCCGAGCGCAAGGGCGTGTTCCTCTCGGTCGAGCTGCCCGACGAGCCCGCGACGGCCGACATCGACCCGCGTCGCGTCGAGCGCATCCTGCGCAACCTCGTGATCAACGCGCTCGAGCACGCGGACGCCAAGCCCGTCGAGATCACGGTCGCAGCCGACGCGCACGCCGTCGCCGTGGTCGTCCGGGACTACGGCGTCGGGCTCACGGCGCAGGAGACCCAGCACGTGTTCGACCGGTTCTGGCGGGCCGACCCCGCGCGTGCCCGGACCACGGGCGGGACAGGTCTGGGGCTCGCGATCTCGCTCGAGGACGCGCGGCTGCACGCTGGCTGGCTCGAGGCCTGGGGGCGCCCGGGGCAGGGCGCGAGCTTCCGCCTGACCCTGCCGCGCCGCGCCGGGATCCAGCTCACGTCGTCGCCGCTGCCGCTCGTCCCGCGCTCGCGCGGTGTGACGCTCCCGCCCACCGGCCAGGTCCCGGTCGTCCACCCCGCCACAGGCCCGACGCCCACCGCGATCCCGGACCTCGGCGACCCCGAGGAGCTCGAGGACCTGCCGGTCCAGACGCACGACGTGGAGGCGCGATGACGACGCGACCGAGGCACCGCCGCCCGTTCCGGCTCGCGCTCGTGGCCGCGCTGGCGATGGCCGTCGGCGTCACGGGCTGCGCGGGCATCCCGACGTCGGGCGAGGTGCGCGACGGCGCCGCGGACGTCGCGGACCCGGGGGAGATCGTCTACTACGCGGCCGGCCCGGCGGTCGACGGCGAGCCGCAGACGATCGTCGAAGGGTTCCTGCGTGCGGCCGAGGCGGGGCCGACGTCGACCGTGCCGTTCAGCGTCGCGCAGGAGTTCCTCACCGCCGACGCGTGGGACGGCTGGGCGCGGTACGCGCGCGTCCTGGTGCTCGAGGGCGACCCGGTGCTCACGGTCGACGAGCCCGCGGACCCGGAGGAGGCCGACGAGGGCGACGAGGGCTCGGACTCGGTCGTCGTGCGTGCCACGGCGTCCGTCGTCGCGTCGCTCGACGAGCGCGGTGTCTACTCCGAGGAGCCCACGCCGAGCCCGATCGAGGTCGCGTTCACGCTCACCCGCGGGAAGGACGGCCAGTGGCGGATCTCGCAGCTCGAGGACGGCCTGCTGCTGTCGTCGGCCGTGTTCTCGACCGCGTTCCACCGCACCCGCCTGTACTTCCCGACCCCCGACCTCGCGTGGTGGGTGCCCGACGTGCGCTGGTTCCCGCGCCAGACGTGGCGGACGCACGCGGTCCGCGAGCTGCTCACCGGGCCGTCCCCGTGGCTGGCCGACTCGGTGGTCTCGGCGTTCCCCGAAGGCACGCAGCTCGCGATCGAGGCCGTGACCGTCGACGAGGACGGCGAGATCGCGGTCAACCTCACCTCACAGATCTCGGAGGCGTCGGCGCAGGACCGTGCCCTGATCGCCGCCCAGCTGCGCGCCACGCTCGTCGAAGGCGGGGGACGTGAGATCGCGCTGTACGACCGCACCGCTCCGCTGCGGGTCACCGCGAACGCCGAGCCGTCGTTGCCGGCCACCAAGGGCGATGCGCTGGCCTACACGCAGGGGGAGCTGAAGCGCGTCGAGGGCAGGGCGCTCGCCGAGCTGGACACGCCCGTGTCGATGCACGGGCTGGAACCCACCGCGCTCGCGCTCGGACCGTCGGGCGACCCCGTCGTGGTCCGGGTCGGGACGACCAGCCTGGTCCGGATCACCGGGCCCGAGGCGCCGGTCGAGCTGGTCACCGGGACGGACCTCGTGGCGCCGTCGATCGACCGGTTCGACGCCGTGTGGACCGCCGAGGGCAACCGCTTCCTCGTCGCGCTCCCGTCGGGCCGGACCGTCGCGCTCTCGGCCGACTGGCTCGACGGTCGCACCGTGGAGTCGTTCCAGGTCTCCCCGGAGGGTGCGCGCGCCGCCGTGGTCAGCAGCGGCAACGGCGGCCGCCAGGTCCACGTGGCCGGCATCCTGCGGGACGGCGACCAGGTGCCGACGGGGCTGTCGGCGCCGCTGCGGGTCGGTGCGCCGGTCGACGGGGCGACGCAGGTCGTGTGGCAGGAGGACACCGTGCTCGGGCTCGTCGGCCGCGACGAGAACGGTGCGCGAACGGTGTACCTGTCCGGTGTCGGGGGACTGAGCGGACAGGGCGGCGTCACCCGGCAGCTGACCGGGATCGTCGACCCGGCCTGGATCACCGCGCCCGTGGGCAGGCCCGACCTCCTCGCGCTCGACGACGACGGCACGCTGTTCTCGCGGCAGAGCTCGGCGCTGTGGCCCGTGGTGTCGGAGGACGTCCAGCTCGTCGCCTATCCGGGCTGACGCTGTGGAGACGCCGGGCGTCCACAGGCTGGCCGCAGGCGCCTCCCGCACGGCGGCGGCCGCGGCATGCTCGGGTCCATGTCGAGCCCGATCCTGACCTGGTTCCGTGAGCTTGCCCGGCTCGTCGTCCCGGTCGAGTGCCCGGGTTGCGCCCGGCTCGACGTGCGGTGCTGCCCCGCGTGCGCGTCGGTGCTCGGCGCGGCTCCCCGCCGGGTCGAGCGGGACGTGCCCCGGCTCGACCGGCTCGACGGCGTCCCGGCGCTCCCCGTCTGGGCGCTCACCGCGTATGCCGGTCCCGTGCGTGGCCTGGTCGTGGCGTGGAAGGACCGGGCGCGCACCGATCTCGACGTGCTGCTCGGCGGCGAGCTGCGGCGTGCGGCGCGGACGATCGCCCCGACGCTCGGTGCCGTCCCGGGGCCCTCGGGTCTGCTCGTGGTGCCGGCACCGTCCTCCGCGGCGTCGCGCCGGGCGCGTGGCCGCGAACCGGTGCGGGTGCTCGCGAGCGCGGTGGCCCGCGGGCTGTCCGACGGCGGGGTGCCGGCCGTCGTCGTCCCGGCCCTGGCCCGTCGCGGCCGTGCGCGCGACCAGGTCGGCCTGGGGTCGCGCGCCCGCGGTCGCAACCTCGCGACCGGCGTCGTCGTGCGTGCCCGCAGGCTCGGGCACGACCGGCCGGGGGGCCTTCCGTCGGGCCGCCCGACGTGCCTGCTGGTCGACGACGTCGTGACGACCGGCGCCACGCTCGCGGCCGCGCAGCGAGCCCTGGAGTCCGCCGGGGTGCAGGTCCTGGCGGCCGTGGTGATCGCCGCGACGCCGTCCGCCCGGAATGTGGCCTACGTCGCATCGAGCCATCGACGTCAGCGGTATGCCGGCGGAGCCGCATGGGGATAGCCTGATGGTCCGACGAAGAGCCGCGAAGCCGAGGCGGAGCGTCTTCTTCGATCCGCGAGCTAGCGGGCAGATCAGCGCCCGGAGGGTCGGGAGGTGGTGCCTTCACCGGCACCCGCAGGGTGCCTCGACCAGAACATCCGGGTCGTCCGCAGCAACGTTGCGGCGGCCCTGCGACGAAGTGGAGCACACGATGGAGATCGTCGTCGTCGGCAGGCACACGGAGGTGGCGGAGCGCTTCCGCCAGCACGTGGAGGACAAGCTCGCCAAGGTCACGCAGCTCGCGCCAACGGCGCGGCGCGTCGATGTCGAAGTCACGCACGAGAACAACCCCCGGCTGTCCGGCTTGAGCGAGCGCGTCGAGCTGACGGTCCGGGCCAAGGGACCTGTGATCCGCGCCGAGGCCGCTGCGGACGACCGGTTCGGTGCTCTTGACATCGCCCTGGACAAGCTGACCGAGCGCCTGCGCAGGTCTCGTGACCGCCGCAAGGACCACCACCGCAGGAACGACGTCCTGCCGGCGGTGGACGTGCGGCCGTACGACGACGTCCTCGCCGAGCAGGCCCAGCCGGAGCCCGAGCCCGCGACGCTCGTCGAGCCCGGTGACGAGGTCGTGCACCGCCTCGGCGACTCGCCGGTGGTCATCCGTCAGAAGCTCCACCGCGCGGAGCCGATGACGTGCGACGACGCGGTCGAGCAGATGGAGCTGGTCGGGCACGACTTCTTCCTCTACGTCGACAAGGAGACCGCCCGGCCCGCGGCGGTGTACCGCCGCAAGGGCTGGACGTACGGCGTGATCCAGCTCGACACCACGGTCGAGGGCGTCGAACCGGTCAGCGACCTCACCTGACCCGAGCGCACTGCGAGGAACCCTCCGCGACATCGCGGGGGGTTCCTCGTCCGTTCGGGCCCGGTTCGGACGCCGCCCTGCCGGACGCGCCTGTGTCGGAGGGCCACGGCAGGATGCCGGCATGGACTCCCTCTCGTTGGCCCAGGCACGCCGGATCGCGCTCGCCGCACAGGGCGTCCATCGCCCGCGACCCGGGTCGGGCGGCGCAGCCGGGCCACCGGTGTCGACGCGGCGGGCGCTCGCGACCGTCGACCGGCTCGGGCTGCTCCAGATCGACTCGGTCAACGTGCTCGCTCGTGCGCACCTCCTGCCGCTCTACTCGCGCCTCGGGCCGTACGACGTCGGTCTGCTCGACCGGGCGTCGGGCAGCGCACCACGTCGCCTGGTCGAGACCTGGGCGCACGTGGCGTCGTTCGTGCCGGTCGAGACGTATCCGCTGCTCGAGTGGCGTCGTCGCGCCTCCCAGTCGGAGGCGTGGGGCATGATCGCCGGCACGCCGTTGCAGCACTCGGAGGAGATCGACGTCGTCCGGCAGATGATCGTCGACCGTGGCCCGCTGACGGCGAGCCAGATCCACGACGAGCTCGAGGCGCACGGGCGTGCGATGCCCCGGTCTCGCGACGAGTGGGGGTGGAACTGGACCGTCGCCAAACGGGTGCTCGAGTACCTCTTCTTCACGGGCGAGGTCATGTCCGCGCGGCGCAACCCTGCGTTCGAACGCTGCTACGACCTGGCCGAGCGAGTCCTTCCTCCGGCGGTGCGTGCCGTCGCGCCCGTGTCCCACGAGGACGCGGTGCGGGCGCTGCTGGAGATCGGCGCCCGGGCTCACGGGGTGGGGACGCTCCGGTGCTTCAAGGACTACTTCCGCCTCAAGGGCCCGGTGGTTCTCCGGGCGCTCTCGGAGCTCGTGGAGGACGGCACGCTCGAGCCGGTGACCGTCCGCGGCTGGGACGAGCCCACGTACCGGCACCGGGACGCCGCGCTGCCCCGCCGCGCCACCGGGCAGGCGCTGCTGAGCCCGTTCGACCCCGTGGTGTGGGAGCGGCGCCGGCTCGAGAAGCTCTTCGACGTCTTCTATCGGATCGAGATCTACGTCCCCGCGCCGAAACGGGTGCTCGGCTACTACGTGCTGCCGTTCCTCGAGGACGACGCGATCACGGCGTTCGTCGACCTCAAGGCCGACCGCCGGGCTGCGGGCGGCACGGGCGTGCTGCGCGTCCAGGCCGCCCACGCGAGCGCGCACGCTACGCCTGACACAGCAGCCCGGCTCGCCGCCGAGCTGCAGCTCATGGCGGGGTGGCTCGGGCTGGCAGAGATCGCCGTCGAGCCGCGCGGCGACCTGGCACCGCCGCTCTCGGCCGCGACCACGAGCACGACCGCTCCCGCGGCGTCTCCAGCGCTCGCCTGACCTGCGCCCCCGAAGGCCGGGCCGCCGTGCGTCACGACGACGCGGCCGAGCGCGAGCGGCACGACGCCTGCGCGGTGCTCGCGCTGGGCGCCGGCGTGGTGCGGTCCGAGCGCTCGGGGAGTGCCGGGCAGTAGCGTTCGTCCGTTGCGAACCTGCCGGACGGCGGGGACCATGCGGCCTAGGATGAGGGATGGTGTGACGAGATGACGGCACCATTCGGGCATCCGAACCGTTGAACACGTCATCCGCAAGCATCAGTCCCGTCCCGGTCGGGCCGGGCGCCACCGACACAGGAGTACCGCGTGCCTGCGATCCTCGAGAAGGTCTTGCGCTTCGGCGAGGGCCGGATCCTCAAGAAGCTGTCCGGTCTTGCCGAGCAGGTCAACCGGCTCGAGCAGAGCTTCAGCGAGCTCAGCGACGAGGAGCTGCGGGAGGAGACCGACCGCTTCAAGGAACGGCTCGCGCACGGCGGCACGCTCGACGAGCTGCTGCCGGAGGCGTTCGCCGCGGTGCGCGAGGCCGCCCGTCGGACGCTCGGGCAGCGCCACTTCGACGTCCAGCTCATGGGTGGTGCGGCCCTGCACCTGGGCAACATCGCCGAGATGAAGACCGGTGAGGGCAAGACCCTGGTCGCCACGCTGGCCGCGTACCTCAACGCGCTCGAGGGCAAGGGCGTCCACGTCATCACGACCAACGACTTCCTCGCGAAGTACCAGGGCGACCTCATGGGCCGCGTCTACCGGTTCCTGGGGATGACCACGGGCGTGATCCTGTCGGGCCAGTCGCCGGACGAACGGCGCAAGCAGTACTCGGCCGACATCACGTACGGCACGAACAACGAGTTCGGCTTCGACTACCTGCGCGACAACATGGCGTGGACCACCGACGATCTCGTCCAGCGCGGCCACCACTTCGCCATCGTCGACGAGGTGGACTCGATCCTCATCGACGAGGCCCGGACGCCGCTCATCATCTCCGGCCCGTCGTCGGGTGACGCGAACCGCTGGTACACCGAGTTCGCCAAGGTGGTCCGCCGCCTCAACCGGGACACGGACTACGAGGTCGACGAGAAGAAGCGGACGGTCGGCGTCCTCGAGCCCGGGATCGAGAAGATCGAGGACTACCTCGGCATCGACAACCTGTACGAGTCGCTCAACACCCCGCTGATCGGGTTCCTGAACAACGCCATCAAGGCCAAGGAGCTGTTCAAGCGCGACAAGGACTACGTCGTCCTCAACGGCGAGGTCATGATCGTCGACGAGCACACGGGCCGCATCCTTGCCGGCCGCCGGTACAACGAGGGCATGCACCAGGCGATCGAGGCCAAGGAAGGGGTGCAGATCAAGGCCGAGAACCAGACGCTCGCCACGATCACGCTGCAGAACTACTTCCGCCTGTACGACAAGCTCGCGGGCATGACCGGAACGGCCGAGACGGAGGCCGCGGAGTTCCAGGGCACCTACAAGCTCGGTGTCGTTCCGATCCCCACCAACAAGCCGATGATCCGGCTCGACCAGGCCGACCTCGTGTACAAGAACGAGGAGGGCAAGTTCCGTGCGGTCGTCGAGGACATCGTCGAGCGCCACGCCAAGGGCCAGCCCGTCCTCGTCGGCACGACGAGCGTCGAGAAGTCCGAGCTGCTGTCCGGTCTGCTGAAGCGTGCCGGCGTGCCGCACTCCGTGCTCAACGCCAAGGAGCACGAGCGAGAGGCGACCATCGTCGCGCAGGCGGGCCGCAAGGGCGCCGTCACGGTCGCGACGAACATGGCGGGCCGCGGTACCGACATCATGCTCGGTGGCAACGCGGAGTTCCTCGCCGTCGCCGAGATGGCGGCTCGCGGGCTCGACGCCGCGGAGGACCCGGAAGGGTACGAGGCCGCCTGGCCCGACGTGCTCGAGAAGTCCCAGGAGGCGGTCGCGGCCGAGCACGACGAGGTCGTCGCGCTCGGCGGGCTCTACGTGCTCGGCACCGAGCGGCACGAGTCGCGCCGCATCGACAACCAGCTCCGTGGTCGGTCCGGCCGCCAGGGAGACCCGGGGGAGTCCCGGTTCTACCTGTCGATGCAGGACGACCTGATGCGGCTGTTCAACTCGGGCCTCGCCTCGTCGATGATGGACCGTGCGGGCTTCCCGGACGACATGCCGCTCGAGTCGAAGATGGTCACGCGTGGCATCCAGAGCGCCCAGTCGCAGGTCGAGGCGCGCAACTTCGAGATCCGCAAGAACGTCCTCAAGTACGACGACGTGCTGTCGCGCCAGCGTTCGGTCATCTACGCCGAGCGCCGGCGCGTGCTCGAGGGCGAGGACCTGCGCGAGCAGGTGCAGCACTTCCTGACCGACGTCATCTCCGCCTACGTGGACGGCGCGACCAGCGAGGGCAACCCGGAGGCCTGGGACCTGGAGTCCCTGTGGACCGCCCTCAAGTCGGTCTACCCGGTGTCGATCACGCCCGAAGACGTCGTCGAGGAAGCGGGCGGCATCTCACGCCTCACGCACGACATGGTGCTGGCCGAGCTTCTGTCCGACGCGCGCGTCGCGTACGAGGGCCGCGAGGAGGAGCTGGGTTCCGCGGCGATGCGTCAGCTCGAGCGTCGCGTGGTGCTCTCGGTCCTGGACCGAAAGTGGCGCGAGCACCTGTACGAGATGGACTACCTCAAGGAGGGCATCGGCCTGCGGGCGATGGCCCAGCGCGACCCGCTCGTCGAGTACCAGCGCGAGGGGTTCCAGCTGTTCCAGGCGATGACCGAGGCCATCAAGGAGGAGTCGGTCGGCTTCCTGTTCAACCTGGAGGTCCAGGTGCAGCAGGCCGGCGCGGAGGGCTCCCCGGTCGCAGGGCCAGGCCCGGCGATCTCGGCGGCGGGTGCCGCCTCGGCAGCCCAGTCTCCGGCCGCGCAGGCACTCGGCACGGGCAGCGCGCAGCGACGGCCCGTGGCGGCCGACGGCGGCGCCGCGACGGCCGAGCGGAACGTCGACCAGGCATCCGCACCGGTCGCGCCGGTCGCACCGGCCGAGCCGGAGGGGCCGCAGGTCCCGGCCGCGTTCGGCGGTCAGCAGGAGCCGGTGCTCCTCGCGAAGGGTCTCGAGGCACCGCCGAGGCAGCAGAACCTGCAGTACTCGGCGCCGAGCGACGACGGCACGGCCCCGGCCGAGGGTGAGCCCCGGCGGGCGCGGCGCGCCCTGCACGGCGAGGCTGCGGCCGTCGAGAGCGACGGCCGGACGTTCCCCGGCACGCCCCGCAACGCTCAGTGCCCCTGCGGGTCGGGCAAGAAGTACAAGCTGTGCCACGGCCAGAACGAGTGAGCGCCTGAGCCGGGTGGCCGTCCGGATCAGCCGATCTCGAGGACGGCCACCCGCCAGACGCCGCGCCGCGCCTCGAGGCGGACTGCCGCAGCGCGAACGCGGCCGTCGTCGTCGAGGACGACGGTGGCCTCCGCGACGTCGTCACCCAGGCGCAGGAGGCGGACGCGTCGCACCTGGACAGGCCGACCGGACCGTTCGGTCCGGGTTCCCCGCACCAGGCGTGCTCGCTCGACGAGCTGGTCACGCACCTGCGGCGTGACCCATCGCGCCAGATGCGCCGCCGGGCGCTCGCCCCGCAGCACCTCGAGCGCCGCTCGCACCACCGAGCAGCACTGGGCGGTGGGGTCGGGAAGCGGCCGGTCCGGTTCGGCGACGAGCGGTCGCCCGCCGTGCGGGTCACCAGTGCCGGTCTGCGCAGCCTCCTCGAGGTCGTGCTGCTCCGGAGCGACGCGGCTCTCGTGACGAGCACTCCCCAGCCGCAGGTGCCGTGCCGGCCCCGGGGGACGGGTGCTGGCCTCCAGCCGCCGCGCGGGCCGTGAGCTGCGAGGCGGGGTCGAGACTCGCAGGGGCGTCGTCGTGGGCGGCGACACGGCGTCGGGGCGGGACGTCGCTCGTTCTGTCAGGGTCATGGTGGGCTCCGGTGTGGCGTGGTGGTGGGCAGGGTTCAAGGTCAGGCGGGCGCCCGCAGGACCTGGCCGGGAAGGATGACGTCCGGGTCGTGGCCGATGACGTGCCGGTTGGCGTCGTGCCAGCGCACGACCTCCCGCAGCACGTCGGCATCGCTCGCGTGCGCGCCCAGCGCGGTGGCAGCGATGCCCCACAGCGTGTCGCCGCGCTGCACGACGACCCGCTCGCCGCCCGGCCGACCCACGACGCCGCCGTCGGCGGCGAGCGGGGAGGCGCCGGAAGGCCGGGCCGCCTCGGGCGCCGTGGGGCCAGACGGCCGCACCGGGTCGGCGGAGGGCGTCGCCTGCCAGCCGAGGTCGAACGTCACCACGTCGGTCCTGGGGTCCGGTCCGGCGGGGCCGTCGGCCGCCTGCGCCGCTGTGGGCACCAGGGCGAGACCCGCTCCGACACCGACCCCGAGCGCGACGCGCGTGAGCCGGTGGACGGCCGTGGGTGCCGTCCGCCGCAGCACCGCCTCGCCCGCGTGCCAGGTCCGCCCGAGCGCGGCCAGGCCGACGCACACGAGCGCGAGGCCGCTGCTGAGGGCGATCCACACGGCGGCTCCGGCCCCCGCGGCGACCACGCCGAGCTCGACCCAACGATCGACCGCGAGCGTGGTCGCCGTGCCCAGGGACCGCGGCAGGGCGCCGGCCAGGCGACCGGAGAGCAGCGCGGCTGCCGCTGCCGCCCCCGACGCGACCAGGACGAGCCCCAGGACGCCCACCGCCGCGCGGCCGGGCTTCGGCACGGCCGTCGCCCGCAAGCTCGTGCCCCGCGTACCCCTGGGGTGCGCGCCCGCCGTCGGTCCGTCTCGGTTCATGAGGCTCCTTCTTCAACTCACGATGCGGCATCGCTTTCTAGCCGATGATGCCTGTTGATAGCATTTGGTGTCAGTAGATCGCGGTCATTGAAGCCCACCAAGGCGTGCTCTGTCCAGGCGCGCGATGCTGGTCCGGGGAGGGGGCCCGGGTGCTGGTGCGTGATGGCCCAGGTCAGCAGCACGAAGTGACCGTGACGACGACGCAGGGCCGAGCAGGAAGGAAGGCGTGCGGATGGTGACCGGACCGACGGACGGGCCCACGCGCTGGGAGCTGCTCTTCGCCGACCTCGAGGCGAGCGCGGCGGCGCAGGAGGTGGCCGAACGGGAAGGGACCGTCGCCGACCTCACGCGCGCCGAGCAGGCGTCGATCCGTACGGCCGACCGCCTCCGCGCCCTGACCGGTGGGCCGGTGCGGGTCGAGCTGCTCGACGGCGAGGCGATCGAGGGCCGGGTCCGGCGGGTTGCCGAGACGTGGATGCTGCTCGACGGGCGGAGCGCGTCAGGCGCGGCCCAGCACCTGGTGCCGCTCGGCTCGGTCGCCGGTGTCGTCGGCGTGGGGCGCCACGCGGCGCCGTCGACCACCCGGACCGACAGCCTCGGGCTCGGGACCGTGCTCCGGGGTCTGCAACGCGACCGCGTGCGGGTGCTCGTGCGGACGTCGGCCGGGGCGGTCGTCGGGCGCATCGCCCGCGTCGGTGCGGATCACCTGGACCTGGACGATGCCGAACGCCCGGGTGCGCCCGTGCGGCTGGTCCCGTTCACCGCGGTGCTCCGCGTGAGCGAGGCGTGAGGTCGGCCGGCTCAGAGCTCGCCGGCGTCGACTCGTTCCCGGGTCTTGGCGTACTGCCCCTCGATGTACTCCTCGAGCTTGCTCGCCTCGACCCGCCAGACCTTCTTGGGGCCGATCTGGATCGCCGGAAGCTCACCCGAACGCACCAGCGAGTACGCCTGCGTGGCGGAGATGTTCAGCATCTCCTGCACGTCGGCGAGGGAGAGGAAGCGGCTGACCATGGCAGCAGTCTGGCACAGGATGGTGCTCCTTGGTCCCGGATCCCGCCGGTTCGGACCGACGGCTGCCATGGGTCCGCCCACCGCCTGCGGGACGCGAGTCTGCCGCGGGTCGGCCGTGGCGCTGTGCGAGCGCTGCGTCCACAGGCGGTTTCCGATCGCCGCCGCCGTCACCGATGATGGTCACCACCGCGTCGGGGGGCGCACGCTCGTGCACCATCGAAGCTCCCCGGAGGTCCCCGTGAGCGCCGACCGTCTCCCGGCACCCGTCGCCCCGCGACTGCGCCGACCCACCTGGCGCGACCCGCGACTGCTCGTCGGGATCGTGATCGTCGCGCTGGCCGTCGCGCTCGGCTCCTGGGCCGTGTCCTCCGCCGGGCGCACCGTGCCCGTCTTCGCCGCCGACGGCGTCCTGACACCCGGTACCCCCCTCGACGCCGAGCACCTGCGGACGGTCGACGTCCGGCTCGGGCCCGCGGCCGAGCACTACCTGCGTGCCGACGAACCCGTGCCCGACGGACTCGTCGCACGCAACGTCGTCGAGGACGGCGAGCTCGTCTCCCGGACCGCGCTCGCGCCCGCGGACGACGTCGACGCCCGCTCCGTGGCCGTGCCCGTGGGCAGCGTCCTGTCCGACCGGATCCACAGCGGTGCGGTCGTCGACCTGTGGTTCGTGCCCGACGCGGACGACGGCACGTCCGTCCCGACACCGCTCGTGTCGGAGGTCGTCGTCGAGCAGGTGGACACGGGCGACTCGGGGCTCGTCGTCGCGAGCGGCGTGACCCTGCACGTGCTCGTGTCCTCGGCCGACCTCCCCGACGTGCTCGCCGCGCTCGGCGCCGACGGCACCATCGCGGTCACTCCCGTGGCAGGCGCGTCCTGATGGCCACGGTCACGGTCCTGTGCGCGGTGCGTGGGCCGCAGGAGGCCGCCGTGGTGGTCGCGCTCGGCGCGCCGGGCTCCGGTGCCACCGTGACCCGGCGCTGCGGCGACCTCGCCGAGCTGCTGGCGGCGGCAGCGGCCGGCGCGGGCACCGTCGCCGTCGTCTCGCCCGAGCTGCCCGGGCTCGACCGCGAGTCGGTCGGCAGGCTGCACGACACCGGTGTCCGGGTCGTCGCCCTGGCCGACGCCGCAGCGGCCGAGCGGCTGCACGCGATCGGGATCGACACCGTCCTCGACGGTGCGCTCGACGCCACCGGCCTGGACCTGCGCGACGGCGGTGCGCTCCGTGCTGCGGTCGCCCTGCCCCCGGTCGGTCGGGACGCCGGGCGCACGGCCGTGCCGGGCGCCACTGTGCCCGAGGTGGGAGTCGAGGTGGCGGACGCCGACGGCGCGCCCGCCCGGGCTGGCGCCGTCGTCGCCGTGTGGGGACCGGTCGGCGCACCGGGCCGCACGACGACCGCGGTCGAGCTCGCGGCCGCGCTCGCCGGCGTCGGCGGCCGCACCACCCGCCGAGGCCGCACCGACCCGCCACGACGTGACCCCGGCACCGTGCTGCTCGTCGACGCCGACACGTACGGCTCGTCGATCGCGACCCGGCTCGGCCTGCTCGACGACGCCCCCGGCATCACGGCCGCCGCTCGCGCCGCCGGTCAGGGCACGCTCGGTGTCGAGGACCTCGCGCGGTTCAGCCCCACGGTCGTGCCGGGGATGCGCGTGCTCACCGGCATCACGCGAGCAGCGCGCTGGCCCGAGCTGCCGTCGAGCGTGGTCGACGTGGTGCTCGAGCGTGCCCGCGAGCTCGTGGACTGGGTCGTCGTCGACTGCGGCGCGGTCATCGAGGCCGACGAGCTGCTCATGTACGACACACGCGCGCCTCAGCGCAACGCGGCGACGCTCACGGCGCTCGGGGCCGCCGACGTCGTCGTGGTCGTCGGGTCCGCGGACCCCGTGGGCATCCAGCGCCTGGTGCGTGGGCTGGAGGAGCTGCGCGAGGCCCCCGTGCCCGTCAGCGCGCCGACCGTCGTGGTCGCGAACCGCGTCCGAGCCTCGGCCGTCGGGCGCGACCCCGCCGCCGCCGTGCGCCAGGCGCTCGCGCGCTATGCGGGCGTCGAGCACGTGCACACCGTCCCCGACGACGGGCCGGCGCTGGACGCGGCGG
>Ga0233363_1000055_pt1 | contig 55029 bp, 48 predicted proteins | sample ElkDunMinimDraft_18_FD_191534 | JGI IMG/M metagenome (GOLD analysis project Ga0233363, IMG submission 191534) | Fecal eukaryotic communites from dung pellets of Tule Elk in California, USA - Elk Dung C16 | ecosystem: Host-associated > Mammals > Digestive system > Large intestine > Fecal | place... | reverse complement strand
TCGACGTCCTCGATCACCTGGTTGGCGAGCGCGTCGAGGTCGACCCGATCGCGCACGAGGGCCGTCAGGTCGAGACCGTCGAGCACCTGAACGACCACGCGGTGCAGGTCGACGCGGTCGAGCACGACCTCGGTCAGGTCGAGCTGGTCCAGCGCCGTGGTGACGACCTGCCCCAGGTCCACCCGCTGCGTCACGACGGCCGTGAGGTCGAGCTCGTCGAGCGCGGCCACGACCACTTCGGCGAGGTCGACGCGGTTGAGCACCAGGCGGGTCAGGTCGATCTCGTCGAGCACACGCTCGACGACGACGGGGACGGCGGCGCGGGCCGTGCGCACCAGCGCCTCCTGCGCACGCAGGCGCGTCCAGCGCCCGCGGAGCACCAGCTGCTGCGCGACGGCGCCCGGTGCGAGCCTCGCGGGCACGAGCGGCGGGTACGCGAGGCGGCGTCCGGCCCGTGCGGCACCCGGCGCGACGGTGCGCGCGACGCCGACGACAGGGACCGCCACGGCGACGGTCGCGCCGACGGCCAGGTCGACGAACCGTACGACATGGTCCTGCACGACTCGAATCTAGAGGAACCGAGCGCCCACGGCGCGGCCCGTGCATTCGAGGAGGGCCGGCGCGTCGGCCATGCAGCGGTCGAGGTCGCTCTCGATGTCGGACAGCGCGAGCACGTCGGCGAAGCCTGCCGCCCTTGCGCGCTCCGGTGTCAGGGTAGTCCTGCCGCAGACGACGACCACCGGGATGCCGCGTTCGCGGGCCCGTCGCGCGATCACGGCGGGCGCCTTGCCGCGCAGCGTCTGCTCGTCGAACGACCCCTCCCCGGTGACTACGAGATCGACGGTCTCGAGCACCTCGTCGATGCCCACGAGGTCCAGGACCAGGTCGGCTCCCGACCGCAGCACGGCCCCGAGGAGCGCGACCGCGGCGAACCCGACGCCACCTGCGGCACCGGCGCCCGGGCTGTCCCGGAGATCACGGCCGGTGGCCCTGGCGACGACGTCGGCCCACCGTACGAGCGCCGCGTCGAGGGTACGGACCTGGCCGGGATCAGCGCCCTTCTGCGGGGCGTAGACGGCGGCGGCACCCTCGGGACCGGTCAGCGGGTTGTCCACGTCGCACGCGACCTCCAGCACCGTCCCTTCCAGCACCGCCCCGTCCAGCACAGTCCCTTCGAGCTCGAGCGACGCCACCTGCGCGAGGCCGCGTCCCCCGTCCGGGACCGGCGCTCCGGAGGCGTCGAGGGCGCGGGCGCCGAGGACGCTCAGCATGCCGGCGCCTCCGTCGGTCGAGGCGCTGCCGCCGATGCCGACGACGATGCGGGTGGCCCCGCCCTCGACGGCGGCCGCGATCACCTCGCCCAGGCCGCGGGAGGTCGCCGTCATCGGTGCCAGTGGTCCCGTCAGCCGCTGCATGCCGCACGCGTCCGCCATCTCGACGACAGCGTCGGTCCCGCAGCGGGCGTACACCGTGTCGACGGGTTCGCCGGTCGGTCCGGTGACGGTGACGACCACGGGTTCCCACCCGGCCGCCAGCGCAGCGGCGACCGTGCCGTCACCCCCGTCGGCGACCGGGAGCTCGACGACGTCCGCGCCGCTGTCACGCAGGCCGCGACCCAGCGCGGACGCCACCTCGGCCGCGTCGAGGGACCCCTTGAACTTGTCGGGAGCGACGAGGACCCGCGTCACAGGTACGGCTCGACGAGCTCGGCGTAGCGTCGTGCCATCGTCGCGACCACGTCCTCTCCGGCCTGCGCCCACACGTCGGCGTTGAAGATCTCGACCTCCACGTCGCCGGCGTACCCGGTCGCCGCCACCGCTCGGGTGAACGCCGCGAAGTCGACGTGCCCGTCGCCCATCATGCCGCGTCCGAGCAGGTTGTCGGCAGGCACGGGGGTGATCCAGTCGCAGACCTGGTACGCGACGATCCGTTCGCCGGCCCGCGCGATCTGCTCCTCGACACCGGGCTCCCACCACAGGTGATAGGTGTCGACGACGACACCGACCTGATCCGCGGGGTGCTCCTCGGCGAGGTCGAGGGCCTGGCGCAGCGACGACACGACGCCGCGGTCGGCGGCGAAGATCGGGTGCATCGGCTCGATCCCGAGCCGTACGCCGCGCTCGCCCGCGTACGGGGCCAGCCGGCCGATCGCCTCGGCGGCTCGGGCACGGGCGCCCGGGAGGTCGCGGCTGCCGCCCGGGAGCCCGCCCGGGACGAGGACGAGCACGTCGGTGCCCAGCGCCACAGCCTCGTCGATCGCGGCAAGGTTGTCGGTGTGCGCGGCCTCGCGGGCCTCGGCGTCGGCGGCGGTGAAGAAACCGCCGCGGCACAGGGAGGAGACCCGCAGGCCGCTTGCGGCGACCAGCTGCGCCGCCTTCTCCAGCCCCACGTCGGCGACCGGCTCACGCCAGAGGCCGATCGACTCCAGTCCTGCCGCCCTCGCACCGTCCAGCGCCTCCGGGAGCGACCACTGCGCGGTGGTCCGCTGGTTGAGGGAGAGCCGCGCGAGCCGGGGGTCGCCTGCCCGAGGGGTCTCGATCCTCGCGGGCGCGCCGCTGGGTACGTCGGTCACCCCCGTCACCGACGTGCCCCCGCGGCCTCGAGGAGCAGGCCGAGCCGGTACGAGGCGAGCTCGGGGTCCGGCAGCAGGCGTGCCTCGTTGGCGAGCGCGAACACCTTTGCGAGGTGGACGACACTGCGGGCCGACTGGAGGCCACCGACCATCGTGAAGCCGGGCTGGTGGCCGGACAGCCAGGCGAGGAACGCGATGCCCGTCTTGTAGTAGTACGTCGGCGCCTCGAACACGTGCCGCGAGAGCGCCAGCGTGGGCGCCATCTCCTCGTCGTACGTCGCGAGGTCGCCCTCGTCGAGCGCCGTCAGGGCGGCCGATGCTGCGGGCGCGACGGCGGCGAAGGCGCCCAGCAGGGCGTCGGAGTGGCGCTCCCCGTCCCCGCGGACCAGCTCCGGGTAGTGGAAGTCGTCGCCGGTGTAGAGACGGACGCCCTCGGGCAGCGCTGCGCGGAGCCCGACCTCGTGCTCGGCCGACAGGAGCGAGACCTTGACCCCGTCGACCTTCGACGCGTGCGCCTCGACCATCGACAGGAACGTCGCGGTCGCCTCGTCGACGTCGCGCGAGCCCCAGTAGCCGGCGAGCTGCGGGTCGAACATCTCCCCCAGCCAGTGCAGGATCACCGGCTCGCGCACCTGGCTCAGCACCGTGTCGTACACGGCCAGGTAGTCCTCGGGCCCGCGGGCGAGCGCCGCGAGATGGCGCGAGGCCATGACGATGACCTGCGATCCCGCGCCCTCGATCACCTCGACCTGCTCGAGGTAGGCGTCGGCGACCTCGCCGAGGCCGCTCAGCGTCTCGCGGTGGTCGGTGCCGGCGCCGGACGCGATCCGGGCTCCGGACTCACGTGCCAGCGCCGCGCTGCGGGTGACGAGCTCGACGACCGCGGGCCAGTCGAGCCCCATGTTGCGCTGCGCGGTGTCCATCGCCTCCGCGACGCCCATCCCGTAGCCGAACAGGTGCTGCCGGAACCCGAGCGTCGCGTCCCAGTCGATCGCTGCCGGTGCCCCGGGCACGTTCTCCCCGTACGGGTCGGCGACGACGTGCGCGGCGGCGAACGCGACGCGCGACCGGTACGGAGCGGGGTGCGGCGCCCACTCTCGCGGCTCCCGCAGGGTGAGCGGGGCCCACGTCCCGTCCGAACGGGGGATCGCGAGGCTCGCGCCGGTCGTCGTCACGCGATCTCCTCGATGGCGACCGTACGACCCTGCGACGACGAGTCCAGCGCCGCCTCGACGAGCTGGAGGCCCCGCACCCCGGACCACAGGTCGTGGCGGTGCGGCCGCCCCGCGTGCCAGTCACGGAGGAACTCCTCCCACTGCGCCCGGAACCCGTTGGCGAACTCCTGGTTGTCGGGCACCTCCGACCACTGGTCGCGGAAGACCTGGTCGGTGGGGAGGTCGGGGTTCCAGACCGGCTTCGGCGTCCGGACGCGCGACTGGACCTTGCAACCGAACAGGCCGGCCACCGCCGAGCCGTCCGTCCCGTCCACCTGGAACTCGACGAGCTCGTCGCGGTGGACGCGCACGGCCCACGACGAGTTGATCTGCGCGACGATGCCGCCCTCGAGCTCGAAGATCCCGTACGCGGCGTCGTCGGCGGTCGCCTCGTACGCCTCGCCCTTCTCGTCCCACCGCTGCGGGATGTGGGTGACGGCCTTCGTGGTCACCGTCTGGACCTTGCCGAGGATGTTCTCGAGCACGTAGTTCCAGTGGCAGTACATGTCGAGGACCATCCCGCCGCCGTCGGCCGCGCGGTAGTTCCAGCTCGGACGCTGGGCGGGGATGAGGTCGCCCTCGAAGACCCAGTAGCCGAACTCACCGCGTACGGACAGGATGCGCCCGAAGTAGCCCGCGTCCACGAGGCGACGCAGCTTGAGCAGACCCGGCAGGTAGAGCTTGTCGTGGACGACTCCGTTGAGCGTGCCCGCGGCGTCGGCGGCGCGCGCGATCTCGACGCCTTCGCCGACCGTCTGCGCGATCGGCTTCTCGGTGTAGATCGCCTTGCCTGCCGCGATCGCCTTGAGCAGCGACTTCTTGCGCTCGGAGGTGACGAGGGCGTCGAAGTAGACCGGTGCGCTCTCGTCGGCCAGGGCCTCGTCGACGTCGACCGTCCACTCGGCGATGTCGTGCCGCTCGGCCAGCTCGGCGAGCTTGTCGGCGTTGCGCCCGACGAGGATCGGCTCCACCTGGAGACGGCTGCCGTCGGGAAGCACGACCCCGCCGTCGTCGCGGATGGCGAGGATCGAGCGCAGGAGGTGCTGCCGGTAGCCCATGCGCCCGGTGACGCCGTTCATGATGATGCGGACGTGGTGCTGTGCCATGGGCGGTCAACCGTTCTTCTGTGAGGCGGGCTCTGCGGGAGTGGACTCGTGCGGGCGCCCACCGAGGTAGAGGGCACCCAGCTGCGGGTCGGCGAGGAGCTCGGGTGCCGGACCCGAGATGTGGACACGGCCGAGGTCGAGGACGCAGCCGATGTCGGCGGTCTCGAGCGCGCGACGGGCGTTCTGCTCCACGAGGAGCACGGCGATCCCGGCGTCGCGCATACGGACGACCTGCTCGAAGACGGTCGCCGTCGTCTTGGGGTCCAGGCCCATGGACGGCTCGTCGAGCAGGACGACCTTCGGGCTGATCATGAGCGAGCGGGCGAACTCGACCTGCTTCTGCTGGCCGCCGGACAGCAGGCCGGCCAGCTGCTTCCACCGCTCCCCCACGATCGGGAAGAGCGACCGGACGAAGTCGACCCGTTCGGCGACGAGCGCCTTGTCGCGCACCGTGTAGGCGCCGAGCATGACGTTCTCCTCGACCGTCATCTCGCGGAAGACGCTGTGCCCTTGGAGCACGTGGGCCAGGCCGGAGGCCAGCATGTCCTGCGGGCCTCGCCCGGTGACGTCCACGCCGTCGACGACCACCGTGCCGGACCTCGGGGCGAGCAGGCCGCTGGCGACCTTGAGCACCGTGGACTTGCCCGCACCGTTGGGACCGACGAGGCAGACGACCGTACCGGAGGGAACCTTCACCGTGAGGCCGCGCAGGACGAGCGCGGCGCGCCCGTACCCGGCCTCGATGTCGTTGAGCTCGAGCAGGTAGTCAGACACCGAGATACGCCTCCAGGACTCGAGGATCGGACTGGACCTCCGACGGAGGTCCTTCGGCGATCGGACGGCCGCGGTCGAACACGATCACGTGGTCGCTGAGGCTCATCACCATCTCCATGTTGTGCTCGACGACGACGAAGGTCCGGCCCTCGGCGTTGAGCTCACGGATGAGCGTGCCGATGCGCCCGATGAGCGCGGGGTTCACGCCACCGGCCGGCTCGTCGAGCATGATCAGGTCAGGCTCGGCCATCAGGACCCCGGCGAGCTCGAGGAGCTTCTGCTGCCCGTACGAGATGTCGGCCGCCTCGGAGTGCTCGAGGTGGTCGATGCCGACGCGGCGCAGCCAGTGTCGTGCGCGCTCGATCTCGTCGGTGTCGCGGGCGCCCTTGAGCAGCGACGCCAGGCCGTGCGTACGGTGCGCGACGAGGACGTTCTCCAGGACGGTCATCCGGGGGAAGATCCGGCACAGCTGGAAGCTGCGGCCGATCCCGGCGCGCGCGACACGGTGCGGTGAACGGCCGGTGATGTCGGCTCCGCGGTAGCTGACCGACCCGGAGTCGGGCTTGATCATGCCGGTGACGCAGTTGAAGAAGGTCGTCTTGCCGGACCCGTTGGGGCCGATCAGCGCGTTGACCTTGCCCTCGTGGAACGTCACGGTCGCGTCGTCGACGGCGGTGACGCCGCCGAAGGTCTTGCGCAGGGACACGGTCGCGAGGCTCTCGCGGGTGGTGACGTCGGTCGTCATCGCTTGGCCTCCTCTTTCTCGGTCGGCGGCGTGGAGCGCGGGCCGGGAGCCGGGCCAGGCTCGGCCTCGTCGCGCGCGAGCAGGTCGGCGGCACTCATCTCCCGGATCGAGCTGCGCTGAGGCTTGAACCGCTCGACGAGCCGCGTGCCGGCCGGGATGATCCCGTCGGGCATGAACAGCACGACCACGGCGAGGAGCAGGCCCGTGGCGACCAGGTGGAACTGCGTGTCGCCGAACTCGAGCTTGAAGTACTCGAGGGCGCTGCCGACGATGACCGCGCCGAGCAGCGGCCCGTACAGCTGACGGACACCGCCGAGCAGCGCCATCAGCACCATGTACGACCCGATGAGGATCGAGAACTGGAACACCGGGTCCAGGTCGCCGAACCAGAGGGCGTACATGCCGCCCCCGAGCGCGGTGAAGAACGCCGAGACGACGAAGACGACGAGCTTGTACGCGTACGTCGGCACGCCGAGCGCCTCCGCCTTGTCCTCGTCCTCGCGGATCGCCTTGAGGCCCATGCCGAAGCGCGAGCGGTCGATCAGCCACCACGCGAGCAGCGTGACCGCCAGCAGGCCCGCGAACAGGTAGAAGAACGTGCGGTGGTGCTCCGGGCGGAGCAGGTCCGGGAACGGGCGCGGGACGACCAGCCCGTTCGAGCCGCCGGTGAGGCCGCTCCAGCTCTGGAAGACCAGCAGCAGGATCAGGACCAGGGCGATCGAGACGATGACGAACGACGCCCCTCGTACCCGCAGCGCGGCCCAGCCGATCGGGACCGCGAGGACGGCGACGCCGAGCCCCGCGACGAACCAGGCCACGAAGCTCGGCAGCCCGAGCTCGGTGACCAGGAGCGCCGTGCCGTACGCGCCGAGGCCGAAGTAGGCCGCGTGGCCGAGCGAGATGTAACCGGTGAAGCCGCCGACGAAGTTCCACGACGTCGACAGGACGGCGTAGCTGAGGACGACGATCCCGGCCGAGAGGATGTAGGGGTTGGGAGCCCAGTCGGGGAAGGTGAGCAGTGCTGCCGCGCAGGCGACGAACACGACGCCCTTCGCGACGAGCGCCTTCGAGACGCGGGGCCGGCTAGAAGCGCTGAGCAAGGCGACCTCCGAAGAATCCTTGCGGGCGGAGCATCAACGTGGCGAACAGCGCCACGTAGAAGATGGTCTGGGCCCACGTCGTCCCCATCGGGATCTGGAGCAGGCTCTGGCCGATGCCGAGCACCATGGCCGCGATCGCAGCGCCGGGGATGCTCCCCAGGCCGCCCACGACGATGATCGCCATCAGCGGGCCGATCCAGTGCCAGTGCAGCGACGGGTAGATCGTGGCGTCGAGCGCGAGCGCCGTGCCGCCGATCGCCGCCGTCGCGAGCCCGAGGCCGAAGCCGTACCCGGCGACGCGGTCGGTCTTGATCCCGACGAGCTGCGCGGCCTCCTTGTGCTGGATGGTCGCGCGCAGCGCCTGGCCGAAGCGGGTGTACTTCATGATCGCGTAGAGCGCGGCGAGCGAGGCCGCCGCGAGCGCGAACGTGATGAGCTTGACGACCGCGAGCCGCGCGCCGAACACCTCGATGCTCGCCCCGCTGTAGCCGAGCTGGATGCGGCGCTGGGTGCCCGAGAAGACGAACCCGAGCATCCCCTCGATGACCAGGGCGATCGCGAACGTCAGCAGCACCGACATCATCGTCAGCGTGATCGGCCGGAGCCTGGCGACGAGCAGGCGCTGCATGAGCACCCCCACCGCGAAGAACAGCGGGACGGTGATCACGAGCGAGAACAGCGGGTCGATGCCGGTCTCGCGGTGGAAGAACCAGGCGAGGTACGCGGCGAGGATGAGGAACGCCGAGTGGGCGATCATCACCACGCGCATGATCCCGAAGTAGAGCGTGAGCCCGGCCGCCAGGAGGGCGTAGAGCCCTCCCAGCAGGATCCCGAGCACCAGGCTCTGGAGGAAGAGGGAGCCATCCATCAGACGGTCACCACGCCGGCTTCGGGTAGACGATCTCGGCTTCCTTCACGGACTCGGGAAGGACGATCTTGATGTCGCCACCGACGTACTGCTGGATCATGTGGGCACCCTTCGGGCGACCGTCCTCGTCCCAGCTCAGCGGGCCGACGACCGTGTCCACCTCGTTGTCGCGCAGCCAGTCGATGAGCTTCTGCTGGCAGTCGCCCTGCTCGGCGCAGCCGACGGCCTCGACGGCGGCGGCGACGACCTGGCCGGTCGTGTAGGCGTTGGCCTCGTCCTCGCCGGGCGGGTTGCCGTTGCGCTCGGTGTAGCTCTCGACGAACTCTTTGTTCGTCGGGATGTCGGCCTGCTCGGTGTAGCCGGTCGGCGAGAGGATGCCCTCGGTCTTGGAGCCGATCGCCTCGGGGAACTCCGGGTTGGTCGGCGCGGTCGAGAAGGCGGCGAGCTTGGGCTGGTAGTCGAGCTGCTGCAGCGCGACGATCAGGTTGACCGCGTCCTGGTACTGGGTGCCGCCGACGATCATGTCGGCGTTCGACGCCTCGATCTTGGCGGCGATGCTGCTGAAGTCGGTGGTGTTCGGCGGGTACTTCTCGTCGACCACGGTCTTGATGCCCGCAGCCTCCATCTTGTCCTTGAGGCCGTACGCCGTCCCCATCGCGAACGGGTCGTCCATCGCCGCGTACGCCGCGGTCTTGGGACGCTGGTCGGCCGGCAGCGCCTCGATCCACTCGGCGAGGTAGTTGTAGTGGTCGTCGGCCACGGCCGGCGCCGCGTAGAAGAGGTTGCCGAAGCCCTGCTCGAAGACCTCCGGGGCCGCTCCGGCCGGCTCGACGAAGAGCATCCCGTACTCGTCGGCCACGCGTGCGGCGGGCACGACGAGGCGGGTGGAGAACGGACCGAAGACGAGGTCGACCTCGTCCTGCGCGATCAGGGACTCGTAGTCGGCGACGACCCGGTCGGCGTTCGACTGGTCGTCGAGGATCTTCAGCTCGACCTTGCGCCCGAGCAGGCCACCGGCGTCGTTGACGTCGGCCGCCCAGGCTTCGTACCCGCGCTGGACGCCCTTGCCCGGCTCGGCGAAGTCACCGGTCAGGGGCAGCGAGACGCCGATCGTGATCGGTCCGTCGTCATCACCGCCACCGGAGTCCGAACCGCCGCACGCCGTCAGGGCGAGAGTGGCGGCGCCGAGCATGGCGCCGATCCGGATGATGCTCGTTGTCTTGGTCGACATGACACTCCTACGATCTTGAGGTCCGCGTGTCCGGGCCGCCGTAAGCGCTTTCGTAAGCGCTTACGTAGGATAGACAGGATGAACGCGTGTGGCAAGGGTCACACGAGGAAAGGGGCATCCGATGGCGAGAGGGCGTACCGCGCCACGACTGGTCGACGTCGCGGCGCGTGCAGGCGTGTCGTTGGCGACGGCGTCGCGCGCGCTGGCCGGTCGCGAGGGCGTCAGCACCGCCGTCGCCGAGCGTGTGCACGAGGTCGCGGGTGAGCTCGGCTACGTGGTCAACGCCCACGCCCGTACCCTCGCGGGCGGGTCGGCGTCGATCGTCGGTCTGATCGTGCACCAGATCGACGACCCGTACTTCTCCGAGATCGCGGCGGGGGTCATCTCGGTGGCGTACGAGAAGGGCATCACGGTCCAGATCTGCCACTCCGCCCGCGATCCCGAGAACGAGCTGCGCCAGATCCGTTCGCTCATCGCCAACAACGTGCGAGCGATCATCGTCGCCGGCTCGGGATACCTCGACGAGGGGGTGGAGACGGCGGCCAAGCGCGAGCTCGCGACGTTCCAGGACAACGGGGGCCGCGTCGCCGTGATCGGGCGCCACGCGTTGCGCGCCGACGCCGTGCTGCCCGACAACGAGGAGGCAGGTGGCGCGCTCACCGAGCACCTGCTGGAGCTCGGGCACCGGAGGATCGCCATCGCCTCCGGCAACGTCAACCTCACGACCGTCGTCGACCGCCTCACCGGGATCGGGCACGCCCTCGAGAAGGCCGGGCTCTCGCTCGACGCCCTCCCGATGGTGGAGGCGGAGTTCACCCGCGACGGTGGCGCGTTCGCGGCGGAGCGGATCCTCGCCGAGCACCCCGAGACGACGGCGATCATCGCGCTCAACGACGCGATGGCGATCGGCGTCTTGTCGACGCTCCGTACCCACGGGGTCGCCGTGCCGGGCGACATCTCCGTGGTCGGGTTCGACGACGTCTCGGTCGCCGCAGACCTCGCGCCCAGCCTCACGACCGTACGGCTCCCGATGACGGAGATGGGCGAGGTCGCGGTCACGATGGCGCTCAAGGAGCCGTCGTCGCGCCCCCGCCGCAAGCACACGGGCCACCAGCTGATGGTGCGCGACTCGACCGGCCCGGCACGCGACTGACGCGCCGGACCCGCCGGACGCGCCGGAGAGGGCGGGTGGCCTCGACCCCCCGCCCTCTCCGTACGGTCACCGCTCGACGCGGCGGAACTGCTGGTTCACCTCCAGCTTGGTGAGCGAGCTGTCGAGGAACATCAGGCTGTCCATGCGGCAGTTGCACGGGTTGCGCTCGGAGCCGTCCTGCGGGAACGAGCCTCCGATCTTGATGCCGCGGGGGTTGGTGGGCGAGGTCGTCTCCTCACCGGGCGCGTTGTTCCCCCACGGATCGTCGGTGCGCGTGTAGAACCCCGGGATCGGCTTGCCGTTCTTGTACAGCGCCATGGTGCCGTTGGCGTAGTTGAACGTCGCGGCGAGGTGCACCCACTCCCCCTGCGGGAGCAGGGTTCGCCAGTCCTCCGACGCGGCGAACGTCTGCGACGCCCCCGTGTCGACACGTCGACCCAGCGCGACCAGGCGCAGCTCGCCGTTGACGTCGATGAGCTCGAGCAGAGCCCGTACGCCGTGGCCGTCGGAGTTGCCGGCAAGGACCCCCGCCAGACCGACCGCGTTGTACCGGTCGTCCGGCGCCGGCGTGTTCGTGTTGAGCGACGGGTTCTCGCCGGTCATCTTGAACCAGCCCATCACGGTCATCCCCTTGGCGCCGTTGAACCGCGACAGGGACTCCACCCCGTCGGCGTCGTCCTCGTACACGCCGGCCTTCCACGCCAGCTGCCCGGCGGCGGGGTCGGCGTTGCGGATCTGGAGCGAACGCCTGCTGCCCCGGAACGCACCGTCCCTGACCCGCATGTCCGAGCCGCCGTTGATCAGGTCGATGTCCGTGCCGGACTCGCCTCGGTCACGCTCCACCGCGCCGCGCGGGCGCTCGAAGTCGTAGTGCGAGACCAGGTACGGCGCGAGCGCCGGGTGCACGTCGGCGTCCCTCTTGACCAACTTGACGCCGGTGATCTTCCAGACCTTGCCGTTGGCCTTGGCGAGCAGGTAGAGCTCGTTGTCTCCATCGCGCCCGAAGCGCAGGTCGACGCGACGGTCGCCTGCCAGGACGGGGGTCGTGACCTCGTTGCCGCGCTCGTCGAAGAGCGTCAGCTCATGGATCTGCGCGGACGGCTTGCCGCGCACCATCTCGCGGTTCTCGGTGTACATCACCCGACCGTCGACGAGGTCGGCGAAGAGGTACTTGTCGCGCAGCTGCGGCACGTCCTTGCCGCGGTAGACGAATCCGCCGCTGACGGCGTGACCCACGTCGGCCCCGCAGGGGAAGCCTGGCGGCGGGTTGTGGTCGTACTGCGCGACCGGGTAGGTGTAGCCGTTCTCCGCATCGTCCTCGGGCAGCGGGTAGAGGTTGCAGCGATCGTTCTTGTCGTACAGGAACGACCCCTCGCGCTCGCTCCAGCCCGCGTTGTCACCGGCGCGCAGGTCGTAGATCGCCTCGACGTCCTTCTCCCCGATGTGCCCGAGGAGCAGGCGGTTCTTGCCGCCGGTGTCCCAGCTGAACCGGTGCGGGTCGCGGAAGCCGTACGCCCAGATCTCGCCGATCGCACCCGGCGTGCCGACGAAGGGGTTGCTCGCCGGGATGCCGTACTCGCCGTTGTCGCTGTTCGTGCCGAGCGGGTCGATGCGCAGCAGCTTGCCCTGTGGCGTGGCCAGCGTCTGCGGCTCGTCGGTGTTGACACCCGTGCCGCCGTCGCCGGCTGCCACGTACAGGAGGCCGTAGTCCTCGTCGCCACGCTTCGCGGTCGGGTTGAACTCGATCTGCTGGATGCCGTGGATCCGGGTGGCGAAGCCCAGCCGCAGGACCTCGCGGTGGGTGCCGCTGAAGGTGCGGGCCGACGGGTCGGCAGCCGTCCACTCGGTGATGACGCCGTGGAAGGCGGTGTTGGGCTGCGGCGTGAGGTCGGGCTGCTTGGTCTGCAGCGCCCCGAACGCCTCGGTGTGGACGGTGTAGAACCGGCCGTTCTTCTTGAACTCCGGGTGGTAGGTCACGAAGCCGAACCCGCTGCCCATCCCCGCGCCGGAGAAGAAGTCGGCGCCGACCTCCGCCTTGACGTCGAGGTACGGCGTCGGCGCGCCGAGCACGCCGCGCTTGCCACGCGTCAGGTGGTAGAGGGTGCCGTTCAGGTCGGGTACGGAGAGCCGACCTGAGCCGTCGGGGATCTCGCCGAGGTAGTTGATGCGCGCGTGCCGCATCAGTCGCGGGTCCGTCGGCGCCGGCGTCGGCTCGGACTTCGGGAACTGCGCGACCTCCTTCACCACCAGGCCGAAGCCGGCCTGCACGGGCTCGGGAAGGGGGTCGGTGATCGGTGCGGGCGCTGCGGGATCGGCCGCAGTCGCCGCTGTCGTGGTCGTGGTCATCGTCGCGGCGACCAGTGCGGCCGCGGCGAGGAGACTCCACCGTCGTTGGGTCATTCCATCCACCGTCCGTTGTCGTCAGAGGGTTTGCGGAGCTGCCCCGAGAGCAGACATGAAAGCGCTTTCGCAACCGCTTTCGTCGAAACTTAAGGTATGACCCAGATCACGTCAAGACGAGATGACGTCGGTGTGACCGCCCTGTGTCGCGTCCCCTTGACGGCGCCGGGGCCGAGGAGGATCGTGCTGACGCAAGCGCTTCCAGAAAGCGCTTGCAGACCGTACGGCGGACGGCGTACGGACCCGACTCCATCGAAGGGGATGGCATGAGGATCGGTAAAGCACTCTCCGGCGCCCTCGCCGTGCTCGTCGGCGCCACCGTGCTCGTCGCGGCATGGCCGTCGGCCGCCGAACGGCACGGGCCGCGCTGGGCCGTCGAGGACGACGAACGCGCCGACTACGGCGTCTGCCGTGGCACGGACGACGACTGCTACCACGAGTGGCAGACCGCCTTCAGGACCGACGGCGTCGACCGGGTCCTCGTCTACAGCGCGACCGGGGTCTCCCGCCACGCCCACCTGGGGCCGCGGCTGGCGACCGGCATGAACCCGCCGCTGACCGACGCGCACGTCGCCCAGCAGGCGATGCGCCGCTGGGGTGCGGAGAACGCCATCTCCGTCGACTGGACCGAGGACGTGGCCCAGCTCGACTCCGCAGGGAAGCTCCTGCGCTACGACGCGGTCGTCTTCCTCAGCAACTCCCGCGACATCCTCGACGACGCGGCGCAGACCACGCTCATGCAGTACGTCCGCGCAGGCGGCGGGTTCGTGGCGATCCACAACACGCTCGGCGCCGAGTACCACTGGCCGTACTTCCAGGGCTTGCTCGGCGGAGCGGCCTTCTACGACCACGGCCCGTCCCGCAACGGCGTCGTCGAGAAGACCAGCCGCCGCGACCCGTCCGTGGTCGACCTGCCGCAGCGGTTCACGCTCAAGGACGAGTACTACAACCTGGTGCCGTTCCCCACCGGCGTACGCGTCCTGGCCGAGGTCGACACCGACACCCTCGAGGGCGGCGGCACGGGCTTCAGCGGACACCCAGGCCATCCCGGCGACCACCCCGTGACGTGGTGCCAGTACTACGACGGCGGGCGGGCGTGGGTCACGTCCCTCGGCCACGAGGTCGGTCTGTGGCGCGACGCACCAGGTGACGAGCAGGCCCGGCTGTTCAAGAGCCACGTCGTCGGCGGCCTGCTCAGCGCGATGGGCAAGGAGCCGTTCTGCAGGTCCTGAACGTCACTGACCAAGAGCCGCGAGAGCGGCGTCGAGCTCCTGCGTGGCGTACCAGGCGAGCTCGTCACCGACGTGGATGGCCTCGACCTCACGCAGCGCGACGGGTCCGCTGAGCTCGCTGCCCGGACCGCCGGGCGCCTCGGTCGCCAGCACGACCACCGCGCCCCAGCGCTCCTCCGCGATCTCGCCGGCCACGGCCATCGCGTCGTACTCGTCCTGCTCGTCGTCGCTCGCGGCCACCACGCCCTCGTACGCGTCGGCGGGCAGCGTGCCCTCGTCCGCGAGACGTCGCAGCGCCGCGGCGTCGACCGCGAGGTAGGCCCGCACGCTCATGCCGTGCCGCCGGCGCCGCCGACCCCGCCGGTCGTGCGCATACGGCCTCCTCGCAACGGGGCCGAGCCGCGAGGTGCACGCTGACGCGTCGGGCTCGCCGACTCGACGAGCTCGGCGAGCGCCTCCTCGAGGCACTGCCCGAGCACGTCGGCCTCGGGGACCGCCTGTCGATCGGCGACGAGGCCGTAGTAGACCCCACCGGCGTACGAGGTGACACCGATCGACAGCGTGCGCCCGTGCGAGAGCGGGATCGCGGGGTACGTGGCGACGATCGGCGCGCCACCCATGAACATCGTCTCCTGCGGGCCTGGGACGTTGGTCACGACCAGGTCGTACGGGTGGTGAGCCTGCGTCTCCGCCACGCGGGCGCCGACCGCGTGGAAGGTGGTCGGCGCGAACCCGGGCAGCGACGCGAGCGTGTTGGCGGCCACCGCGACGCCCGTCTCCCGGTGGGCCTTGAGCGCGTACGACACCTGGTGCAGGCGGACGACCGGGTTGGTCTCCCCGACCGGCAACGACAGCAGGTGACCCCGCACCGTCGACCCGTACGAGGTGGGAACGCCGTCGGGTGCCGCGACCGACATCGGCACCATCGCCCGCAGCCGGGTCTTGTCGCTGACCGGTACGGCCTGGGTGAGCATCCAGCCGCGGATGCCGCCCGCGATGGTCGCCAGGATCACGTCGTTGACGGTGCCGCCGTGGACGTCACGGACGCCGCGGTACTCGTCGAGGCGCGTGCTCACCGTGACGTACCGGCGGTGCTGGCTGAGTCGCCCGCTGAACGGTCCGCCGGTGTCGGCGGTGACCGGTCCGACGACGGGCAGGGTCTGGACGACCTTGCCGACCGTCGACTGCACCTTGTCGAAACCGGACTGCAGGCGCTCGGCGGCACGGCGAGGGTTCAGGGCCGCGTCGACCAGCGACCCGGCGACGAGCGACATGCTCCCCGGCCCGACGCGCGGCGTCCAGCCGTCGGAGGGCACGTCACGGTCGTGCGCGGTCTCGTCGAGGAGCACCTGCGCGAGGTCGACGGTCACCGACCCGTCGACGAGCGCCTGGTGGGACTTGATGAGGACGGCGCACTGCCCACCCTCCAGCCCTTCGATGAAGTACGCCTCCCACAGTGGCCGCGACAGGTCGAGCCGACGGGCGATGAGGCGGCTCACCAGCTCACGCAGGGCGGCGTTGGTGCCGGGACGGGGCAGCGCGGAGCGGCGCACGTGGTAGGAGAGGTCGAACGCCTCGTCGTCCACCCACAGCGGGGAGCCGATGCCTCCGGGCACGGCGGCGACCCTCTGCCGGTAGCGGGGCACCAGGCCGATCCGCTCGTTGACCACCTGCACCAGCGTGTCGTAGTCGAAGCGCCGCTCTCCGGGCTCCACGACAGCCAGCGTCATCACCTGGCGTGGCGCCGCAGACGTCTCCTCGTCGAGGAACGTCACGTCGAGCGCATCGAGACGTCGGGGCACGGGCTCAGGCTACGCCAGTTCGAGGGCTCGGGACACGAGGTCCGCCGCGAGCCCGGACAACGCCCGTTGGAATGCCGAGCCGGACGCCCCTTCGTGCGGCGTGAGCCCGTGGACGAGGCAGTGGTCGAGCGACGCCCGGTCGTACGGGAGGAAGACCGCAGGGGCGACCCCCGTGAAGCGCTCGACCGTCTCGCTGATCTCGCGGGTGCTCCACCCGAGGGAGCCGCGCATCTGGTTCACCACGACCAGGACCTCGGCATCGCACCGTGACCGCAGGTCGAGCACCGCGCGAGCGAGACGCGAGAGCCCGACCGGGTCGGGGAGCCCGACGACCACCACCTCGTCGGCCACCTCCAACGTGTGCCGCGCGATCGCGGTGCGCCGCGGACCGGCGCCGTCCACGGTGTGGTCGCCTGCGTCGTCCAGGCAGAAGCCGAGGTCGACGACGACGTCGTCGGCGAGGTCGCGTGCGGTCGCCAGCACCCCCTCGTACGCCGACGCCCGCAGGCCCGGCCACCGCTCGGCGCGCGGTAGACCGGTGAGGACGCCGAGGTCCGGCCCGATCCAGCGCAGGTGTCGAGCGAGTGCCTCCGCGGACAGGCGCGACCCGTTCGCGTCGCGCGCCGCCGCCAGCAGTCCGCTCACCTCGTCGAGGAGCGCGAGCGCCGGCGCCTGCGTGCCACCGTCGACGTCGGCGTCCACCAGGATGCTCCGGCGGCCCCGTGCGGCGAGCGCGGCTGCCAGGCCCCGCGCGACGGTGCTCCGCCCTGGGGCTCCGGCCGGTCCCCAGACCGCGGTCAGCACTCCCTCGCACGGCCGAGGGTCTTCGGGGCTCGCGTGGCCTCCCTCCGACCCTGTCCCGGACGTCCGCGCGGCCTGACCTGTGGGCGCAGGTCCGGTGGGTGCGGGACCGGCTGCGGGATCCCCCGTACGAGCAAGCGTGGCGATGCTGGCCAGCCGCGCGAGAGGGACGACGGCCTCGATGCCGAGGCCCGCGGCGACCCTCTCGGCCTCGACCGCGCCGGCGTCCGGGGTCACGGCGACCACGACGACTCCTCGCCGCGTGATCCGCTGGACCGCGTCGGGATCGAGACCCGGCAGCTCGACCGACACGAGCGCGAGCGCGACGGCGCCGCTCACCGCCGTCGCGACCGCGTCGGTGACGTCGACGCAGCGGCGGACGACGGTGATGTCGCGGGTCTGCAGTGCAGCCGACACCAGCTCGGCCTCCCAGGCGGCGTCGCCGGCGGCGATGAGGACGGGGACGCTCACGAGCCGGCCGCCGTCCGTCGTACGAGGGTGACGGTCCCGGACTCGAGCGCCGCCAGCGCGCGCGGCAGGAGCTCTTCGGAGTCGTCGTCGACGCGGACGACGACACCGCGTGTGCTCGCGTCGCCCCATGCCGTGTCGGAACCGGCGACAGCGACGACCGTGACGTCGTCCAGGACCCGGCGCGCCTCCGCGGACGGTTCGACCCCTGACTCGCCCGGGGCGACCCACACGTCGACCTGGTGCCCCTCGCCGAGGTCGGCGGGAACCGACGCCTGCGACACCTGCAGCGGCAGCTCGACACCGCCGCCGGAAGAGGAGGAGACGAGCGCCGCGTCAGGGACCAGCTCGCCGGCCACCATGTCGCGCCCCCACACCGCGGTCGCCGCCCGGTCGACCAGCGCATCGCCGTCCTCAGCGGTGAGGTAGCGGGCGAGCGCCGTGCCGTCGAGCCGCGCATCGACCCGCTCGAGGTCGTCCACCTGGACTGGTTCGCCGGCGCGGACGTCGGCCCGCAGCGCCCAGATCTCGGTGGTGTCTGACAACCGGCTGACGAGCAGCCCTCCGAGGACGACACAGACGGCCACGAGAGCCACTCCCCCGACGGCGCGGGGGTGCGACCATCGCGGCCGCTGAAGTCGACGGGTGTCGGCCGGAGCGGGGGCGGCGCGCTTCGCGAGGGTCGGCATGCCCCCTATTGATGCCGCATCAGAGGCGCTCGCGTCCACCCGTTGTCCACAGGTCGTCGCGACACGTCGAGATTCCCTCCACCGCGACTGGCACAATCAGTGCATGCCCGTCGGACCCGAGTCACCCCGGTTCCTGCGTCTCTCGGACGTGGCCGACATCCTCAACGTCTCCGAGCGGCAGGTCTACGCGCTCGTGCGCCGTGGCGACCTCCCGGCGATCCGTGTGGGTGGGCGGGGTGTGTGGCGGGTCGAGAGCGAGGCGCTCGAGCGCTACATCTCCGAGCAGTACGCCGCGACGCGAGACCACATCGCCGCGCACCCGTTCGTCGACGAGGAGACCGAGGCGGACACCCGGTCGGCCGAGGGTGTCAACGCGGACACCTGACCGCCACGACCGCCTCGTACGGCACCAGCTCGCCCGCGATCTCGACATGGTCGAACCCCGTCACCACGGGGATCCCGCGCACGCTCGACCCGTCGCGGCGCAGCACGTGGACCTCGTCGCGGTCGCGGACCAGCGCGTTCCACGCCTGGCGCCACGTCATCCTGCGCTGCACCTCGCCGCGTGAGGTGACGGGCGTCCCGCCGCTCGGGACCACCGAGACGACGTCGCGCAGGGCGACCACCCAGTCGGTCGCCGCGTCGTGGTGGACGAGCACCCAGTCGGCCGTCACCATCGCCAGCTCGCCGCGGACGATGCCGGCCGTCACCACGCGCACCGTCACGTGCAGACCGAGACACCGGTCGGCCCACGAGAGCTGAGCGGAGCGCTCGGTGGCCAGGTCGTTGATCTCCTGCTCCCGCTCGACGCCCGCCTCGGTCTCCGCCTGGAGCGTGAGGTCGTGCTCCATCGCCGCGAAGCGTTCGTCCCAAGGCATGGCGAGCACTCTAACGAGCCGCGGGTTCTGTGGACGAACGATTGACGACGCGGTTGTTCGTACGCAAACGTAGGCAAACGTAAGAAAGGGCACGTCGATGAATCCTTTGACTGCGGTGGCTGCGGTGCCGTACGGCACCCTCGCCCTGCTGGCGCCGAGGGCGCCGAGGGCCGCGGCGCGTCTCATGGACGCGCTCGGGCCGACCGCTCCTCAGCTCGACGTGCTCGTCGGCGACCTCGCCCTGCTCGTGGCGACCGCGGCGACCGCATGGTGCGTGACGCTGACGACCTGTGCTGCCGTCTGCCGGCTGTGCGGGCTCCCCTTCCCGCGGCTCCTCATCCGGCTCTCGCCTGCTCCGTGGCGACGCGTCGTCCTCGCGGTGGCCGGCTCCTCGCTCGTCCTCGCGGGCCCTGCCGCAGCCGTGACCGGATCGCCGGGTTCTCCTGGCGAGCCCGCACGGCCGCAGGGCGCCCAGGTTCCCGGTTCGGTGCTGCACGGCCTCTCACTCCCCGATCGCCCGGCCGGTCCTCCGTCCGCCGCCCCGTCTCCTGCCCGTTCCCCTGCCCGCGCGCCCACCACGACGCCGGCGCCCGCTGCTCCGAGTGCGGCGACCGACCAGGCGACGTACCGCGTCCGCACCGGTGACTCGCTGTGGCGGATCGCGGCGAGAACGTACGACGACGCGGGGGACCGCCCGACGACCGCCGAGCTCGACCGGGAGTGGCGCCGGTGGTACGCCGCCAACCGCAGCCGCATCGGGCCGGATCCGGATGCGTTGCGGGTCGGCACCGTCCTCCGGCCTCCCGCCCCGCGCCCCGCCACCTCCGACCGACGTACCCAGCAAGGAGACCTCCGATGACCGGACCACGCGCAGCCCTCCATCACCTCTCGCCTCCGCACACCGGCGTCGCGCCCGCGCCACGGCCCCCGGCCGCGCAGTGGTCGCTCCCTCTCGTCGACGGGTCGCTCGCACTGTCGGCCGAGAGGGCACCCGCCGCGAGCACCCGGCCGCAGCTCAGCCTGGTGCCGCCCTACGCACCCGCTCTGGAGCAGCGCGCTGCGCAGTTCGTCCGCGCCCTCCTCGAGGTCTCGGCAGGGGCCAGACCGCTCCAGCAGCTCGTCAGGGTCATGACACCGGAGGTGTACGAGGAGATGCAGCACCGTGTCGCCGTTCTCGGGCGCGCTCGGACCCGCGAGCCACGGCACGCTCCGGTCAGCCGGCTCGCGAGCATCCGCGTGTCCTACCCGCGAGAAGGCGCGGCCGAGCTCACGGCCCGCATCGCGCAGGGCACGCAGTCACGCGCGCTCGCCGCGCGCCTGGTCCATGACGTCGACCGTCGGGACCCCACATGGGTCTGCACCGCGCTGTGCTGGGTCTGAGGCGCTGTGCTGGGTCTGAGGCGCTGTGCTGGGTCTGAGGCGCTGTGCTGGGTCTGAGGCGCTGTGCTGGGACCGAGGCGCTGTGCTGGGACCGAGGCGCTGTCCTGGGACCGAGGCGCTGTCCTGGGACCGAGGCGCTGTCCTGGGACCGAGGTGGAGGGACCGACGCGAACGACGAAGGACCCGGCATCGCGACCTGAGGGTCGCGATGCCGGGTCCTTCGTGACGTGACGTGCGCCGCGGACTAGCGGTTCTTCTTGCGCGACTTCCGCTGCGCCTTGGCCTTCTGGCGGGCGCGGTTCTTGGCGTTGACCTGGCGGACCCTCTCGGTCTCGCTCAGCGCCAGCGGGTCGTCGTCGTCCTCGTCGCGGACCTCGACGTCGACGCCGCCACCACCGGCGACGTCATCGGGGCCGCTGTACGTGAGCTGCTGGGGGACGTTCTCCTCCAGGCCCTTGGCCGACAGCTCGACCTCGCCGTCGGCGTCCGGGGCCTCGACCTGGACGTCGACGTTGAAGAGGAACCCGACCGACTCCTCCTTGATCCCCTCCATCATCGCCGTGAAGAACTCGTGTCCCTCGCGCTGGTACTCGACGAGCGGGTCGCGCTGGCTGTACGCACGCAGCCCGATGCCCTCGCGGAGGTAGTCCATCTCGTAGAGGTGCTCGCGCCACTTGCGATCGACGACCGACAGCACGACCTTGCGCTCGAGCTCGCGGGTGACCTCCGAGCCGAGCTCGGCCTCGCGACGCTCGTACGCCTCACGGGCATCGGCGGTGATCGTGTTGACCAGGATCTCGCGGGTCAGCCCCGAGCGACCGCCGTGCTTGTCCTCGAGGTCGGCGACGGACACCGAGACGGGGTACAGCGTCTTGAGCGCCGTCCACAGCGCGTCGAGGTCCCACTCGTCGGGGAATCCCTGAGCGGCGCCGTTGACGTACCCGGTGACGGTGTCGGTGATCATCTCGCGCACCCACTCGGACAGGTCCGCACCCTCGAGCACCCGGCGGCGCTCGGCGTAGATGACCTCGCGCTGGCGGTTCATCACGTCGTCGTACTTGAGGATGTTCTTGCGGGTGTCGAAGTTCTGTGACTCGACCTGACTCTGCGCCGACGCGATGGCGTTGGTGACGTTCTTGTTCTCGATCGGCACGTCGTCGGGGACCTTGAGCCGGGTGAGGATGAAGTCGACCCAGTCGGCCTTGAACAGGCGCATGAGGTCGTCCTCGAGCGACAGGTAGAACCGCGTCGAGCCCGGGTCTCCCTGGCGGCCGGAACGACCACGCAGCTGGTTGTCGATACGGCGCGACTCGTGGCGCTCGGTGCCGATGACGGCGAGTCCGCCGAGCTCGACGACCTCGTCGTGGTCGGCAGCGACCTGCTTCTCGACCTCGTCGACCGTCCCCTGCCACGCGGCCTCGTACTCGTCGGGCGTCTCGACGGGGTCCAGGCCCTTGGCGCGCAGCGCCTGGTCGGCGAGGAACTCGACCGAACCACCGAGCATGATGTCGGTGCCTCGACCGGCCATGTTGGTCGCGACGGTGACGGCGCCCTTGTGACCGGCGACCGCGACGACCGCGGCCTCCCGGTCGTGCTGCTTGGCGTTGAGGACCTGGTGGGCGACGCCACGCTGCTTGAGCATCTTGGAGAGGCGCTCGGACTTCTCGACGCTCGTGGTGCCGACGAGGATCGGCTGCCCGATCTCGTGGCGCTCGACGATGTCCTCGACGACCGCCTCGAACTTGGCGTTCTCGGTGCGGTAGACGAGGTCGCGCTCGTCGACACGCTTGATCGGCTTGTTCGTCGGGATCGCGACGACACCGAGCTTGTAGATCTTGTCGAACTCCGACGCCTCGGTCATCGCCGTACCGGTCATGCCGGAGAGCTTGGTGTAGAGACGGAAGTAGTTCTGGAGGGTGATCGTGGCGAGCGTCTGGTACTCCTCGCGGATCCGGACGCCCTCCTTGGCCTCGATCGCCTGGTGCAGACCCTCGTTGTAGCGGCGGCCCTCGAGGATGCGGCCGGTGTGCTCGTCGACGATCAGGACCTCGTCGTTGATGACGACGTAGTCCTTGTCGTTCTTGAAGAGCTCCTTGGCCTTGATCGCGTTGTTGAGGAACGAGATCAGGGGCGTGTTGACGGCGTCGTAGAGGTTCTCGATGCCGAGGTGGTCCTCGACCTTCGTGATCGCCGGCTCGAGAACCGAGACGGTCCGCTTCTTCTCGTCGACCTCGTAGTCGTAGTCGCGCTCCATGGGCTTCACGATCGAGGCGAACTCGCCGTACCACTTCACCTCGTCCTGCGTGGGACCGGAGATGATCAGCGGCGTGCGGGCCTCGTCGATGAGGATCGAGTCGACCTCGTCGACGATGGCGAAGTTGTGGCCGCGCTGGACGCACTCCGCGATGTCGTCGGCCATGTTGTCGCGCAGGTAGTCGAACCCGAGCTCGTTGTTGGTCGCGTACGTGATGTCGGCGAGGTAGGCCTTGCGGCGCTGCGCGGGCGTCATCGAGGGCAGGATCACGTCGGTCGTCAGGCCGAGGAAGCCGTGGACGCGTCCCATCCACTCCGCGTGGTACTTCGCGAGGTAGTCGTTGACCGTCACGACGTGGACGCCGTCGCCCGACAACGCGTTGAGGTAGCTGGGGAGGGTCGCGACGAGCGTCTTGCCCTCACCGGTCTTCATCTCGGCGATGTTGCCGAGGTGGAGCGCGGCACCGCCCATGATCTGCACATCGAAGTGGCGCTGACCGAGCACCCGCTTCGCGGCCTCGCGCACCGTCGCGAAAGCCTCCGGCATGAGGTCGTCGAGCGTCTCGCCCGCCTCGAGGCGGGTCTTGAACTCGGCCGTCATACCGCGGAGCTCGTCGTCACTCATGGCGACGAAGTCGTCCTCGAGGGCGTTGACCTGCTTGACGATGGCCTGCAGCTGGCGAAGGATCTTGCCCTCGCCCATACGCAGGATCTTGTCGATCACCTTCGGCACGGAATCGCACTCCTGAGACTTGCTCCGAAGCCGCCCAGGGCCCCGGCACGTGCCGATCGGCCCTGCAACGGCAGAATCTTCACCATCCTAGGCGACCGACGGGGGCAACCGTAACCGCACCGGGATCCAGGTCACACCACGGCGGGCGGTCCGGCCGGGACCGCAGCGGCGATCGAGGCCGCGAGCGGTGCCGCGAGATCACCGCGGGGCTCGACCTCGACGGCCTCCAGTCCGAGCCACCCCGCTGCCGCCCACAGCTGTGCTGCCAGCGCCGTCGCGACGCGCTCGGTGTCGACGGCCGGCTCCGCCCAGGCCGCCCTCACCAGCAACCGCCCTGTGGCCCGGTCGGCCTTCAGGTCGACGCGCGCGACGATCGACTCGTCGAGGAGGAACGGCAGCACGTAGTAGCCGTGGACCCGCTTGTGGGCGGGGACGTAGATCTCGATGCGGTAGCGGAACCCGAAGAGGTCCTCGGTGCGCACGCGTTCCCACACCAGCGGGTCGAACGGGCTGAGCAGCGCCGCCGTACGGATGCGGCGTGGCGCCGGGGCGTCGACGTGGCGGTACGCGAGCCGTTGCCAGCCCTCGACGCGTACGGGCTCCAGCGTGCCTTCCTCGACGAGCTCCTGGACTGCGCCCCGCGTCTCGCGCACACCCATGCGGAAGTAGTCGCGCAGGCTCGCCTCGGTCGCGACACCGGTCGACACCGCGGCGCGGCGCACGAGGATCCGAGAGGCTTCGCGGACGTCCGGCTCCGGCGTGTCCAGCACCGCGGCAGGCAGCACCCGCTCGGGTGTGTCGTAGACGCGCTCGAACGCACCGTTGCGTCGCGCGACGGCGAGCTCACCGGCGAGGAAGAGGTACTCGAGCGCCTTCTTCGTCTCGGACCAGTTCCACCCCCACTGGTCGCGGGGACGGTCGGTCGCCGGATCCAGCTCCCGCGCCGTGACGGCACCTCGACGCTCCACCTCCGCGAGGAGCGCGTCCGCGAGGGGCGGCCTGCCGGTGCCACCGCTCCAGGCGTGGCCCTTGTCGCGGTAGGCGGCCATGCGGTGCCGCATCGCCGGCCAGAGCTCGACCGGCATGTACGCCGCGACGTGCGCCCAGTACTCGACGAGCCGACGGGGAGGCCGGTCGGCCGCCCGGTGCAGCAACGCCGTGTCGTACGGGCCCAGCCGGCTGAAGAGCGGGAGGTAGTGCGCGCGCTGCAGCACGTTCACCGAGTCGATCTGGAGGACACCGGTACGCGTCAGCGCGCGGTCGAGCGAGCGCATCGTGACCCGCGCGTGCGGCCGGTCGTTGAATCCCTGGGAGGCGAGCACGGTCCGTCTGGCGGTCGCCGCCGTCATGTCCTGCGGGTGCGTCACGGCAGGTCGAGCAGTCGCTCACGGACGGCGTACGTCGCTGCCTCCACACGCGAACGCAGCTGGAGCTTCTCCAGGATGTTGCGCACGTGGTTCTTGACGGTGTTCTCGCTGATGAACAGCTTCTGACCGATCTCGCGGTTGTTGTGCCCCAGGGCGACCAGCCGGAGCACCTCCAGCTCACGGTCGCTGAGCTTCGTACCGCGCGGCTCCGGCTCGCCGCGCGTCGCCAGCAGGCGGAACTCCTCCAGCAGCCGGGTCGCCATCGGCGGGCTGATCAGCGACTGTCCGGCAGCGACCCGGCGCACGGCGTCGCTGACCTGGTCGACGGACGAGTCCTTGAGCAGGTAGCCGGAAGCGCCGTTGCGGATCGACTCGAGGAGGTCGCTCTCCTCGTCGCTGGCCGTGAGCATGATGATCCGCGCGGAGGGCGCGACCTCCTTGATGGCCGCCGCCGCCCGTGGGCCGCTCATGCCGGGCATCCGGACATCGAGGAGGACCACGTCGGGTGCGCTGGCAGTCGCACGAGCGACTCCAGACAACCCGTCGTGGGCCTCCTCGATCTCGAGTCCCGGATCGGCTTCGAGGACCATCCGCAGGCCGCGCCGGAAGAGCTCCTGGTCATCGACGAGGAGGACCCGGACCGTCTCAGTCGGCACGTCTGCAGCGTCCATCGCAGCCGATCATGTCATGAACAGGTCAGCCGACGCTGTCGCCGAGCCCGTCGAGACCACCGGCGGACTGCTCGATGTGGATGACGCCGTAGTCGTAACCGCGCCTGCGGTACACGACGCTGGGGTGCCCGGAGTCCTTCTCGACGAAGAGGTAGAAGTCGTGCCCGACCATCTCCATCTCGTAGAGCGCCTGGTCCAGGGTCATGGGCGCAGCACGGTGCGTCTTCTCGCGGACGACGAGCGGGCCCTCGCCGCGGACCTCGAGGGGCCCGGCGTAGTGGACGGCGTCGATCGGCTCCTCGTCGCTCTCGGGCGCTGCCTCGTCGTTCGACGCGGCGAACTCCGAGACCGACATCGGCTTGCGGGCCCCGTGATGGACCCGACGACGGTCCTGGGCCTTCCTCACCTGCGCCTCGAGCTTGTCGACAGCCTTGTCGAGAGCGGCGAGGGGGTCGTCGGAACAGGCTTCCGCGCGCATGGCGGGTCCGCGTCCGCGAAGGGTGATCTCCACCCTCTCGCAGCGTCCGCTCTGGCGGGGGTTGTACTCCTTGGTCAGCTCGACCTCGACGCGCTGGATCTTCTTGCGCTGGTCGTACTTCTCGATCCGGGGGACCTTCTCGTCCACGTAGTCCCGGAATCGCTGGCTGATCTCGCAGTTCCTGCCCTTGACGACAACGTCCACGAGTCCTCCTCAGGTGAGCGACTGCCACCGCTGACGGTGGCTGTCGCGGCGGATGACGTTCACATATCTTGACCGTAGACCGGCTGGTGACTTTTCTCCAGAGATGGTCACCACACGGCAGGTCGCCCCGCTCCGGGCGGCCCTCGGCGCACGGTCGCGGCGACGGTGGCGACGGCGACCGGGCGCGCACGCGCCGCGGTCAGCACCCGTACGGCCTCCACCGCGCTCGCCCCCGTGGTGAGCACGTCGTCGGTCACGACGAGCGTGCTCGCGCCGTCGGCCCCTGGCGGCGGTCCGCTCAACCGGTAGGCGCCGGCAAGGTTCCGGGCACGCTCGTCCGCGTTCAGCCCTGCCTGGTCGCGCACCGTCCGCCCGACCGCCAGTACGCGCGCCGTCCTCACGTCCAGGCCACGGCGACGCAGGTCGGCGGCCGCCCGCAGCGCCAGCTCGCCCCCTGCGTCGAACCCCCTCGAGCGGACGGCCAGGCGGCGGGAGGGCACCGGCACCAGTCTCACCCGGCCGTCGACCGCACCGCTGAGGACGAGCGCCTCGACGACCGCGTCGGCCAGCGCTCGGCCGAGCGGGGCGGCGAGTGCCGTACGCGGCTCCTCCTTGTAGGCGTGCAGCACCTCGGTGACGACGCCCTCGTACGGGCCGGCCGACACCGTGGCGACCGAGGGGGCGCGGGTGAGCGTCCGAGGCATCGGGTCGGGTCTCCGCACGCCAGGGGCGCCCCGCACGCGCGCCTCGCAGCGCGCGCACAGCACCACCCCCGGCTCCTCGCAGCCGGCGCAGCGCACGCCGAGGAGCAGATCGGCGGCCGCCCTCCGAAGTCGCACGTCGGCAGCCTTGCCCACGGCCGCGTCTCCCGGGCGTCGCAGAGCCGCGCCTGGGGACACCGGGTGCCGGTCCGAGGGCTGGGGACGCACGGCCTGCCGGTGTGCCGTCAGGCTCCTGCGCGCCGCTCAGCCCGCGAAGGAGGCCAGGCTCACCGGCTCCTCGCTCGCCTCGGCCCAGCGACCGTCACGACCCTGCGTCCACAGCATCCCGTCGGCATCGAGCACGAAGACCGGGGCCGACAGGAGGCCCGTGCTCAGAACCTGGCGGGCGCCGTCCTGAGGAAGAAGTCCGACCCGCACAGCGCCGGTGACGCTGCTGGAGCCGTCGACGGCCACGATCACCACCTGCGGCACGCGCTCCTGGGCCCGTGCCAGCAGCGCGATCGTGGTGCTGGAACGCCACGCCGCCGACAAGGGCACCCCGTTCTCGGTGGGGACGGGGATCTCGGCGATGTCCACGAGGCCGACCACAGCGCCGCTCTCGGGGTCGTAGCGGATCGCCCCCACGTAGAGCGCGTCCCGACCGTCGCGGGTCACCGTGGCGGTGAAGCGCGCACCGTCCGGTGAGAGCTCGAACCCGGTCACCCTGCCCTTCGCGAGAGGGCCGAGGTCGAGGGTCCGCGGTGGCTCGTCGGCCGGCCCCACGGTGAGTCGCGAGCCGCCCCGCACCCGGTCGACCGTCCAGAGGCGCCCCGCGGCGTCCCAGCTCGGCCGGAGCAGGTCGGATCCTTGGCGGACCAGGACGAGCGCACGCTCCCCCGCCAACGGCGACACCCTCACCGCGCGGCGTCCGTCGGTCACCAGTGCGATCCGCTCGGTGTCGAGCGTGACCCGGAAGTCGTCCGCCCGCACCGGGTCGCTGCCCCACTCGCCGGCGAACGGGCCTGTGCTCGAGCGCCCCACCACCAGCAGCCGGCCCTCGCGCATCGCGAAGAGCTGGGTCGGACGGTCGGCCGCGGGATCGTACTGGTCCCACGCGTCGACCCGTTGGACCTCCGGTGTGCTGGGCAGGGAGATCGCGCGGTCCCCGACGCGGATCTCGACGCCGGTGACCGTGGGGATCTGCCGCAGGCTCCACACCAGCTGGGCCGACAGACGTTCGCGGTCGGCCAGCGGGACCCCGGAGTCCGAGCCCGCGAACTGGACGAGTGCCACACCCTCCTCGTTCACACGTACGGGCGAGGCGAGCGTCCAGCTCTGGGGAAGGTAGCTGCGCGCCTGCCCGCCCAGCACCCCCGCGGGACCTCCGAGCAGGGACGCGACGAGATCGGTCGGACGGTTCTCGTCGTCGGGGAGGTGCACCGGCTCGGCGACGAGCTGGTCACCAGCGGAGTCGAAGAAGTACGCGTTCACCGCGTCGTAGTAGTCCTCGAAGAACGCATCGGTGATGAGCGCGCCCGGGGGCGGGTCCGCGATCCGCCACTGCTCGTCCTCCTGGACGAGGGTGAGGTCGAGGTGCTGCTCACGGGTGGCCGGCACCGTGAAGCGGCCCTGCTCGGTGAGGACCGCCTCCTGAGCCAGGTCCACCACGACGCTCTCGCCGCCGGAACGCTCCTGGGGCTCGGAGACCGACGACAGCGAGTAGACGGTCACCGACTCGTCGGGGCGCCAGTCCTCCCCCGCTCCGGTCGTGAGGAAGCGGCGTGCGATGTCGTACCGCACCGGCGACGACATCATCGCCTGGAGGAAGCCGTTGACGATGTCGCGCGGGGAGGCGCCCTCGGCGGGGCCCGCGGGGCGGACACGCGCCGGCGACACCTGCTGAGGGCGTCCGTCCTCGACGGCGCGGACGGGACCGTCGTCGGGGATGGAGACGCAGCCGGCGAGCACGACGCCGAGGGAGAGCAGGGCGACGACCGTGACGAACGGGCGAGCAGCGGACGTCGGCCGGGTCATCGGACACCCTCCGTACGGTCGAGCCCGGCCCCGGCGTCGGGGACGAGCGGCAGAGGCGAGCGCTGCGGGTCGTCACCGGCGTGGCGTGGGAGCGTGAGCCGGAACTGCGCACCCTCTCCGGGCTCGCCCCACGCCTGGAGCCACCCGCCGTGCAGGACGGCGTCCTCGAGCGCGATCGCGAGCCCCAGGCCGGTGCCGCCCCGGCTGCGCTCACGAGCGGGGTCCGCGCGCCAGAACCGGTTGAACACCAGCTGCGACTGCCCCGGCTCCAGCCCCACACCGAAGTCGCGCACGGCGATGGCGGCACTCGTCGCCCCGTGGGCGACGAGAAGCTGGACCCGCGGGGAGCCCGAGTAGTTGATGGCGTTGGCGACGAGGTTGCGGACGATCCGCTCGATGCGGCGCACATCCGCGTCGACGACCGCCGGACCGTCACGGTTGACGACCTCGAGCTCGACGCCGTGGCGGGCCGCCAGGGGCGCGTACTGGGCGCACACCCGCTCGGCGAGGTCGACCAGGTCGACCGCCTCGACCTCGAGCCGGGCCGCGCCCGCGTCGAACCGGCTGATCTCCAGCAGGTCGCTCAGCAGGGCCTCGAACCGGTCGAGCTCGGTCTGCAACAGCTCGGCGGACCGTTCGGAGCTCGGGTCGAAGTGCTCACGGTTGTCGTAGAGGACGTCGGCGGCCATGCGTACGGTCGCGATCGGGGTCCGGAGCTCGTGGGAGACGTCGGAGACGAACCGGTGCTGGAGGCGCGACAGCTCCTCGAGCTGGCGGATCTGACGCTGAAGGCTCTCGGCCATCTTGTTGAACGAGACGCTCAGGCGGGCGATGTCGTCCTCTCCGCGCACGACCATCCGCTCCTCGAGCCGCCCGTCCGCCAGGCGCTCGGCGATGCGGCGTGCGAGGCGCACCGGTGTCACGACCTGCCGGGTCACCAGCCACGCGACGCCGGAGGAGAGCAGGACGAGCGCGAGCCCGCCGTACAGCAGCGAGTTGCGCACCAGCGAGAGCGTCCTCTCCTGGTCCGTCATCGGGAACGCGTAGTAGAGGGCGAACTCCTGGTCCCCGTCCGGCATCCGCAGGAGGTTGCCGACGATGATCGCTGCGGAGCGCTCGTCGGTGCCCTCGATGGACATGCGGGTGAAGGTGTACGCGGCGTGCTCGCCGCCGGCGACCGCGCGTGCGAGGTCGTCGGGGATGGCAGGTGAGGCGATCCCCGCCGACGCGAACGCAGCCTCGCCCTCGCCCGACGGGTCGAGCGGTCCCTCGAGCATGACCTGGTACGACGGAGGCGAGCCCGAGCGGGACGCGAGGTCGTTCACCAGGGTCCGCAGCGCGTCGATCTCCGACGACGCCTCCGAGACCGCGCTGACGTCGAGCGACTGCTGCGCCTGGTTGAAGCCCGCGCGGGCCTCGGACAGGGCGACGGCGCGCCGCGCCTCGACCATGCCGTCGGCGACGCCCTGGAGCATCAGCCAGCCGACCCCGCCGATGACGAGCGCGCTGATCGCCATCGTCGTGATGACGACGCGCGCCTGGATGGAGCGTCGCCACAGCGACACCACGGGCGACAGCACGTTGCGCACCCGCAGCAGCCCGCGACGTAGCCACCTGGGCGCCCGTCGCGCCATGCCGTCAGGAGCTCCCGGCCTTGTACCCCACGCCCCGTACCGTCACGATCACGGTCGGGTTGTCGGGGTCCGGCTCGACCTTCGAGCGCAGCCGCTGGACGTGGACGTTGACGAGGCGGGTGTCGGCCGCGTGACGGTAGCCCCACACGCGCTCGAGAAGCACCTCGCGCGTGAAGACCTGCCGCGGAGACCGCGCCAGGCACACGAGCAGGTCGAACTCCAGCGGCGTGAGCGACAGCTCCTGCTCACCGCGGACGACGGTGTGACCGCGGACGTCGATCTGGAGGTCCCCGATGGTGAGGAGCTCGGGCTCCGCCTGCTGGTGCACCCGCGTCCGGGCCCGGACCCGTGCGATGAGCTCCTTGGGCTTGAAGGGCTTGACGACGTAGTCGTCGGCACCCGACTCGAGCCCGAGCACGACGTCGACCGTGTCGCTCTTGGCGGTGAGCATCACGATCGGCACGCCGGACTCGGCCCGGATCAGCTTGGCGACGTCGATGCCGTTCATCCCCGGGAGCATGACGTCGAGCAGCACGAGGTCGGGCGAGTACGAACGGAACGCGTCGAGCGCTGCGGTCCCGGTCGAGGCCACCGAGGTGTCGAAACCCTCGGCCCGGAGCACGATCGTCAGCATCTCCGCCAGCGCCCGGTCGTCGTCGACGACCAGGATGCGACCGTTGTAACGACCGCCGTCCTTGACAGCCTCGTTGCCGTCCACGCCCGATCCTCTCGACCCAGTCTCAGTAACGGTAGTGGTCCGACTTGTAGGGGCCCTCGACCGCGATGCCGAGGTAGGCGGCCTGGTCGGCGGTGAGCTCGGTGAGCTCGACGCCGAGCGCGGAGAGGTGCAGACGCGCGACCTCCTCGTCGAGGTGCTTCGGCAGCGTGTAGACGCCCACCGGGTACTCCTCGTTCTTGGTGAAGAGCTCGATCTGCGCGAGGACCTGGTTGGTGAACGAGTTCGACATCACGAACGACGGGTGTCCGGTCGCGTTGCCGAGGTTCAGGAGACGTCCCTCGCTCAGCACGATGACCGTGTTGCCGTTCGGGAGCGTCCACAGGTCGACCTGCGGCTTGACGTTCTTCGTCGTCACGCCGGGGGTGGCGGCCAGGCCGGCCATGTCGATCTCGTTGTCGAAGTGGCCGATGTTGCCGAGGATCGCCTGGTGCTTCATCCGGCCGATCTGCTCGGCGGTGACGACGTCCTTGTTGCCGGTCGCCGTGATGACGATGTCGGCCTGCTCGATGACGGAGTCGAGGTGCGCGACCTGGTATCCGTCCATCGCGGCCTGGAGCGCACAGATCGGGTCGATCTCGGTGATGACGACCCGGGCACCCTGGCCGCGCAGCGACTCGGCGCAGCCCTTGCCCACGTCGCCATACCCGCAGACGACGGCGACCTTGCCGCCGATCAGCACGTCGGTGGCGCGGTTGATGCCGTCGATGAGCGAGTGGCGGCAGCCGTACTTGTTGTCGAACTTCGACTTCGTGACCGAGTCGTTGACGTTGATCGCCGGGAAGAGCAGCGTGCCCTCCTTGAACCGCTCGTACAGACGCAGCACGCCGGTGGTCGTCTCCTCGGTGACACCCTGGACGCTGTTGCCGACGCGGGTCCAGCGCTGCGGGTCGGTCTCGAGGCTGCGCGCAAGGACCCGAAGGACCTCCTTGAGCTCGAGGTTGTCCGTCGTGTCGGGCGACGGCACCTCGCCGGCCTTCTCGTACTCCACACCGAGGTGGAGGAGCATCGTGGCGTCGCCGCCGTCGTCGAGGATCATGTTGGGGGTCTCGCCGTTCGGCCAGACGAGGATCTGCTCGGCGAGGTCCCAGTACTCGGCGAGGGTCTCGCCCTTCCACGCGAAGACGGGCACGCCCTGGGGGTCCTCGACGGTGCCCTCACGGCCGACGACGACCGCCGCGGCGGCCTCGTCCTGGGTGGAGAAGATGTTGCAGCTCGCCCACCGCACCTCGGCCCCGAGGTCGACGAGGGTCTCGATGAGGACGGCGGTCTGCACCGTCATGTGCAACGAGCCGGCGATGCGCGCACCGGAGAGCGGCTTGCTCGTGCCGTAACGCTCGCGCATCGCCATCAGGCCGGGCATCTCGTGCTCGGCGAGGGTGATCTCCGTACGGCCGCGTTCGGCCAGGGTCAGATCGGCAACCTGGAAGTCCATTGCCCCATCGTAGCCACGGGCAGGGAACGACCTGGGCGACACTGCCACGACGGCTTCGTGGTCAGGACGCGTGTCTCGCTCCTGCCCTCGCCCGAACCCCGCGCAGATGACGGGTCAGCCCGGTGCCCACCAGGAAGCCGAGCGCGATCGCGAACAGCGACATGAACGTGTCGAGCAGCACCTGGATGCCCGCGGTGGAGTCCCGCGCGGCGGCCTCCCCCAACCCGACGAGGCCCAGCGCGCCCGGGACGAGGAACCAGAAGGCGGCGAGCAGCATCACCATCGACGTGGGAGCGGTACGGAAGGCTGCGGCGAACCGGGTGAACGGCACGACGGCGAGCGCGCCGACGAAGCCCGACAGGATCCCTCCGAGCACCTCGGCCCCGGCACGCTGCGCGACGTACGCGACCAGCAGCGCCAGCACCAGCCAGGGCAGCGAGCGTGGCGGCGCGGACTGGAACAGCAGGAAGCCGATCGCCACGCACAGGATCCCGGCGAACGGCGCCCACCAGCCGAGCGTCGCGCCGCTCGTCGTCTCGGGCCACTCCCCCGCCACGCGCACCCCGGCCACGACGCCGAAGGCCAGCAGGAGCAGCTGCGCCGTGCCGTACACGATCCGTGAGGCGCCCGCGACGACCTGGTTGCTCGTCAGCTCGACGGCGGCGACGGTCAGCGTCAGGCCGGGCAGGAAGGCGACGAGCGCAGGCGCGATCAGACGTAAGGGCTCGTCGCCCACGGCGCCCGCGACGAACATGCACGTGAGCAGGGTCACCACGAACGCGGCGAAGACCGGCAGCGTCGACTGGAGGGTCGGCACCGCGCGGGCGAGCAGCCGCAGCAGCGCCACGGCCAGACCGAGCAGGGCGTACGAGCCGAGTGCGGCTGCGCGCGGGTTGAGCGTGAGCCCGAACCCGACGCAGAGCACGACGTAGCCGGTCAGGCGGGTGAGGGTGCCGAACCGGGGCGGCGACGCGCGGACGGCCCGGATCTGCTCCACCGCCTCGGAGGGAACCAGGTGCCCCGCCATGCCCTCGACGACGAGACGCTCGATCGCCTGTGCCTGGTCGAGCCGCGTCTCGACCGACGGGACCGGCTCGATCTCGGTCCGGTGTCGGTCGGCGCCGTCCTGGTCGCGGCCGGAGACCTCGATGAGGACGACCGTCGGCAGGACGACGACGCGCAGCGGGCCGACGTCGTACGCCCGCGCGATGACGTGCAGGCTCTCCTCGACGAGGTTGGCCGGCTGACCGACCTCCAGCTGGGCGACCGCGAAGGTGCGCAGCATCGCGACCACCTCGGCGTCCGAGGGCGTCGTGTCGGGAGCGGGCGGCTCCTCGCGCTCCTTGAGGACGCGGCGGGCGAGCGCCTCGAGGCCGGCCCGTACCGACCGCCGGGGCGACCACCGGGCCGCTCTCATCGCCCGAGCCCCACCGCGAGGTAGGCCGCGACGTACTGGCCGGTGAGGGCCAGTGCGGCGTAGCAGGCGAGAGGGCCGCCGTCGAGGGCGACCACCCGGTCGTGACGGACTCCGGAGCGTTCCGCCGCGGCGACGACCTCGCCACCCTCGACCCGCACGGCCGGCACGTCGACCCCGTCGTCGAGCACCAGGAGGTACGGGGCGACGTCGGCGGGCGGGTCCTCGTACGGGTCGGCGAAGACGTCGCGGGGCGTGCTGGACTCGAGCAGGGCGACGAGGTCGGCCGGCTCCGCCGCGAGCGCAGGGCGGCCGGCGGCCCGGCGCAGGCCCTCGGCCCAGCGTCGTGCCGCCCGTGCGGCCAGCACGCTGCCGCCCCACAGCAGCGGCGTCGCGTCCGCGAGCGAGGTGGCCACCTGCTTCGCGCGGTTGCTGCCGAGGTCGGCGAACGGTGAGCAGCCGACGGCGACCGCGTCCAGGGTGCGTGCGATCTCCTCCGCGTCGACCGCGGGGGCGAGCCCGAGCGTCGCCAGCGCCTCGATCGTCACGACGCTCGTCGCCATCACGTCGGCCGCGGTCGTCGGGAGCACGGTCGTCCACCGGGAGGCGGCCAGCTCTACGAGCGGCGACGTCGCCGGGGCGGTGAGGAGCAGAGGGCAGCCACGGCGTACGGCGTCGGTCACGGTCGTCTGCGCCGCCGCGCCGTTGGCGACCCCGGTGACGACGACCAGGTCGAGGCTTCCGGTCCAACCGGGCAGCCCGGGCCCGGGCCACGCGACGAACGGCACGGGGCAGACCGGCTCCAGCACGGCGCGCAGCAGCCGGGAACCGGGGCCGGCGGCGACCACGGCGCGCGGTCGCTCGTCGCGCCTGGCAGCCGCGAGGGCCGCGATCGCGTCGCTCGCGGTGTGCGCGTCGACGCGTACGCGGGCGCCCGATCCCGCAAGCTCGCGCAGCACGGGGTCGGCACGCGTCAGAGCGCCCTCGTCGTCGAGCCTGCCGTCGTCGAACACCGCTCCGCCCCCGAAGTCCCGGTGGTCAGTCCGCGAGGGTGCGTGCCTCGTCGACCAGCATCACGGGGATGTCGTCGCGGACGGGGTAGGCGAGCCGGCACAGGTTGCACACCAGCTCCTCGCGGTCGACGTCCACGGCGAGGGTGGCGCGGCACTGGGGGCACACGAGGATGTCGAGCAGCGTGGGATCGAGGTTCATGAGGACTCCTGGTGGACGAGAGCCAGCACGTCGTCACGCACCGACTCCATGGTGGCCTGGTCGTCGGCCTCGACGTTGAGCCGCAGCAGCGGCTCGGTCTGCGAGCTGCGGAGGTTGAACCACCACGTGTCGGCGGTGACGGTCAGCCCGTCGAGCCGGTCCTGGTCGTACTCCTGGTAGGCCCTCGCCACCCGCTCGGTGACCGCGGAGGCGTCGCCGACTCGCGAGTTGATCTCTCCCGAGGCGGGGTAGCGCTCGTACTGGGCGACCAACGACGAGAGAGGACGTCCGGCCTCGTTCATCGCCGCCATGACGTGGAGGGCGGCGAGCATGCCCGAGTCCGCGAGGGAGAAGTCGCGGAAGTAGTAGTGCCCGGAGTGCTCTCCCCCGAAGACGGCGTCAGTGCGTGCCATCTCGGCCTTGATCAGCGAGTGACCCACCGGGGTACGGACGGGGGTGCCGCCGTTCTCGAGGATCACCTCTCGCACGGCGCGGGACGTGATGACGTTGTGCAGCACCGTCGCGCCGGGGTGCACGGCGAGCTCGCGCGCGGCGATCATCGCCGTCACGGCCGACGGTGACACCGGGTCGCCGTGCTCGTCGATCACGAAGCAGCGGTCGGCGTCGCCGTCGAAGGCGAGACCGACGTCGGCCCCGTGCTCGCGGACCGCCCGCTGGAGGTCGACGAGGTTGGCCGGGTTCAACGGGTCTGCCGGGTGGTTCGGGAAGGTCCCGTCCAGCTCCATGTACAGGCCCTCGAGCTCGACACCGAGGTGCCCGAGCACGGCGGGCGCGATGAGGCCCCCCATCCCGTTGGCGGCGTCGACGACGACCTTCAGCGGGCGCGGCCCGGGGGGCACCGCGACGAGCTCGGTGACCCGCAGCACGTACGCGTTGAGCGCGTCACGCGCGATCACGGAGCCGCGCGCGACGACCGCGTCGACACCCTCGACCGCACGCTCGGCGATCGCCGCCAGCCCGGTGTCCCGTCCGATCGGCCGGGCGCCGGCGCGACACATCTTGAGTCCGTTGTCTCCGCTCGGGTTGTGGCTGGCGGTGACCATGATGCCCGGCAGGTCCCATGCGCCGGAGGCGAAGTAGAGCATGTCGGTGGACGCGAGGCCGATGGCGACCACGTCGGCGCCCGTGCTCGTCACGCCGTCACCGAGCGCGTCGGCGAGCGTCGGCGAGGTGACGCGCATGTCGTGGCCGATCACGACGGCCCCGGCGACGCCGTCGCTGTCCGGAGCGGCTCCGGTCTCGACCGCGAACGCGGCACCGAGAGCGCGCGCCACGTCGACGTCGAGGAGCTCGGGCGAGGCACCCCGGACGTCGTAGGTCTTGACGAGCTGCGAGAGCCGCTCGCCGAGAGAGGTCGGTGTCATGTCAGTCCTGTGGTCCGAGGACGCGGAGGTGTCCTCCGCGGCGACCCGCTGCCGGCGGGTCCGTCGGTGGGGGTACGTGCGCCGCCTCGCGGACGGCGTCGGCGAGCGCCTCGAGGTCGTCGGAGGTCGGCACCTGCGTCGCCGTGGCGTCGAACTGGAGCCGCAGCACCTCCCACCCCTTGGGGGCGGAGAGCCGCTCGGCGTGCGCGGCGCAGAGGTCGTAGCTGTGCGGCTCGGCGTAGACGGCGAGCGGCCCCAGGACGGCGGTCCGGTCGGCGTAGACGTAGGTCAGCGTCGCGACGGCGGGGCGCAGGCACGCGGGGCGGGTGCATCGACGCTGGGGGCTCACCCCGCTGAGATTAGCGTGCCGCGCACGCGAACCGGGACGCGGCGCACCGTCGTGCGAGGCAGTGCCCCGGGTTGCGGAGCGCTCGGTGCGCGGGGTAGGACGTTCGCATGGTGCGCCGGAGCAGTCCCTGGGTCGCCCCGCTCGACGAACCACGCGGAGGCGGACGACGCGACCGTCGTGGGCGCGGGTTCCGCGGTCCGGTCGCGCTGCCGGGCCCGCTGACGCCCGGGGGTGTCCCCGGCGGCTGGGACCGTCGCGCCCAGTTCGACACCGCGGTGCTCGGTGCGGTCGCGCGGCTCCGACCCCGTCACGCCGCAGCGCTCGAGCAGCTCGACGTCGCTGTCGAGGACGTGCCCGTGCTGCCGCGGCGGTGGCGCGACGACGTACCGCTCGGCACCGTCGTCCCCGATCGGGACCGGCCCCGCGTCGTCCTCTTCCGCAAGCCTGTGGAGCACCGCGTGGAGTCGCGTGCCGACCTCGACGACCTGGTGCTGTCCGTCCTCGTCGACCAGCTCGCCACGTTGTGGGGGTGTGAGCCGGACGACCTCGACCCTCGGATGTGACCGACGGTCAGGGAGCCCCCGGCCGGACGACCGGCGCCGCCTCGCGGACGGGTGCCGGGGTGAGCGGGAGCGCGGCAAGCCCACGTGCGGTGTAGACGGCGGTTGCGCGTACGGGGGTGTCGGAGGAGACCGTCAGGTACGAGACCCGCGCCGCGGAGACGCCGACCCCTCCGCGCCCGAAGGGGTCGAGCGACGTCGTCGAACCCGCCGCTGCCGCGAGGTCCGCGCTGCCGACCTCCGCACCGGACTCGTCGTGGGCGGTGAGCCTCACCTGTGCCGCCGCCTCTCCCTCAGGCGCCACGAGGAGCGCTGCGCCGCCCGGACGCAGCGAGGACCCGATGCTCACCGGCATCACGGCGGTCCCCTCCCACGGCATCGCCGCGACCGCGTACGCATGGTCGCTCCCGGTCGCCGTACGGACAGACGCGGTCACCGGGACGTCGGAGGTCATGCGTACGGAGTAGGCGCGCGCGCTGATGCTCGCGGGCAGCGTCACGCTCGTGACGGCCTGCGGGGCAACGTCGATGCTCTCCAGGCCTGTCGGCGTGAAGACACCGTCGTTGGTGGCGATCGAGAGCGACACCGTCGCGGTGCGCTCGGACGGGTTGGCGACGAGCAGGGTGCGCGACGCCCGGTGAGCCGGGACGCCCGCCACCGTCACGGTGTTCGAGGGCAGCGCCGACGGCGGCAGCAGCTCGCTGCCCGCTGCCGCGGTGCCGACCGACGAGGCGTCGGTCGCGACGACCGCCACGGCCCCACGCCGGACGACGACACGCACCGCCATCTCCGTCTCGCCCGCGGCGAGCTGCTCGAGGCGCACGACGCGCGACGTCTGCGGCTCGACGACGATGCCGGTCGCGCCGACGCCGTCGACCTCGCCCGCGGTGCCGTACATCGACACGTCGACGACGCCCGGGTTGCTGGAGGTGTTGGTGAGCACGAGGGCCGTACGGCGCTGCGCCGTGCTGCCGGCCCCGACGAACCACCGCTCCGGCGCGGGACGCGGGCAGGCCCCGACCGTGGCGCCACCACCGTCGGTGGCATCGGCGACGGATGCGCTGAACGCGACGGTGCCCGGAGCCCGTCCTCCCGACGCCTCCACGAGCAGGGCGCGGGCACGCCGCCCCGTCAGCGCAGTCGCCCAGGCACCCCTCGGGGACTCGGCGAGCGCGGCGACCGGACCAGTGCCAGGCAGCCGGAGCGCCTCGCGCGTCCCCCCGTCCGGGAAGTCACCCGGCAGGCTCGTCACGGCGACGGTCGTCGCGGACGACGCCCCGCGCTGGACGAACGCCGGGCAGCCGTACGCGACCGTGCTGATCTCCTGGGCCGACGTGCCGGTCACGGCAGGCTCGTCGGACGCCGTCCGTAGCTCGCCGACGCCGAGCAGCAGCGCGGCCACGACCACGGCGCCGAAGACGAGGCGGCCCGAGTGGGCGCCGAGCGCGAGTGCGGCCGAGGTCGTCTCGACGACCTGGTCCTTGACGCGACGGCCACCGGCCTTGCGGCGGGACTTCTGAGGGCTCAACCGCTTCTTGGGGCTCATCGGACCTCCCTCGCTCGGCCTGGTGCCGCGACGACGACAGCCACCAGGAAGAGCACCAGCTGACCGCGCGCGATCCAGGGGCGCACCGCCGACGACGGCGGGTCGTGGCGGGCTCCCGACACGGTGAACGTCCAGACCCGCGAACCCTCAGGGCCGCCGGAGGGCACGAGGCCCGGGGCGGTCTCCAGCGCGTCGACGAGGTCGGCATCTGCCGGGGCGGGCACGTAGATCGACTGGATCCCGTACGAGCCGAGCCGCTCGAGCACACCCGTCGACGGGTTCGAGAGCAGGAGCCGGACGTCGAGGTCGAGGGCACGCAGGTCCTCGGGCGAGGGCATGACGGCCTCGTCGCCGAGCCGGGTGCCGTCGCCGGAGACGACGCGTTGCGTCACGCCGCCCTCGCGCGACCCCGTGAGCACGAGCGTGGACTCCCCGTCCGCAGCACGGGCTGCGAGATAGGCCGGGATCTCGTACGGACGGCCCCGCTCGAGCGGGTCCTCGACACCACGTACCGCCCACCACGCCAGCGCGACGGCGGGGCCGACCAGGGCGAGAACCACGGCGGCGGCGTAGGCCCGACGCCGCAGCGGGCGGTCGACGAGGCGCTCGTGCAGACCGTCGGCCGCTGCGCCTGCCGCAGCGGTGAGCGCTGCGATCCACAGCGTTGCGGGCACCCCTACCCAGACGGGGCCGCCCGAGATCCCTTCGGTGAAGGTCGCACCGGCGCCGAGGCTCGCCCACGCGAGCATCCACAGGCCGGTCGCCCACGCGACGAGCACCGCCGAACGGCTCTCGCGGCGCAGCAGGGCGAGCACGCCGAGGACGAGGAGCCCGAGGGTGACGTACGTGGCGACGCCGGGGCCACCGGCGTGGCCGAGGGCGAGCTGCCAGGTTGGGGGGTCGAGATCGCCGACCTGGGCGTTCGCCCGACCGGCTTCCCACCACCAGGCCCCGGGGTCGAGCGCTCGCCGCCACATCCACGAGCCCAGCAGCAACCACGGGAGCAACAGCGCCGTCGCGATGCTGGGCCAGCCGCGCCGACGCAGGAGGATCCCGCCGGCGACCAGCAGCGGCACCGCCGCGAGCAGATAGGTGACCGGCGCGAACGCAGTCGCGAGGGTGAGCCAGAGGCCGAGGCGCAGACCGTCGGTGATGCGGGGGCGCGTCATCAGGAGGTACGCCGAGTTCACGATCGCCGGCGCCGCCGCGAGGGCGACGACGGTGCCGATCCTCCCCTGCGCCAGGGCACCGCTCGTGGCCACCAGCAGGCCGTAGGTCGCGCCCCACCACAGCTGGACGCCGGGCGTCGCGAACAGTCGCCTGCCGAGCCGGTGCGCGGTCAGCGCGGCAAGGAGGGCACCCGCGAGCACGACGAGGCTGACGGCGAGGTCGGCGTTGCCGCCGAGCACCGTGGCCAACAGCGCCAACGGGACGACGTAGCCGGGTGCGGGCACGTCGCTTCCGATGCTGACGTCGTGCGAGCCGGCGGTGAAGAACGACCACCAGTCACCGGCACCGTCCGGCGCCGGCAGCAGCGCGCCGCCCATGAGGTAGCCCGAGCCGATGACACCCCTCGAGGCGGCGAGAGCCACCAGCGCGAGGACGATCACGGTCGTCAGCCACGGGTGCCGCGACGGGAACGAGCCGGTCGTCGGCAGCTCCTCGCCGTCCTCGTCGGGGCGGAGCTCGACCGCCGCTCGCCGGCCGGTCATCTCCGGAGCGGGGCCCACCAGCGTGTTGACGAGCTCCCCGACGGCGTCGAGACCGTGGCGGTACGGGATCAACGGGGAGGGCAGCAGGCGCTCGCGGACGGTCCGCTCGTCGACACGCGCGGCCGCGGCCCGGCGACGGCGCGCCGCGAACATCACGTCCGGTCGGCGGTAGACGGCCAGGAGTCCCAGGATCTCGTCCGCGGCCTCGCGAGGCGCCTTGGCCAGGAGCAGCGCGAGCGTACGGAGCACGGTGCCGACGAGCAGGCGTACTGACTGCCACACGAATCCGGGGCGACTCGCGTTCGCGAGCAGCGTGTACGTCGCGGCGCGCCGCATCTCCCGCCGAGGGCGCGGCGCCAGCGACCCCGGACGCACTCCGGTGGAGGCGGCCTCGACGTGGAAGAAGATCGCCGCGGGCACGACACGGACGCGGTAGCCGCGGCGGGCCGCCCGCCAGCCGAGGTCGACGTCGTCGAAGAAGAGGGGAAGCCGCGGGTCGAACCCGCCGAGGTCCTCGAGGACACGGCGGCGGACGAGCATCCCCGCGGTGCTGACGGCAAGGACGTCGCGGGGGCGGTCGTGCTGGCCCTGGTCGGGCTCGCCGCGCTCCAACCCCGTCTCGCGCGCTCCGGTACCGCTGATGGTGACGCCGACCTCGAGAAGGCGCTTGAGCGACGGCCACTCGCGAAGCTTGGGTCCGGCGATACCGATGTCCTCGGACTGCGTGACCTGGTCGAGCAGGTGCGCGAGGGCGTCGGGGCCGGGGGCGGAGTCGTCGTGGAGCAGCCACACCCACTCGGTCGGCGCCGCGCCGTCCAGCGCCACACGGACCGCGGCACCGAACCCCGTCCCCGGTGGAGCGGTGCGGATCGACGCCGGATGGAGGTAGCGCGCCAGGATCTCCCGCGTCTCGTCGGTCGACGACACGTCCACCGCGACCACCGCCTGTGGCAGATGGGGCAGCGACGCGAGAGCGTCGAGCACCTGCGGGAGCCAGCGTGCGCCGTTGCGGCAGACGATGACGGCGGTGACGCTCGGCGGGTCCGCGATCCAGTTCCGGGAGGGGACGAGGCCCTCGTCGACGCCTTCGATCATAGGTGCTGGAGTCTAGCCATCCGCCCCGCGCGCGCGGGTCGCGGCACCGCCGCGCAGCGCCCGATCGCCGTGGTGCGGGGGCGGGCGCCGCGCGACTGCGTCAGACCGCGCTCTTCTTGAGCTTGCGCCTCTCGCGCTCGGAAAGACCGCCCCAGATGCCGAAGCGCTCGTCGTTCTCGAGTGCGTACTCGAGGCATTCGCCGCGCACGTCGCACGTCAGGCAGACCCGCTTCGCCTCTCGCGTGGAGCCGCCCTTCTCAGGGAAGAACGCCTCCGGGTCCGTCTGCGCGCACAGCGCGCGGTCCTGCCAGCCCATCTCCTCGGCGTCTGCGTGGAAGAGATCCTCCATCAGTCTCGCCTCCTGCCCCTCGTGATCCCCGTGGTCCGCGCCGTCCCTGACCGGGCGCGAGTCCCGACCCCTCGTGGACTCGTTGCCGGCGACACGTTCGCCCCCGGCCTGCACCCGGTCGTCCAAGAAAGAACGACACTAGTGAAATTACAAGCCTGTCAATACCCATCCGTCAAGCCGAAGAGTGCTAATGCGTCGGCCCGCACCTCTGTGGTACGGGCCGACGCAGTGCGCAGAACGAGCAGTCAGGCGCCGTTCCCGGGCGACCACCACGAGCTGGGACCAGGCTGGCCGTCGTCACGGCTCTCGTCCTGATCGGTCTCGTTCGAGGCATCGCTCTCGCGGGTGCCGGACTCCGACTCGGTGCTCTCGAACGTCGCGTCACCCAGCCGCGAGCTCCCCCAGGAGCCCTCGCCCGAGGACCACGGCTGCGGCTCGCTGGACTGCTCGGGCTGGTACGTCGGCTGCTCAGCCTGGTACGTCGGCTGCTCAGCCTGCGGTGCCCACGACGAGCCGTACTCGCTCGGGGTCTGCCACGAGGGCTGCTCGGTCGCCTCTTGCGCCCAGCTCTGCTGAGCCTGGTCCTGCGCGCCCCACTGACCTTCACGCGCCCACGTCGAGTCCTGGGAGCCCCAGCCCGACGACGACGGCTGCGACGGCGGCTCGGCGGCCGGCGTGGGTGTGGGCCAGGTCGACTGCTCCTGCGCCGGCCACGTGGACGGGGCGGGCGTCTCGGCCGGCGGCGTCCACACCGCGGTCGACTGCTCGGCAGCCTCTACCTCGGGCGACTCGGGCTGCGACGAGGGAGCGTCCGGCTGAGCCGGTGTGCTCGGGGCGGGCGATCCCCAGGCAGACGAACCTGCGGCCTCGGAACCCGCAGCACCGGCTGCGGCAGCGCCGGCCGCACCGGCCGCACCGGCCGCACCGGCCGCGTAGCCGCCGTACTGCTGAGGCCACCCCTGCTGCTGCGATGCGGCGTGCTGCACACCCGGCTGCGGAGCGCTGTGCTGAGGAGCGCTGTGCTGAGGAGCGCTGTGCTGCGGGGCGCTCTGCTGGGGGGCGGCCTGCGGCCAGCCGCCTTGCTGCGGTGCCTGTCCGCCCCACGGCTGCGCCGGCGGCGCGGGCCACCCGCCCTGCTGGGGCTGCTGCGGGCCGCCGCCCCACGGGCCACCCTGCTCGGGCGACCACTGTGGCTGGCGGACCGGCGCCGGCAGGTCCCGGAAGACGACGACGACGAAGAAGAGGCCGACACCGACGAACCCGAGGCCGGCGAGGATGTCGAGCACGAAGGACGCCTTGGCGGTGACGAACTCTTCGCCGATGACCTTGATCAGGGACCAGAGCGTCAGGACGGCGGTGACCGCGAGCACCCCGAGGCTGGCGAGCGTGATCGTGCGTGCGTGCGGGCTCAGATCGTCCTTGCGCGTGGCGAGCGCCACAGCGAGCACCACGGCGACGACACCGACGCCGACGCCGACGCCGAGCTGGGTGACGAACACTCCCCCGTCGATCAGCGCGATGAGCTGCGCGAGCAGTGACACGGCGACGACGCCGAGCAGCGAGTACGACAGGACGTCGCGGTACTTGCGTAGTGAGTCGGTCACGGATCCCCATCTCCTGGTTCGGGCCCAGAGCCATGCCCTGTCCCAGTGGACGGACCTACCCTACGCAGGTCGCGGCTCAACGGTCTCCCCCGGGCGTACACCGTCAGCGACGAACGGAGGGGACAATGTCGGCATGAGGATCACCGTTCTGTCCGGAGGCATCGGAGGCGCGACGTTCGTCGGCGGCCTGCTCGACGAGGTGGGCGCCGACGCCGACGTGACCGTGGTCGGGAACACCGCCGACGACATCTGGTTGTTCGGTCTCAAGGTCTGCCCCGACCTCGACACGTTGATGTACACGCTCGGGGGCGGGATCGACCCGGAGCGCCGGTGGGGTCGGGCCGACGAGACGTGGAGCGTGAAGGAGGAGCTCGCCGCGTACGGCGCACAGCCCACGTGGTTCGGGCTGGGCGACCGCGACGTCGCGACCCACCTCGTCCGTACCCAGATGCTCGAGGCGGGCTATCCCCTCAGCGAGGTCATGCGCGCGCTGTGCGTCCGCTGGGAGCCCGGCGTCACGCTCCTGCCGATGACCGACGACCGCGTGGAGACGCACGTGGTCATCGAGGACGAGGGGCAGCGCAGCGCCGTCCACTTCCAGGAGTACTGGGTGCGCCTGCGCGCCGCCGTCCCCGCGCACGGGGTCGTGATGATCGGGATCGACGAGGCCCGTCCCGGACCGGGCGTGCTCGAGGCGATCGCCGAGGCCGACGTGGTGCTCGTGCCGCCGTCCAACCCGGTCGTGTCGGTCGGCCCGATCCTCGCGGTGCCCGGGATCAGTGACGCGTTGCGGGCGACGAAGGCGCCGGTGGTCGGCGTCTCGCCCATCATCGGGTCCGGGGCGGTGCGCGGCATGGCAGACCAGCTCCTCACCGGGCTGGGGGTGGAGATCAGCGCCGGCGCGGTCGGTGCGCTCTACGGTTCACGCAGCGGCGACGGCGTCCTCGACGGCTGGCTCGTCGACACCTCCGACGAGTCCCAGCTCCCTGCGGTCGCCGCAGCCGGGCTCGAGGGGCGCGCGGTGCCGCTCTACATGTCCGACGCCGGCACCACACGCACGCTCGCCGCCGACGCGCTCGCGCTCGCCCGCGAGATCGGCACCCGCTCGTGAGCCTGACCCTGTGGCCGGTGACCGGCGTCGGAGAGGTCCGCCCCGGCGACGACCTGGTCAGTCTGCTCCTCGAGCGCCTCGACGAGCCGCTGCGTGACGGAGACGTCGTGGTGGTGACGAGCAAGGTCGTGAGCAAGGCGCTCGGGCTCTCCGCGACCACCGACCGCGACGCGGTCGTCGACGCCGAGACCGTACGCCTCGTCGCTCGGCGTGGGCCGACGCGCATCGTCCGCAACCGGGCGGGACTCACGATGGCCGCCGCCGGGGTCGACGCGAGCAACACGGCCCCTGGCACGGTGCTGTGGCTGCCGGCAGACCCGGACGCCGCAGCGCACGACCTGTGGAGACGGCTGCGGCGCCGCGCCGGCGTCGAGGTGGCTGTGGTGCTCTCCGACACCGCCGGCCGCGCGTGGCGCCGGGGTCAGACGGACCTCGCGATCGGCAGCGCCGGGCTCAAGGTCGTCGACTCGCTGTCGGGCACCCAGGACACCTTCGGCAACGCGCTCCACGTCACTGAGCCGGCCGTCGCCGACGAGATCACCGGAGCGGCCGAGCTGGTCGCCGGCAAGACGAGCCAGGCACCGTTCGTGATCGTCCGTGGACTCCCCCGCCACTGGGTCGGCGACCACTGGGCACACCCGCAGCACGGTGCCGCCTCGCTCGTGCGGCCCGACGACGAGGACCTGTTCGGCCTCGGGGCGCGCGACGCCGTCGAGGTCGCCCTCGGGTCGGCGGTCCCCGCCGGGTTCCCCGCGCCCGAGCCGGACGCGTACGACCGGGTCCTCGCGCTCGCGGCTCCCGAGGAGGCGCTCGTCGAGGTGACGGTGACCGAGCGGTCCAGGTTCGTCGTCGCAGTCAAGGACGACTCGTCCGGAGCGCTCCTGGAGGCCGGGCGGGTCTGCGAGCGGCTCCGGGTAGCCGCTCGCGCCCACCGGGTGGACGTCCAGATCGACGTCCGGACCGCCGACGGGCCGGGCCGTTAGGGTGGCACCGTGACGATCGCCGACCTGCTCGCACGTGCCACCGCCGCGGAGCCGTCGCGCCCCGCTCTCACGTTCTACGACCTCACGACGGGTGAGCGCGTGGAGCTGAGCCTGACGACCTGCACCAACTGGGTCGCCAAGACGGCCAACATGCTGCAGGACACTCTCGGGTGCGACGACGACACCACCGTCGACGTGCTGCTCCCGCTCCACTGGGAGACAGCCGTCTGGTTCCTCGCTGCCTGGGTCGCCGGTGCGACGGTGAGCCTGCGGCCCGGTGACGCGCTCGCCGTGGTCGACCCCTCGACCCTCGACGCCGCCGACGGCGCCGAGGACATCGTGGCGCTCTCGTTGCGCCCTCTCGGCGGGCGCTTCACGACGCCGCTGCCCGCCGGGGTCATCGACTACAACGCCGAGGTGCCGTCGCACGGCGACCACTTCACCGCGTACTACCCGCCGGCGGGCGCGTCGCCCGCACTGGTGGCGGACGACGGGGTGCTCACCCACGCCGACCTCACCAGCCGCGCCGCCGACACCTACGCTCCGGGCGCCCGGGTGATGATCGTCGGCGACCGCGACCTGACGCCGCTGGTCGAGGCGCTGCCGGCGGCCCTGCACGCGCACGGGTCGCTCGTGCTGGTCCGGACGCCGACCCCTGACGAGCACGAGGACCGGATCGCGGCCATCGCCGAGACCGAGCGCGTCACCGTGCGCTGACGACGCACCCTGCGCAGGTGGCGTCTCCCGACAGGAGAGCCACCCTCAGCACACCTCGTCGAGGTTCTCTGCGTCGTTGATCTGCGCGCTCCGCTCCTGGTCGGGGTCGCCTCCGGACCCCGACTCGGCCGCGCCGCTCTTCTTCGTGTTGCTGCCCTTGTCTTGGCCGGAGGCCTTCTTCTCCGGCGCCTTCTCCTGCTTCTCGGAGCGCTCGACGCCCTTGGCGACCATACGGCGGATCTTGTCGAAGTCCGGATCGCCCGTCTTGATCTCCGGCGGCACCAGCGACACGGTCGAGACCTTCGCGCCCCGGGCTTTCAGGGCCAGCTCGACGAACGTGTCCAGCTCCCCGGCAGGGATGTCGGTGCTGAGCATCTTCTTGCTCGACTCCGCGATCCCGGTCGCCTTGAGCAGGACCGTGTTGGGGTCGAGCTGCTTGAGCATCGCGCTCATGAGGCACTTCTGACGCGCCATGCGTGAGTAGTCGGAGTTCTGGACCCTGCTGCGGGCGTACCAGAGCGCCTCACGCCCGTCGAGCGTCCGGCGCCCCTTGGGGATCCAGTCGGTGATCGGCGAGCCGATGCCGCCGATGGCGGTGCGCTCCCGGACGCGTACCTTCACTCCCCCGACGGCATCGACCAACGACGCGAAGCCCTTCATGTTCACGAGCACGTGGTAGCTGATCGAAAGTCCGGTGATCTCCTCGACCGCCGCCCGCGTCGCGTCAACGCCCTCGTGGTCGCTCCCCTCGAAGAGGTCGGGGTGGGCGTCGGCCCACGTGTTCACGCTGTTGAGGTAGCAGCCCTCGCAGTCGAACCCGCGCGGGAACTCCTTGCGCATCGGGTGCCCCTTCGGGAAGGGCACGCCCGCGAGGTTGCGCGGCAGACCGACGAGCACGGTGTCCCCGGTCTCCGCGTCGATGCTCGCGACGGTCAGCGAGTCCGGACGCAGGCCGTCACGCCCTTTGCCCGAGTCGCCGCCGAGGAGCAGGACGTTGTAGCGGCCGTGCTCGGCGTCACGGACCACCGAGGAGCCGAAGACGGTGGTGATGAAGTCCTGCTGCACGGCCATCAGGTTGGAGGCCACGAACAGAGCCCCAGCAGTCACGAAGCACAGCACCCCGCTCACCCCGCTCACGGCGAGGCGGTGCTTGCGCTCCAGGCGGAGGGGCGCACCGAGGCGCCATGCGTCGGCGAACAGCGCCACCCATCCGAGCGCGAGGGCGATGAGGGTGAACCGCATCAGCCACAGCAGCCCGGTGGAGGTGAGCAAGGAGATGACGATGCCCTGGTCGATCCACGCGAGCAGGAGGAGCACGACGACGAGACCCCACAGTCCCGCCCAGATGCGGAGCGCCACGCGTCCGACCTGCTTGTTGCCGGCCAGCAGCTGCGCGGAGCCCGGGGCGACCAGCGTCATGATCATCAACGAGAGAGCACGGCGGAACCGTACGCGCGCCGAGTCGACCTCTGCCTGCGTACGTGCGTACGACCCCTCGTGCTCCGACATGTGCCCCCGTGACCCTTGCTGCCAGTGCTGCACCCACCCGTGGGCGCTCCGTCAGTATCACCAGAGCGCAGGCCGTGTCCGGGGCGACGCGCCGAGGAGGGCGCAGCCGCCACGGCACCGTCCGGTACCTTCGATCGCATGCCCGCACGCGATCCGAACCCCCGGGACGGGGCCGACTACGGCTGGCTCTACGGCCCTGACGACGACGCGACGCAGGTCGTCGGAGCGTCGGCGTCCTCGCCTCCTCCCGGCCACGGCGCGTACGCCGCGGGCCCGCCGCAGAGCCCGCCGCCTGACCTCCCTCCGATGCAGTACCCCGACGCACGACCGCCCGCGCGCGACGGTCGTGGCCACGGCGGCGGAGGCCGCGGGTCGCGAGGCGGGGGCAACCGCTGGCTGCGTCCGCGGCGCATCATCACGCTCCTGCTCGTGGCGTGGCTCGTCTTCCTGATCGCCGTACCGTTCTGGGCGTGGGGCAAGATCGAGAAGGTCGACGCCTCCCCCAGCGGCGAGCGCCCGGCGGACCAGCCCGGCACGACCTATCTCCTCGTCGGGTCCGACAGCCGCGAAGGTCTCACCAAGGCCCAGCGCAAGCAGCTCGCGACCGGGGACGCCGAGGGACGTCGCACGGACACGATCATGATGATGCACGTCGGCAGCGGTCCGACGACGCTCGTCTCCATCCCCCGCGACTCCATCGTCCCCATCCCGGGGCACGGCCGGACCAAGATCAACGCCGCGTACGCCTACGGCGGTCCCAAGCTGCTCGTCGAGACGCTGGAGAACGTCACCGGCGTCCGGATCGACGACTACGTCGAGATCGGCTTCGGCGGCTTCGTCAACATGGTCGACGCCGTCGGCGGTGTGGAGATCTGCCCGAAGAAGCGGATCAAGGACAAGGACGCGGGCCTCAACCTGAAGAAGGGCTGCCAGGAGGTCGACGGCGCGCAGGCGCTCGGCTACGCGCGGTCCCGGCACACGTACGCGACGCAGGACCTGCAGCGCGTCCAGTCCCAGCGTGAGGTGCTCGGCGCCATCGCCGGCGAGGTGAAGTCACCCTCGACCTTCCTCAACCCGTTCCGCTACGCCGGCGTCGTGACCGCAGCCACCGACTCGCTGCGCATCGGCGACAACGTCGGCCCGATCTCGCTCGGCCGGTTCGCGTGGAGCCTCTCGGCGGCGATGGGCGGGTCCGGGCACAACTGCACGGTGCCGATCGCCGACGCGTCGGTGCGCTGGGACAAGGAGCGGGCACTGACCCTCTTCGGCTACATCAAGGACGGTCAGACCGACAAGATCACCAAGGCCGTGTGCACCAAGGACGGCCTGCCGGCGAGCTGACGCCGGGTCGACAGACCCTCGCGACTCGTCGCGCGGTGAAGCCCATCAGGACGGTCGATTCTCTGCTACGTTCGAGCGTCTCTTGAGCGCAGGCAGCGATGCCCCTGAATGATCGGACGTCGCTGTGGTGCGTCGAGCTGTTGTCGGGGTGGTTACTGCTGCACTCCTCGTGGTCTCCGGGGCGGGGCAGGGGCCTGCGAGCGCGGCAGAGGGCGCCGCGGACGACTGGGCGCCTCCCGTCCTGACCTCGCCGGCTCCGGACACTCAGACCGGCGGGACGGCTGAGTTCACCGCGACGTCGGAGTCGCCGTACGTGGTCTTCGAGCTGGGTCCTGCGGCAGGTCCGATCGTGCGGCGCACTCCGGTGGCCGCGGATGAGGACGGCGTCTTTCGGGACGCCCTGCCGACCGTCGGGATCGGCGCCAGGTTCGCCGCGCGGGTCCGTGCGTGCGCCGATGCGAGCGTCGAGTCGTGCACGACCGTCAGTGCGGCCGTCCCTGTGCGGGGACTGCTCCCGCAGCTCAGGCGCTCAGCGCCATGGTCGTCGTGGGTGGTCGATCCGACGGTCGTCTCCGCGGTGTCGCTGCGTGCCACGGACCTGGGCGGCCATCCAGCGACGGTCAGCGGTGCCGTCCCGCGCGGGGAGGTCCGTGACGGCGACCTGGTCGACGTCGACGTGTCGGCGATCTCGAGTGCGGACCTCCTCGTCTCCCTGCAGCAGTGCAGTCCGCTGAACGACCTGGTGTGCACGCGGACAGGGGTCGAGCTGACGGTTCGCACGGGTCCGAATCTCTCGGTGTCGGGAAGCGGGCTGTTCGTCAGTCCGAACGGCGACGGGCTCTGGGGCACCGCGACCAGCCACGTGCAGCTGGACGCCGATATCCCTGTCACCGCCCGCTGGCGCGTCCTCTCGACCGCCGGACGTCCGGTCGCAGGCCCGTTCGAGTTCAGTTCCGGCGAGCTCGATGCGGCGACCCGGCCCTACCAGTGGGCCGCAATCGTGATCGACCTGCGGAAGCGACTGGCGCGTCCGCTGCCGTCAGGTGAGTACAGGTTCGAGGTGGAGACCACGGCGACCGTCACCGGCTTCACCAAGTCCACCCGCAAGAGCGTGCCTCTCGCGGTGAGCGACGCACCGCCAGTCACCAGGCTCACACCGACCACCCGGTTCTTCTACCCCTTCGCCGCCGTGAGCGCCGGGTCCGGGGTGCCGACCACCATGAGGATGAGCCCCGCGCTCGACCCGTACGAGGTGAAGTTCGGCGGCTACTTCTACCGGATCCTCAGGAGCGACGGCCGGCCCCTGGGCGGATCCACCGAGCTCATCTCGGTGAGGGACGCCTTGACGTGGAACGGCTACTACTGGCGTGACGGCCTCCACGTTCCCGCGCCCGCAGGCACCTACCGGATCGAGCTGGTCCGGACGCCGCCGTGCGTCGGCGGCGTGTGCGAAAGGGTCTACGGCCCCGTCTCGGCTCCCTTCACCTTGCGTGACGGGACCCCCGACCGGGTGAACGCCTCCGTGGCCGCCTCCGCGCGCTCGACGTGGCGGCGGACCGTGGTGAAGCGAGGGGCCAAGGTGCATCGCGTCAAGGGTGGCGCGGTGAGGTTCACGCGGAAGGCCGGACGCCAGGGCGCCGCCAAGGTGACGACCCTGCACTCAGTGCAGGTCCCTGCCGACCGTGAGAGGGATTCCTGGTTCCCCTCCCGCGTACGGCTGCGAGGGGCGTGGGGCAACACCGGTGACCTCAGGGTCGCCGTGGTCACCCCGAAGGGCCGGACGCTCCGCTACCAGTCACCGACCCGCAGCCGGCGGTACCTCGATTTCGAGGTCCACGAGCGGTGGGTCCGCAGCGACGGCCAGATGCGGTTCAAGGTGCGATGGAAGGGCAAGAAGCCTGCGCGGCTGGACCGGTTCGTGGTCACCTACAGCAGGTACGACCTCTCGTCGTGAGCGGGAGGGAGCGGGCACAGGCGAGATCCGTGCCCGCTCTCGCTCAGAGCTCGGACTGGATCCCCGCAAGCAGCTGGCGCGCCATCACGATGCGCTGGACCTGGTTGGTGCCCTCGTAGATCTGGGTGATCTTCGCGTCGCGCATCATCCGCTCGACGGGGTAGTCACGCGTGAATCCGTAGCCGCCGAGCAGCTGCACCGCGTCGGTCGTGACCTGCATCGCCGTGTCGGAGGCGAACGCCTTGGCGGCAGCCCCGAAGAACGTGAGGTCCTTGTCGCCGCGCTCGCTGCGACCGGCCGCCGCGTACGTGAGCTGGCGGGCCGCCTCCACCTTCATGCCCATGTCGGCGATCATGAACTGCAGCCCCTGGAACTCCGCGATCGCCTTGCCGAACTGCTGGCGCTCCTTGACGTAGCCCAGCGCGTAGTCCAGCGCACCCTGCGCGACGCCGACCGCCTGTGCGGCGATCGTGACCCGGGTGTGGTCGAGGGTGCGCATCGCCGTGGCGAAGCCGGTGCCCTCCGCGCCGATCATGCGGTCGGCGGGGATGCGGACGTTGTCGAGGTAGACCTCGCGGGTCGGAGAGCCCTTGATGCCGAGCTTCTTCTCCGGCGCCCCGAACGAGACACCCTCGTCGGACTTCTCGACGACGAAGGCGCTGATGCCCTTCGAGCGCTTCTCGGGGTCGGTGACCGCCATGACTGTGTAGAAGTCGGACTGCCCGGCGTTCGTGATCCAGCGCTTCACGCCGTTGAGGACCCAGTGGTCACCGTCACGGACGGCGCGGGTCTTCATGCCGGCGGCATCGCTGCCTGCGTCGGGCTCGGACAGCGCGTACGAGAACATCGACGTGCCCGCGGCGAGCGGGGTGAGGTACTTCTTCTTCAGCTCCTCGCCGCCGGAGAGGATCACGGGGAGGCTGCCGAGCTTGTTGACCGCGGGGATCAGCGAGGACGACACGCAGGCGCGCGAGACCTCCTCGATGACGATCACGGTCGCCAGGGCGTCGGCGCCGGCGCCGCCGTACTCCTCACCGATGTGAGGGGCATGGAAGTCCGACGCGACCAGCGCGTCGTACGCCTCCTGCGGGAAGCGTGCCTCCTCGTCCACAGCGGCGGCGTACGGGGCGACCTTGGCGTCGCAGACCGCGCGGACGGCCTCGCGGATCGCCTGGTGCTCCTCGGACAGGGCATACATGGGCTGGTCGTTGGTCACCCCTCCATGCTAATGAGTGTTAACCAGCGACCAGCAGGGCCCTAACCTGGTGGCATGACCGCGACTGCCGAGCCTCTTGCCCACGCCACCGAGATCACCTCGCTCGAGGAGCTGCGGGCGCTGGTGGGCGACCCGGCACCCCGGGTCCGCGACAAGGTCCTGCCGACGCTGGCCGACGACCACGTCGCGTGGCTGGCGGCGGCGCCGTTCTGCCTCGTCGCCACGTCGGACGCCTCCGGCCGCTGCGACGTCTCCCCGAAGGGGGACCCGGCCGGCGTCGGGCACGTGGTCGACGCCACCACGATCGCGATCCCGGAACGTCCCGGCAACCGTCGCGTCGACGGCTTCGTCAACGTGCTGGAGAACCCGCACGTCGGCCTGCTGTTCATCGTCCCGGGTCGCGGTGACACGCTGCGGATCAATGGCCGGGCGCGGATCGTGTCGGACGCCCCGTACTTCGACGCGATGACCGTGAAGGGCCACCGACCGATCCTGGCGCTGGAGGTGGCGGTCGAGGAGGTCTTCTTCCACTGCGCGAAGGCGTTCCTGCGCTCGCGCCTGTGGAACCAGGAGTCCTGGCACCCCGAGGTCCTCTCCAGCCGCGCCGAGATCGCCAAGCGCCTCGAGCGTCCGGAGGAGTCGCTGGGCGCGCTCGAGGCGTACTACGGCGAGGCGTACTCCAAGAACCTTTACTGAGCGAACCTCGACCGAGCGAACCTCTACCGAGCGGCGTCCGGCCGCGCAGCCCGGACGACCTCGCCCTTGGCGCGTGCCGCGTCGGCGAGCCGCTCCTGGAACGCCACCATCGCCTCACGCAGCGACTCGTCGGCTGCCGCGAGGATCCGCACGGCCAGCAGGCCCGCGTTGCGCGCGTTGCCGATCGCGACCGTGGCCACCGGCACTCCGGCCGGCATCTGGACGATCGAGAGCAGCGAGTCCATGCCGTCGAGGTACTTCAGCGCGACGGGCACGCCGATCACCGGCAGCGGGGTGACGGCCGCCAGCATGCCCGGCAGGTGCGCTGCTCCCCCGGCGCCGGCGACGATCACCTGCAGCCCTCGCCCGTGAGCCTCCCGCCCGTACGCGAGCATCTCGTCGGGCATCCGGTGGGCGGACACGACGTCCGCCTCGTACGCGACGCCGAACTCCTCGAGCGCCTCCGCAGCGGCCTTCATCGTCGGCCAGTCGGAGTCCGACCCCATGACGATGCCGACCTTGGGTGTCTCAGTCACGCGCGGCCTCCTGAGCCTCGTCCTCGATCTCGTCGTCCAGCCGTCCCTCGAACCACGCCGCCGCATGCCGTGCCCGTTCGAGCAGTGCGTCGACGTCGTCGCCGTACGCGGTGACGTGCCCGACCTTGCGCCCAGGCTTCACCGCCTTGCCGTACAGGTGCACCTTGAGATCGGGGTCGCGCGCCATCACGTGCGGGTAGCCGTCGTACAGGCGCCCGACCTCGCCGCCGAGGATGTTGACCATCACCGTGTACGGAGCCCGCGCACGCGGCGAGCCGAGCGGCAGGTCGAGGACGGCGCGCAGGTGGTTCTCGAACTGCCCGGTGACCGCACCGTCCATCGTCCAGTGACCGGTGTTGTGAGGGCGCATCGCGAGCTCGTTGACGAGGAGGCGCCCGTCGACGGCCTCGAACAGCTCGACGGCGAGGATGCCGACGACGTCGAGCTCGGCGGCGACCTTCATGGCGAGCATCTCTGCCTCTGCGGCACGCTCGGCAGGCAGGCCGGGCGCCGGGGCGATCACCTCGCGGCACACGCCGTTCTCCTGGCGGGACTCGACCACCGGGTACGCGGCGACCTGTCCGGAGGCGGAGCGGGCGACGAGGGCCGACAGCTCGCGTCGGAAGTCGACCAGCTCCTCGGCGATGAGCGGGACGCCCGTCGCAAAGGCGTCGGCCGCGCCCTCCGGACCGTCGACGACCCACACGCCCTTGCCGTCGTAGCCGCCGCGGGTCGTCTTCACGACGACGGGGAACCCGTCGCCCGCGGCCGCGAAACGCTCGAGCTCGGCGGCGTCGGCCACCGGCGCCCACCGTGGGCACGGGACGCCGAGCCGGGTGAGCGCCTCGCGCATCTCGCGCTTGTCCTGCGCGTACAGGAGCGCGTGCGGCCCGGGACGGCAGGCATGGCCCTCCGCATCCAGCGCGCGCAAGTGCTCCGGCGGGACGTGCTCGTGGTCGAAGGTGACGACTGCACAGCCGGAGGCGACCGTGCGTAGCGTCTCGAGGTCGCGGTAGTCACCGACCGTGGTCGTCGGGTTCACCTGGGCGGCGCTCACGTCCGGCCCCTCGGCAAGGAGGCT
>Ga0233363_1000050_pt1 | contig 57433 bp, 54 predicted proteins | sample ElkDunMinimDraft_18_FD_191534 | JGI IMG/M metagenome (GOLD analysis project Ga0233363, IMG submission 191534) | Fecal eukaryotic communites from dung pellets of Tule Elk in California, USA - Elk Dung C16 | ecosystem: Host-associated > Mammals > Digestive system > Large intestine > Fecal | place... | reverse complement strand
TCGGCAGCAACCACACAAGTTCATGTCGATGTCCCCGCACGCCCGGTCCTTGCTCCGCAGGCCCGCTTCTACGGTGATCCGGCCACAGTGACCTTCGACCTCACCGGCACCGATCTGCCGCTCGAGGGGGACCTCCAGCTCGGAGCCCTCGGGACCGCGCCGATCATCGACGGCGTCGCGACGTATGCCTCCGACGGGACCGAGATCTCTGCCGGACCGACCATCATCGCCCGGCAGCGGGATCGCGAGACCGGGGAGCTTCTCAGCGCGTGGCAGCTCGAGTCGGGGGTCGTCAGGAGGCCCGTGACCATGGCGGTCGACATGCCGCGGACCTGGCAGCACGGCACGGAGGTCACAGTCCGAGTGAGGGTCTCGTCGGAACACGGGGTTCCGACAGGAAGGGTCCAGGTCAATGGCTGGGTCGAGGATCCGATGGACGGGCAAACCATCGCGGTCGGGAGCCTCGTCGACGGAAGCGTCGAGCTGGCGATCGACGCGGACGCGCTCGCTGTTGGGACGCACCACATCGAAACCGGCTTCTTCAGCGATTACTTCGAGTTCGAGCGACAGGCGATTGACGTCGCCGTCAGACCGAAGCGTGCTACTACGGTCTCGGTGTCGAGCGCCGGCTCCTGGACGTACGCCACCTCGCGGCGGGTGTCGGTGAAGGTGTCGGCGTCCGGAGCGGTGCCTCGCGGTCGCGTAGAGCTTTCCTGGCCGGGGCACGGCGTGGTCGGGTCGGCGACGCTGATCGACGGGAAGGCGTCGGTCCTGGTCGGTGGGAAGGCTGTCGAGCCGGGTTCGCGGAACCTCGTCGCCACCTTCGTGCCCGCGACGCGGACGGATGCGTCGTCGAGACGAACGTGGACGCAGCGTGTGTACCGGGCCGCCCCGACCGTCCGGCTGACGATGGACCGCACGAGCTATCCGGTGAAGGCGAACCTCGGGACGTCAGAGGCCGGGACTGTGCGAGTGAGCACCGCGGGCTTGCCGGAGCGGGGTCGGCTGGTCCTGGAGACGCGGAGTCCCCGGGCGGACATTTCAGGGTGGCGTACAAGGTCAGCGGTCAACTGGTGGCTGTCCACTGCCGACAAGGGCGTACAGCGGGTCAAGGTCCCGGCGAAGTTCCTGCGGACCGCCGACGGGCGTCCGGGCCGTGTCTACCTGCGGTTCCGCTACATCCCGGCTGACACGACCCGCGTGGCTACTGCCGTCTCGGCAGCGGTGACGATCCGCCGCTACTGAGACCGGGACGTGCAACGGCGCCGCACCCTGGAGGTGCGGCGCCGTCGGCACAGCGTGAATCAGTGGGCGGAGCCCACAGCGTGAATCAGTGGGCGTAGCCCGAGTCCTTGGCGCGCTGGAACGAGCGCTCGATTTCGGCCTCGGCCTCGCTGCGACCGACCCAGTGCGCGCCCTCGACCGACTTGCCGGGCTCGAGGTCCTTGTAGACCTCGAAGAAGTGCTGGATCTCGAGACGGTGGAAGTCGGAGACGTCGTCGATGTCCTGGCGCCAGGCGGCACGCTGGTCGCCCATCGGCACGCACAGCACCTTGTCGTCGCCGCCGGCCTCGTCGCGCATGCGGAACATGCCGAGCGCACGGCACCGGATGAGGCAGCCGGGGAACGTGGGCTCTTCGAGCAGCACGAGTGCGTCGAGCGGGTCGCCGTCCTCACCGAGGGTGCCCTCGATGAACCCGTAGTCGTCCGGGTACCGCGTCGAGGTGAAGAGCATGCGGTCGAGGCGGATGCGACCTGTCTCGTGGTCCACCTCGTACTTGTTCCGCTGACCCTTCGGGATCTCGATGGTGACGTCGAACTCCACTGTGCCTCCAGACTCGGTGCGTGCGCGCACAAGTGTGCCATGCAAGGACCGTACGAACGGCCGCGCTCCTGGCCCGGAGGGCAGGTTCCGCGCCCTGATCGTGCCATGATGCGCAGTGGGGCATGGCACAGGAAACGGGTCCTGTGACGCGGCCCACGGCAACAGGAGGGCCTGATGGGGTGGCGGCTACGGGTCGGCACCACCGTCACGACCGTCGTGGCGCTGTTCGGCGGCTATCTCGCGGCCGACGCGTACGACGTCGTGCCGGGACTGCTGACGATGGCGCCGGCACCCTCGCCCGCCCCGCCGTTCCCCACACCGTCCGGGGCCACGCTCGGTCCTGAGCCCAGCCCGGCGCTGCCGGACCTGTCGCCCGACGCCCCGATGCCGTCCACGCCCGGGGTCGGCGACCTCGTCACGTCGCTGGCCGGCGACGCACGGCTGGGCAAGCGCGTCGGGGTGCTCGTCGAGGACGCCCTGACCGGCGAGGTGCTGGGCGGCGCGGCCCCGGACCGGGAGATGGTCCCGGCCTCGACCCAGAAGCTCCTGACCGCCGTCGCCGCCATGGTCTCCCCGGGCGGTGACGTGACGCTGCCGACGACCGCGGTGCTCGAGGGCGGCTCCCACGTCGTGCTGGTGGGCGGCGGCGACATGATGCTCGCCGCCGGTGCGGGCGACCCCGAGGCCGTCAACGGGCGGGCCGGCCTGGGGGACCTCGCCGACCAGGTCGCGTCCGCGCTGCTCGTGTCGGGCGACAAGACGGTCACCGTCGGCGTCGACGACTCCCTCTTCACCGGTCCGGCGATCGGACCCACCGTGCGCCCGCAGGACGCCGAGGCAGGGTACGTCGCGCCCGTCGCGGCGCTCGCGGTCGACATCGGCAGGCTCACGGACGACGAGTACGCCAAGCGCGAGCAGGACCCGGCTCTGGCGGCGGCGCAGGAGTTCGCCCGGGCGCTCGGAGAGCGCGGCATCACCGTGCGCGGGCGGGTCGAGCGCACGGCCGCGCCGTCGTCGGGGCGTGTCCTCGGCGAGGTGCGGTCGGCCCCGCTCGACGAGATCGTGACCGACATGCTGCAACGGTCCGACAACACGATCACCGAGGTCGTCGGGCGGCTCGTGGCGATCGACGCCGGACTGCCGGGATCGGCCGACGGGGCGATCCAGGCCGTCGTCGGCGCGGTCGAGGACCTCGGCGTCAACCTCGACGGCGCGCGCCTCACCGACCTCTCGGGCCTCGGCCAGGGGTCACGGATGACGGCGCGACAGCTCGTCGACGTCCTGCGCCTGACGACCGACCCCGAGCGGCCCGAGCTGCGTGACGTCGCGACCGGCCTGCCCGTCGCCGGCCTCACCGGGACGCTCGCGAACCGCTTCCCGGGCGACCATGCGGGGCGCGGGTACGTCACCGGCAAGACCGGCAGCCTGCCCAACACCACCGGCCTGTCCGGCACGGTCCTGACGGCCGAGGGCCGCCTCCTGGTCTTCACGACTCTCGCCGACGCCGTCCCCGACGGCGGCTCATGGGGCGCGCGCGTGATCTTCGACGACTTCGCGGGGCGGCTCGCCCGCTGCGGCTGCTGACCCTGCGTCGGTGCCCGGCGAGCCCGCCCGCAGTGGTTACGGTGGGTCGGTGAGCCCTTCCCCCGCTGTCGACCCGGCCGCCGACCCTGCAGTCGACCCGGCCGCCGACCCCGTCGTCGACTGGGTCGCCGCGGCCCAGGTCGCCGGCCGGCTGGCCCGCCCGGGGCCGTCAGCCACCCGTGCGGACGTCGACTCGGTCGTCACCGGGCTGCGGTCGGCAGCGACCGACGCCGTCGACCACGTCCTCGCCGTCACGCGCCTGCGCCCGGTGCACCCCGGCCCGGACGGACGCCTGCTCGGCGCCGTCCACGTCGTCGACCGCGCACGCTGGGCGCACGCCAACACCCAGGTCATGCAGGCCATGACGGCACCCGTGGCCGAGGCGCTCGGGCCCGAGTCGGGCGTGCCGACGTCCGCGGCCGGGCGCCTCGTCGGCGCGGCGGAGGTCGGGGCCCTGCTGGCGGTCCTGTCCACCCGGGTCCTCGGGCAGTTCGATCCCTACGCCGGCCCGGGCCGCCTGCTGCTCGTCGCGCCCAACGTGCTGACGGTCGAACGAGCCCTCGACCTCGACCCCGACGACTTCCGGCTGTGGGTCTGCCTGCACGAGCAGACGCACGCCCTCCAGTTCGCCGCGGCTCCCTGGCTCGCCGACCACCTGCAGGGCCGGGTCGGGGCCCTGCTCCGGGACGTGACCGCGACGTCGGTCGGGCTGGCGCGCGCTCCGCTGCGTCGGAAGGTCGCCACGCTCGGGCGAGCGGTGGTCGGGATCGTGTCGGGCGCGGTCCGGGGTGAGGTGTCGCCGCTCGACGTCATGCTCGAGCCGCGGCAGCGGCGCGAGCTCGAGGAGATCACCGCGGTCATGGCCCTCCTCGAGGGGCATGCCGACGTGATGATGGACGCGGTCGGCCCGGGCGTGGTCCCGTCGGTCGCCACGATCCGCCGTCGGTTCGAGCGCCGTCGCGACGGCCAGGGGGCGCCCGCGTTCGACGTCGCGCTGCGACGACTGCTCGGCATGGACGCCAAGCTCGCGCAGTACCGCGACGGGGCGGCCTTCGTGCGCGCGGTCGAGCAGCAGGTCGGCCGCGACGGGCTCAACGCGGTGTGGGCGTCGCCCGGGAACCTGCCCTCGGCCCGCGAGATCTCCGACGCCCGCGCCTGGGTGCGCCGGGTGCACGGCTGAGCGGGGCGCACATGGGCCGGCAGGACCCGGCGCTCGCGGCGGCACGGACCGCGGTGCGCGCCGAGCTGGCCGGTCTGCAGCCCGACGACGTCGTCCTGGTCGCGTGCTCGGGCGGTGCCGACAGCCTGGCGCTCGCGGCGGTGACCGCGCTCGAGGCGCGCCGGGTCGGGCGCTCCGTACGCTCGCCCGGGTTCGCCGTGCGGGCCGGAGCCGTCGTCGTCGACCACGGGCTGCAGGCACGCTCCGCCGAGGTCGCGGACCGCGCGGCGGCCGTCTGCCGGGAACGCGGGCTGGATCCGGTGCTGGTCCGGCGGGTCGACGTCGGGACGGGTCCCGCGGCGGGCGGTCTCGAGGCCGCGGCGCGTGCCGCGCGCTACGCGGCGCTCGACGCGGCGGCGGCCGAGACCGGGGCGGCCGCCGTGCTCCTCGGGCACACGCTCGACGACCAGGCGGAGTCCGTCCTGCTCGGGCTCGCGCGCGGCAGCGGTGCCCGCTCGCTCGCGGGCATGGCGCGGCGGCGCGGCGTCTACCGGCGTCCGTTCCTGGGCCTGCGCCGGGCGCACACCGAGGCCGTGTGCCGGGTACTCGGCCTCGGCTACTGGGACGACCCCACCAACCTGGCGCCTTCCCTCGATGCCGTCGACCCGGCCCTGGGGCGGGCGCCGCTGCGCAGCCGCGTCCGCTCCGGCGTCGTCCCCGTGCTCGAGTCGGTGCTGGGGCCCGGCGTCGTCGAGGCGCTCGGGCGGACCGCCGACCAGCTCCGCGACGACGCGGACGTCCTGGACGCGCTGGCCGCGGAGCTGCTCGGCTCGGCCGTCGTCCCGGATTCGACCCGCGACAGCGTCGCCTTCGACGGTGAGCCCGCTCCGGGCGGCCTCGTGCTCGACGTCGGTCCGCTCGTCACCGCGCCACCGGCCCTGCGCCGGCGGGCCCTGCGCACGGCGGCCACCGGCGTCGGGTGCCCGCCGAGCTCGACGAGCGCGCGGCACGTCGACGCCCTCGACGCCCTCGTCGTCTCGTGGAGTGGTCAGGGACCCGTCCACCTTCCGGGCGGCGCACGAGCATGGCGTGCGTGTGGCAGGCTTTTCCTGCGTCCCCCGGCAACCGGTGCGGACTCGGCGTTACCCGCCTCCACCACGAACCTGGAGTGACCAGTGGACCAGTCGGACGTCTCCGGCGACCTCGCCAGCATCCTTCTTACCGAGGAGCAGATCGGCAGCAAGCTCGACGAGATCGCCGCCAGGATCGACGCGGACTATGCGGGTAAGGACCTGCTCCTCGTGGGCGTCCTCAAGGGCGCGGTGATGGTCATGGCAGACCTCGCCCGCCGCCTGCACCACCCCGTACAGATGGACTGGATGGCCGTGTCGTCCTACGGCTCGGGCACCAAGTCGTCGGGTGTGGTGCGCATCCTCAAGGACCTCGACAGCGACCTGTCCGGCCGGAACGTGCTGATCGTCGAGGACATCATCGACTCGGGCCTGACGCTGTCGTGGCTCGTGTCCAACCTGCGTTCCCGTGGGCCGGCCTCGGTCGAGATCGCCGCGATGCTGCGCAAGCCGGACGCCGCCAAGGTCGACGTCGACGTGCGGTACGTGGGCTTCGACATCCCGAACGAGTTCGTCGTCGGCTACGGCCTCGACTACGCCGAGAAGTACCGGAACCTGCCGTTCATCGGCACGCTCGCGCCGCACGTCTACAGCTGAGCCTCTCCGGGCTCGTGCCCGGGGGAGCGGCGCCCACCACGGCGGCGTCGCGCCCTGGGCGAACACACATCGAACTGTCAGCCTGAGCGTGTAGGTTCGACGGCGAACCAGTGCCCGACCGAAGGGATGCGGGGAGCCGTCCCCGTCGCCGATGAACATGAAGAAGATCCTCAGTGGCCCGATCGTGTGGATCGTGGTCGGCCTGCTCCTGCTCTCGCTCGCCTTCGCCGCGTTCAACACGCCGCGCGTGTCGCGCGTCCAGACGTACCAGGGCCTCGAGCTGCTCCAGGGCGACACGGTCGAGCACGCGCTCATGGTCGACGGCGAGCAACGCGTCGAGCTCGAGCTGAGCGAGCCGTTCGTCGAGGACGCCGGCACGGACGACGAGCAGGACCACGGCGAGACCGTGGAGTTCTTCTACACCGAGCCGCAGGGCGACGCCGTCGCCGAGGCGATCGCCGCGTCCGACCCGGCCGACGGGTTCGACTCCGAGGTGCCCCAGCCCAGCTTCTGGGGCTCGATCCTGTCGTTCGTGATCCCGTTCCTGCTCATCGGCGTGATCTTCTGGTTCATCCTGTCGCGCATGCAGGGCGGCGGGAACCGGGTCATGGGCTTCGGGAAGTCGAAGGCCAAGCTCATCTCCAAGGACATGCCGCAGGTCACGTTCGCCGACGTCGCGGGTGTGGACGAGGCGGTCGAGGAGCTGCAGGAGATCAAGGAGTTCCTGGCCGAGCCCGCCAAGTTCCAGGCCGTGGGCGCCAAGATCCCCAAGGGCGTGCTCCTGTACGGCCCGCCCGGTACGGGCAAGACGCTCCTCGCACGTGCGGTCGCGGGCGAGGCCGGCGTGCCGTTCTACTCGATCTCGGGCTCCGACTTCGTGGAGATGTTCGTCGGCGTCGGCGCCTCGCGTGTCCGCGACCTGTTCGAGCAGGCCAAGCAGAACTCCCCGGCGATCATCTTCGTCGACGAGATCGACGCGGTCGGGCGGCACCGTGGTGCCGGCATGGGCGGCGGCCACGACGAGCGTGAGCAGACGCTCAACCAGCTCCTGGTCGAGATGGATGGCTTCGACGTCAAGACCAACGTCATCCTCATCGCGGCGACCAACCGGCCCGACATCCTCGACCCCGCACTGCTGCGCCCGGGCCGTTTCGACCGGCAGGTCGCGGTCGAGGCTCCGGACCTCAAGGGTCGCGAGGCGATCCTGCGCGTGCACGCCATGGGCAAGCCCATGGTCCCCGAGGTCGACCTCGCGACGGTCGCCCGGCGCACCCCCGGCTTCACGGGTGCCGACCTGGCCAACGTGCTCAACGAGGCCGCGCTGCTGACCGCTCGCAGCGGGGCCCAGCTCATCGACGACCGCGCCCTCGACGAGGCGATCGACCGCGTGATCGCCGGGCCGCAGAAGCGCACGCGCGTCATGAAGGTCAAGGAGCAGAAGATCACGGCGTACCACGAGGGCGGTCACGCCCTGGTCGCCGCGGCCATGCGCTACACCGACCCGGTCACCAAGGTCACGATCCTTCCCCGCGGCCGTGCCCTCGGCTACACGATGGTCATGCCGACGGAGGACAAGTACTCGACCACCCGCAACGAGCTGCTCGACCAGCTCGCCTACGCCATGGGTGGACGCGTCGCCGAGGAGATCGTGTTCCACGACCCGACGACGGGCGCGAGCAACGACATCGAGAAGGCGTCTGCGATCGCCCGCAAGATGGTCACCGAGTACGGCATGAGCGAGAAGGTCGGTGCGATCAAGCTCGGCACGGGCTCGGGCGAGCCCTTCCTGGGCCGCGACTACGGGCACCAGCGCGACTACTCGGAGGCCGTGGCCGGCACGGTCGACCACGAGATCCGCACGCTGATCGAGTCGGCGCACGACGAGGCGTGGGAGGTGCTCACCCAGTACCGCGACGTGCTCGACGAGCTCGTGCTGCGCCTGCTCGAGAAGGAGACGCTCAACCAGGCGGAGCTCGCCGAGGTCTTCGCGAGGGTCGAGAAGCGACCGGCGCGTGACGTCTGGCTGAGCAGCGAGCAGCGCACCGTGCACACCCGCGGGCCGATCCTGACCGACGCGGAGAAGAGCGCCCACAGCAACGGCCAGCCCGTGATCCCGCAGGACGAGGCGGCGCGCGCCTCGGACGAGCACCCGCCGCAGCGCATCGGGGAGGTTCCCGAGTGACGGATCGCGTCGTCGAGCGGGAAGACCGGCCGCACTCCCCGCGCACCGCTGTGCCCGCCGTCGGGCGGCCGGCGCGGGACGTCCCGCCGTACGACGCCGAGCGTGCCGAGGCCGCGGTGCGCGAGCTGCTGCTCGCCATCGGCGAGGATCCCGACCGTGAAGGGCTGCGTGACACCCCGGCCCGGGTCGCCCGCGCGTACCGCGAGGTCTTCGCCGGGCTCCGGCAGGAGCCCCGGGACGTCCTGACCACGACGTTCGACATCGGGCACGAGGAGATGGTCCTGGTCAAGGACATCGAGGTGTACTCGACCTGCGAGCACCACCTCGTCCCGTTCCACGGCGTCGCCCACGTCGGGTACATCCCGAACGTCGACGGTCGCATCACCGGGCTGTCGAAGCTCGCCCGGCTGGTCGACGTCTTCGCGCGCCGCCCACAGGTGCAGGAGCGCATGACCACCCAGATCGCCGACGCGCTCCTCGAGATCCTCGAGCCCCGCGGCGTCATCGTGGTGGTCGAGTGCGAGCACCTGTGCATGTCCATGCGCGGGGTGCGCAAGCCGGGCTCACGCACGGTGACCTCGGCCGTGCGCGGAATCATGCAGAGCGCCGCCACCCGGGCCGAGGCGATGAGCCTCATCCTCGGGAAGTAGCTCGTGCATCCCCGGGACAGCGTCGTCGCCGGTCTGCCCCAGCTCTCGGGAACGGGGCGCTGTCTCGTGATGGGCGTCGTCAACATCACGCCCGACTCCTTCTCCGACGGTGGCGAGTGGTTCGAGCCCGAAGCGGGCGTGCAGCACGGCCTCGACCTTCTCGCCGAGGGCGCGGACATCCTCGACGTCGGCGGCGAGTCCACGCGCCCGGGCGCCGGCCGCGTGAGCCCGGAGGAGGAGCTGCGACGTGTCGTCCCCGTGATCGGCAGGCTCGCGGCGGCAGGCGCCGTGGTCTCGGTCGACACCACGCGCGCCCAGGTCGCGGAACGTGCGGTCGCGGCCGGTGCGCGCATCATCAACGACGTCTCGGGCGGGCTCGCCGACCCGGACATGGCCGGCGTCGTGGCCGAGACCGGGGTCGCGTACGTCGCGATGCACTGGCGCGGTCACTCGGACGTCATGGACACCCTCGAGGTGTACGACGACGTCGTGAGCGAGGTGCGCGACGAGCTGGCCGAGCGGCTCGCGGCGCTCTACGATGCCGGAGCTCGTCATGAGCAGGTCGTGGTCGACCCTGGGCTGGGCTTCTCGAAGGCGGGTGTGCTGAACTGGCCCCTGCTCGCGCACCTGGACGTGCTGTACGAGCTCGGCAGGCCCGTGCTCGTGGGTGCGTCGCGCAAGCGGTTCCTCGGCCACCTGCTGGCGGGCGAGGACGGTTCGCCGGTGGCACCGCTCGCCCGTGACGACGCCACCGCCGCCGTCTCGGCGCTGGCCGCGGCCGCGGGAGCGTGGTGCGTCCGGGTGCACGCGGCACGCGCGAGCGCCGCAGCGGTCCACGTGGCCGCCGCGTGGGACGCCGCTCGCACGCAGACCAGCACGCAGACCAGCACGCAGACCAGCACGCAGACCAGCACGCAGACCAGCACCGCCGAGAAGGAGGGAACGTCGTGACGTTCGCCGGCGCAGTACCGGGCCCGGACGGCCAGCCGTTCGACCAGATCCGCCTCACAGGCGTGAGTGCGACCGGGCACCACGGTGTGCTCGCGCACGAGCGCACCGGGGGTCAGCTCTTCCGTGCCGACGTCGTGCTGCACGTGGACTCGAGGGCAGCCGCCTCGAGCGACGACCTGCGAGAGACGGTGAGCTATGCCGACGTCGCGCAGGACGTCTACGACGTGCTGGCGGGCCCGCCGGTCGACCTCATCGAGACCGTCGCCGAGCGCATCGCCGCCGCCGCGCTCGACTACGCGGCCGTGCAGGCCGTCGACGTACGGGTGCACAAGCCCCAGGCGCCGATCCAGGTGCCGTTCGACGACGTCGAGGTCGTGATCCGGCGCGACCGTGAGCGCGCGCCGGTCGTCGAGTCCCGGCCCGGTGACGCCCATGGCGCGGTCGGTGCGCCGTTCGAGGACCTCGCGCCGCGACCGGACCGCCAGGACGCCGCCGCGCAGGCGGCTCCGGTGTCGCAGCCGGCCTTCGCCGCCGACGCCGAGCCGGTCTACGTCCCCGTCGAGGTCCCCGCGATGGGTGACACGACGGCCGGCAGCTTCGGCATGGCGCCCGCGCCCGTCGCCCCGGCGGTCGAGCCGGCCGCTGCGCCGACGTCGGGCCCTGTGCCTGGCGCCGTGCCGCCCCAGGAGGCCGAGCCGGCGCCGCCGCAGGCTCCCGAGGCCGAGGCCGAGCCCCCGGTCCACCCGCTGGACGCCGAGCCCGAGGGCCCCGTCGAGGTCGTGATCGCACTCGGTGCCAACCTCGGAGAGGCGCAGGCGACGTTGCGCACCGCCGTGACGGACATCGACCGCATCCCGGGTCTCCAGGTCACCGAGGTGTCGCCGCTCGCCCGGACCGCCGCCGTCGGCGGGCCCGAGCAGCCGGACTTCCTCAACGCCGTCCTGATCGCTCGCACCACGCTGTCCCCGCACGACCTGCTGCGGGCCTGCCAGGCGGTGGAGGCCCAGCACGGCCGGGTCCGCCACGAGCAGTGGGGGCCGCGCACGCTCGACGTCGACATCATCCAGTACGGGACGTTGACGGCTTCGTCGGACGACCTCGAGCTGCCGCACCCCCGCGCGCGGGAGCGTGCGTTCGTGCTCGTGCCGTGGGCCGAGGTCGCGCCGCACGCCGTGCTCGTGGGGCTCGGCGGCGGCCCGGTGACGCAGCTCGCGGCCACCGCTCCCGACCGGACGGGCATCCGGTGGCTCGCGCTCGACTGGCTCACGGACACCGCTGCGCCCGCTCCGGCCGCGGCCGCCCCCGCGTCGGCGCCCACGCCGGCGCACGCGACGTCCACGCAGGGCACGCCGATGCAGGGCACGCCGATGCAGGATTCGTCTGTGCAGGATTCGTCTGGGCAGGGTTCGTCGACGCAAGGGCCGCCGCCACCACCGGCACCGCCCGTGCCGCCGGCGCCGGTGCAGCCCCAGCAGGCCGCGCCGCCGGCCGTCCCGCCCACGCCGCCGCACGGCGTGGCACCGGCCGCGCCGCCGTACGCAATCCCGCCGGCGGAGCCGGCGTACCTCCCGCCCCAGGTCCACGAGCCGATCCCGCCGGCGCCCCAGCAGCAGCTCCTCCCGGCGCCCGAGCAGCAGCATTTCCTCCCGACGTCCGAGCAGCAGCTCCTCCCCGCCCCGGACCTCGCGCCGCCAGCCGAGCAGCCGCGCATGCTGATCAGCGACGTCCCGTTCGAGGGCCCCGCGTCGTTGCCCTTCAGGCCGATCGTGGAGGTCTCGGAGCCGCTGCCGGTGCGGCCGACGGCCGACGAGCCGTTCCCCGTGGCACCGGTGTCGCAGCCGTTCCGCCCGGCGTCCGACGGCGGGTTCTCCGTGCCGCCGCTGCCGCCGCTGCCCACCCAGCCGGACGCGCAGCCCGTCCAGCACGTGCAGCAGCCGTTCCGCCCGGTGTCCGAGGGCACGTTCGAGTCGCCGGCGGTGCCGCCGTCGTACCTGCCGCCGTTGGACGAGCACTTCGCGATGCCCCCGGCGCAGCCGTCGTACCTGCCGCCGTCGGACGCCCACCCCCAGGCACCGGTGCAGCAGCCGTTCCCCCCGCTGACGGACGGCCCGCTGCAGGCGCCGGCGCACCCGTTCCCGACGGCCATGGACGACCCGTACCCGGGCCTGCCCGACCACCCGTTCCCGCCGACGGGTCCCGTCGTGCGCCGTGACGACTCGCGCTGACATGCGCCGCACGTCCATCAGGATGCTCGTGCTCGTGCTCGCCGCCGTGGCGGGGGTGGGGGCGGTGGTCCTGCGCATGCTCGAGGCACAGGGGATCTATCTTCCGCGCGTCTCGTGGGTCGAGTACGTCGCGATCCTGGTGCTCACCGCCGCGATCTTCTGGAGCGGCTGGGCCGTCCGCGCTTACCAGAAGGGCGACAAGCCCGACCTCGACCCGCTGCGGGCAGCGCGCACGTTCGTGCTCGCCAAGGCGGGCGCGCTGACCGGAGCCCTGCTGGCGGGGCGCTACCTGGCCGAGGTCCTGGTGCTCGTGGGACAGCTGGGGATCGAGGCCCGGCGGGACCGGGCGATCGCGGCGGCGATCGCGTTCGGCTGCGCCGTGATCCTCGCCGTCGTCAGTCTGGTCGTCGAGAAGTTCTGCGAGCTGCCGCCGACCGACGACACCGAGAGCGAGCACAGCGCCGACCCGCTGCTGTCGTGACATCGCCCTGACGTCACGCGCCTGACGCGGGACGGACCGGCCGGCACAGAAGTCTCTGCCCGGCCCGCCGGATGGAACAATGGACGGATGACCAGCACACCCCCGGACATGCCCGCGCAGGCGCAGGGGCCGTTCGATCCCCCGGGCGTCACCTGGCGGGGCGTCTCGCCGAGGCTCATCCCGGCGCGACTGATCTCGACGACCGCCACGGTGGCCGTCCCGCTGGTGGCCGGGGTCGTGCTCGCGATCATGGTGTCCCCGTGGTTCTGGTTCCTCGCGGGCGTCCCCGCGGTCGCCCTCCTGTGGTCGCTCGTCGTCGTGCCACGCCAGGTGCGCGCGATCGGGTATGCCGAGCGGGACGACGACCTGCTCATCCGCAAGGGAGTGATGTTCCGGTCGCTCGTCGTCGTGCCGTACGGGCGCATGCAGTACGTCGACGTCGAGGCCGGACCGCTCGACCGCAAGCTGGGCATCGCGAAGCTCCAGCTCCACACCGCGTCGGCCAGCACCGACGCCGCGATCCCGGGACTGGTGCCCGACGAGGCGGAGCGCCTGCGCGACCGCCTGACCGCGCGCGGTGAGGCGAGGCTGGCAGGGCTGTGAGCGCACCCACGACGACGGACCACCGCTGGCGCCGCGTCCACCCCGTGACCCCGTTCGTCCGGGGCTGGACGGTCCTTGCCGCGGTCGTCGTGATCGGCGGCCAGCAGGTCCTGCAGGACCTGCCCCAGGGCGGCGCCCAGATCGCGGGAGCGGTCGACGGCCTGTGGTGGAAGGTGCTGCTCGGGCTCGCCGTGGTCGCGGCGTCCGCGTTCGGCTACGCAGCGCTCGCGTGGCGCATGACGGCGTACGCCGTCGACGACGACGCCGTGCACCTGCGCAAGGGTGTGGTGTTCCGTCAGCAGCGGCACGCACGGCTCGACCGGCTGCAGGCGGTGGACATCCGCCAGCCCTTGCTCGCGAGGCTCTTCGGCCTGGCCGAGCTCACGCTCGAGGTGGCCGGCGGGTCGGGCTCGGGCGTCGCGATCGGCTTCCTCAAGGAGGAGGACGCGCACCGGCTGCGCGCCGACCTGCTCGCACGTGCGGCCGGGCTCAAGGCCGGGCAGGCCCCGGCTCCTCGGGCCGGGGCGCAGCAGCCGGAGACGGCGCCGGGCGCTGCCGGCCCGGACGACGGCGTCGACGGCCTCGACGCACCCGCCGCTGAGCCGGGCGTCACCGCGTCGGCCGACCCGGCCGGCGTACCCCTCGAGCCGATCGCGCCGGTGGCCCCGGAGCAGCCCGTGTACGAGGTCCCGCCGAGCCGGCTCATCCTCTCGTTGCTGCGCTCGGTGGCCGTCTGGCTGATCGCGCTCGCTCTCGTCGTCATCGGCGTCGCGGTCGCCGTGACGCGCAACCTGAGCATCCTGGTCTCTGCCCTGCCTGCGATCCTCGGTGGCGGCGGATACCTCTTCCAGCGGTTCGCGGGCGAGTTCGGGTTCCGCGGCGCGGTCTCTCCCGACGGCATCCGGCTCCGGCACGGGCTGCTCGAGACCCGCGCGCAGACGATCCCGCCCGGACGGGTCCAGGCCGTCTCGCTCACCCAGGGCCCGTGGTGGCGCGGCCCGGACTGGTGGCGGGTCAAGGTCAACGTCGCGGGGTACGTCTCCGACGACGGCAAGGAGAACCAGAACATCCTGCTGCCCGTCGGGCCGCGCGACGAGGCGCTGACCGCGCTGTGGCTCGTGCTCCCGGACCTCGGCGTCGACGAGCCGCGTGAGCTGCTCGACGAGGCGCTGTGGGGTGACGCGCGCACCGACCGGTGGTTCACCACGAGCCCCCGGCGCGCGCGCTGGCTCGACCCGCTCAGCTGGCGGCACAACGGCGTCGCCGTGACCGACCGGGCGCTCCTGATCCGCACCGGCCGCTGGGTCAAGACGCTCGTCGTCGTCCCGCACGAGCGGACGCAGTCGATCGGGCTCGGGCAGGGCCCGTGGGAGCGGCGGCTGGGACTGGCCGACTTCTCGCTGCACTCGACCGCCGGGCCCGTGACGCCGGTCGTCTACCACCTCGACGCGGCCGACGCGGCGCGGCTGCTCGGCGAGCAGTCCGTGCGCGCCCGGTCGGCTCGCGCCCACGCGACGCCCGAGCGGTGGATGGAACGCGTGGCGGAGGCCGTGCCACAGGTTGCGGAGAGCCCACGGTGACCGAGCAGCGCAAACCTGGCCGCCTGGGCGTCGGGATCGTCGGGGCGGGTCGTGTCGGCGCGGTGCTCGGCAGCGCCCTGCGTGCCGCGGGCCACGCCGTCGTCGGCGCGAGCGGCATCAGCGAGGAGTCGCGCGAGCGGATCGCGACGCTGCTTCCCGGCGTCCCGAACCTCACGGTCGAGGAGGTGGTCGAGCGTGCCGAGCTCGTCCTGCTCGCCACGCCCGACGACGCCCTCGCCGGCCTCGTCTCCGGGCTGGCCGACCTGGGCGCCTGGCAGCCGGGACAGCTCGCGGTGCACACGTCCGGCAGGTACGGGGTCGGGGTGCTCGACCCGGCGCGCCGGGCCGGTGCCATCCCGCTCGCGCTGCACCCCGCGATGACCTTCACCGGCACCTCGCTCGACCTCGCGCGCCTCGAAGGGTGCACGTTCGCCGTGACGGCGCCCGCCGCCGCGCTCCCGATCGGCCAGGCCCTTGTGGTCGAGGTCGGCGGCGAGCCGGTCGTCGTGGAGGAGCACGCCCGGGTGCTCTACCACGCGGCGCTGGCCCACGGCTCGAACCACCTCGTGGTGCTCGTCGCCCAGGCGGCGCAGGCGCTCGAGGCAGCGGGGGTCGAGGCACCGGGCCGCGTCCTGGCGCCGTTGCTCGGTGCCGCGCTCGACGGCGCGACGCGGGCGGCCGACGCCCGCGAAGGGGTCGGACCGGGCGCGATCGCGGCACTCACCGGGCCGGTGTCGCGCGGCGACGTCGGCACCGTTCGAACGCACCTGGAGGTGCTGGCCGACCTCGCCGCACGGACCGGCGCGACGGACGTCCCGGCGTCCTACACCGAGCTCGCGCGGGGCGCCACGCGCCGAGCGCTGGCGAGCCACCGTATCGGCGACACGGCCGCCCAGGCCTTGCTCGACGCGCTCGACGGCCCGCCGTCAGCACCCACACCCGAGGAGACGCCATGACCACGCCGGCGACACCGCCCTCCGAGGAAGCCGCCCGCCCCACGGTCGTGCGCACGCGCGCCGAGCTGCGTGACGCCCTCGCCGCCTGGGCACTGAGCGGACCCGACGTGACCGACCGGCGCGCCGTCGTCATGACCATGGGTGCGCTCCACGACGGACACCTCGCGCTGGTCCGCAAGGCCCGGGAGGACGCCGGCCCGAGCGGTCAGGTCATCGTGACGATCTTCGTCAACCCGTTGCAGTTCGGACCGGGGGAGGACCTCGCCACCTACCCGCGCGACCTCGAGGGGGACGTCGCGAAGGTCGCCGCGGCCGGGGCCGACGTCGTGTTCGCGCCGACGCCCGACATCGTCTACCCCGACGGCGACCCCGTCGTCCGGGTCTCGGCGGGCCGCATCGGCGAGGTGCTCGAGGGGGCGTTCCGGCCAGGACACCTCGACGGGGCGCTCACGGTCGTCCTCAAGCTGCTGCACCTGACGCGGCCCGACCTCGCGTTCTTCGGCCAGAAGGACGCCCAGCAGCTCCTGGCGGTGCGCCGCATGGTCCGCGACCTCGACGTGGACGTCGAGATCGTCGGCGTGCCGACGGTCCGGGACGCCGACGGGCTCGCGCTGTCGTCGCGCAACGCGTACCTGTCGGACGACGAGCGCAGGACCGCGCTCGCGCTGTCGCGGTCGCTGCGCTCGGGCGCCGAGGTGGCGGCGTCGGGCGGCGGTGCGCGGGACGTGCTCGCGACCGCCGCGGGAATCCTCAACGACGAGGACGGCGTTGTGGTGGATTACCTGGCACTCGTCGACCCGACTACCGTGGACGAGGTGCCGGCGGACCACACGGGTCCTGCGCTCCTGCTCGTCGCAGCGCGCGTGGGCACCACCCGACTGATCGACAACGAGGCCGTGGACGTCGTCGCGCCTCCGGAGCCCGAGGGCGACGACGACGCCGCAGGCCAGGAGGCATCCCCGTGACTGACCACACCGAGCCGACCAACGGGCACCGCGCGCCGGTCTGCCGCCCGGCGTCGCTCCTGCGCCCGATGATGATCGGCAAGATCCACCGCGCGACCGTGACCCAGGCCGATCTGCACTATGTGGGCTCCATCACGGTCGACACCGACCTGCTCGACGCCGCGGACCTCGTCCCCGGGCAGCAGGTCGACGTCGTCGACGTCACGAACGGCGCCCGCCTCACCACCTACGTGATCCCGGGAGAGCCGGGCAAGGGCGAGATCGGCATCAACGGTGCCGCCGCGCACCTGGTGCACCCGGGCGACACGGTCATCATCATCGCCTACGGCATGCTCGCGGACTACGACGCCCGCACGTTCCTGCCGAACGTCGTGTTCGTCGACGAGAACAACAAGATCGTCGAGATCCACGACGACCCGGGCCACGCCCCCGAGGGCTCCGGGCTGCTCGACAGCGGCGTGCCGATCGAGCCCTACCAGGCGGCGGGCCTGGTCCGCACGGCCGCGGGCCGGGCGGTCGCCGAGCAGCACGACGGGCTTCCGTCCGGCGACCGCGGGTGAGCGGGCCGGGGCTCGCACGCGCCCTGGCCGCACCCGCACCCGGGTGGACGACGTCGGCGGACGCCGTCGTCGTCGGCTCCGGCATCGCCGGCCTGACCGCCGCGCTCGAGCTCCGGACGCGCGTGCCGCGCGTGCTGCTCGTGACCAAGGGCGAGCTGTCGTCGGGCTCCACGGTGTGGGCGCAGGGCGGCATCGCGGCGGCCCTGCACCCGGACGACACCCCCGAGGCGCACCTCGCGGACACCCTCGCCGCGGGCGGCGGCCTGTCCGACGCCGAGGCCGTCAAGGTGCTCGTCACCGAGGGCCCCGACCGGGTGCGCGAGCTGGTGGCCCGCGGTACCGCGTTCGACGTCGGGCCTGACGGCGGCATCGCGCTCACGCGCGAGGGCGGTCACCGGGCAGACCGGATCGCGCACGCGGGCGGCGACGCCACGGGCGCGGAGATCTCCCGGGCGCTCGTCGCGCAGATCGAGGCCGTCCGGCACGACCCGGGCATCGAGGTCGTCGAGAACGCGCTGGTGCTCGACGTGCTCACCGGTGCCCCCGGCCCGGACGGCCGGCGGCCCGCCGCGGGCGTGACGCTGCACGTGCGCGGGGCCGGGACGCGCGACGGCGTGGGCGCCGTGCTGGCCCCGGTCGTGATCCTCGCGACCGGCGGTGTGGGGCAGGTCTTCCGCTCGTCGACCAACCCGCCGGGCGCCACGGCGGACGGCATCGCCGCAGCCCTGCGCGCCGGGGCCGTGGTGGGCGACCTCGAGTTCGTGCAGTTCCACCCGACCGTGCTGTGGACCGGGCTCGGCGCCAAGGGGCAGCTCCCGCTGATCAGCGAGGCGGTGCGCGGTGAGGGCGCGCTCCTGCTCGACGTCGACGGGCACCGCTTCATGCCGGCCGAGCACGAGCTGGCCGAGCTCGCGCCGCGGGACGTCGTCGCGCACGCGATCGTGCGGAGGATGGCCGCGACGGCGGCGCAGCACGTGCTGCTCGACGCCCGGCACCTGGGTGCGGAGTTCCTGCGGCGGCGGTTCCCGACCATCACCGCGCGGCTGCTCGTGGCCGGTATCGACTGGACCGAGGAGCCCGTGCCCGTCGCGCCCGCGCAGCACTACCACTCGGGTGGCGTCGTGACCGACCTCCTGGGCCGCTCGAGCGTCCCGGGCCTGTACGCGGTGGGCGAGGTCGCGTGCACCGGCGTGCACGGCGCCAACCGGCTCGCGTCGAACTCGCTCCTCGAAGGGCTCGTGTTCGCCTACCGCGCGGCGCGCGACGTCGCGCTGGTCGCGAGCGAGCGCCCGCGTGCGCCCGAACCGGTCGACCGGCCCGGCGGTGCCGGGCTCGTGGCCGCGGCGGCGCGGTCGCGCGTCCAGGGCGCGGCGTCGGACGGTGCCGGCCCGATCCGTTCGGCCGCGTCGCTCGAGCGGGCCGACGCCGTGCTCGCCGCGGTGCGCACCGACGCGCACCTGGCCACGGACGTCGTGGCCGCGCCACAGGTGGCTGAGTGGGAGACCACGAACGTGCACCAGGTGGCCAGGGCGCTGGTGCGGGCCGCGTGGGCGCGGACCGAGACCCGTGGCGGCCACTTCCGCACCGACTTCCCGGTCACCGATCCGGCCTGGGAGCGCCGCGTGAGCGTTGCGCTCGACGACGACGGCGTCCTCGACGTGCGCTAGCCCTGCGGGTCCGCGCGACCTCGGCCCGCAGGACTGCGGGTACCGTTTCCCGGCGTGAGTGCCGCCGAGAACGCGTCCGCCGCCGCGCGACGCCCCACGCCTGCGTCCCGCGTCGAGCCCGGGCTGGACCCGTCCTGGGTGGCGACGACCGTGCGGACCGCGCTCGACGAGGATCTCGGCCCGGCACCGGGCCGCGACGTGACGAGCCATGCGACGGTCCCGCCGACGGCGCTCGGCACGGCCGACCTCGTGGCGCGCCAGGCGGGGACGGTCGCGGGCCTGGTCGTCGTGGACGAGGTCCTCGCGCAGGTGGCGGACCGGTTCGGGCTGGGTCGGCCGAGCGTCGCGTACCGCGTGCAGGACGGTGCCGCGGTCACCGCCGGGCAGGTGCTCGCCACGGTCGACGGGCCGGTGCAGGTGCTGCTCGCGGCCGAGCGCACGCTGCTCAACCTCGCGTCGCGCGCGTCGGGCGTCGCGACGGCGACGGCCGCGTGGGCGCGCGAGCTCGCCGGCACGGACGCGCAGGTGCTCGACACGCGCAAGACCACGCCGGGCCTCCGTGCGCTCGACAAGTACGCCGTGCGCGCGGGCGGCGGCACCAACAAGCGCATGGGCTTGTACGACGTCGCGATGGTCAAGGACAACCACGTGGTCGCCGCCGGGTCGGTGCGCGCCGCGATCGCGGCCGTGCGTGCGGCGTTCCCGGACGTCAAGGTGCAGGTCGAGGCGGACACGACCGAGCAGGCGGTCGAGGCGCTCGAGGCCGGTGCCGACTTCCTGCTGCTCGACAACATGCCGACCCCGGTGCTCGCCGCGACCGTCGCGGCGGTCCGGGAGCGCGAAGGGCGCGACGGCGTCCCCGGCCACGTCGAGCTCGAGGCGACCGGCAACCTGACGCTCGACCGGGCGCGTGAGGTCGCGGCCACGGGTGTCGACCACCTGTCGGTGGGCGCGCTGACGCACTCGGCTCCGATCCTCGACCTCGCGCTCGACCTGCGTCCGACGTCCTGACGGCTCCGCCCTCGCACGTAGGGGAGCGCCGCGCCGTGCCGGAGCCGGGGAGGGCGACCGTAGAATCGACGGGTGACACACCCCGAGAACGCGCCCTCCGCCGAGCCTGCCGACGACGTTCCCGAGCAGATGCGCGTGCGGCGCGAGAAGCGTGAGCGCCTGCTCGCGCGCGGCGTCGAGGCGTACCCGGTCAGCGTGCCCGTGACCCACACGATCGCCCAGATCCGCGAGGGTTATGGCGATCTGGAGGTCGGTCAGGAGACCGACGACGTCGCGGGCGTGGCGGGCCGCGTCGTCTTCCTGCGGAACACCGGCAAGCTGTGCTTCGTCTCGCTGCAGGACGGCGAGGGGAACCGGCTGCAGGCGATGCTGAGCCAGGCGGCGGTCGGCGAGGAGTCGCTCGCGGACTTCAAGGCGGACGTCGACCTCGGTGACCAGCTCTTCGTGCACGGTCGCATCGGCTCCTCGCGGCGCGGCGAGCTGAGCATCTTCGCGGACTCGTGGCAGCTCGCGGCCAAGGCGCTGCGCCCGCTGCCCGTGCTGCACAAGGAGCTCTCCGAGGAGGCGCGGGTACGCCAGCGGTACGTCGACCTCATCGCGCGCCCGGCGGCCCGTGACATGGTGCGCCTCCGGGCCGGTGTCGTCCGCTCGCTGCGGGACAACTTCCACCGCCGCGGCTTCCTGGAGATCGAGACGCCGATGTTGCAGACCGTCGCCTCGGGCGCGGCAGCGCGGCCGTTCTCCACGCACATGAATGCTTATGACATCGAGCTGTATCTGCGTATCGCGCCCGAGCTGTTCCTCAAGAGGGCGGTCGTGGGCGGTGTCGAGAAGGTCTTCGAGATCAATCGCAACTTCCGCAACGAAGGCGCCGACTCCTCGCACTCGCCCGAGTTCGCGATGCTCGAGTCATATGAGTCGTACGGCGATTACAACACGATCGGCGCGCTGACGCAGGATCTGGTCCAGACGGCCGCGCTCGACGTTCTCGGCACCACTGTCGTCACGTTGCCCAGCGGCGACGAGTACGACCTCGGTGGCGAGTGGGCGCAGATCACGATGTACGGGTCCCTCTCCGAGGCATTGGGCGAGGAGATCACCCCAGACATTTCCGTCGAGCACCTTTCGGAGCTCGCCGAGAAGGCGGAGATCAGCGTCGACCCGAAGAAGACCAACCACGGCAAGCTCGTCGAGGAGCTGTGGGAGCACTACGTCGGCGCCGGGCTTTACGCGCCGACGTTCGTCCGGGACTTCCCGGTCGAGACGTCGCCGCTCGTGCGGGACCACCGCTCGACGCCCGGGGTCGTCGAGAAGTGGGACCTCTACATTCGCGGGTTCGAGCTGGGCACGGGCTACTCCGAGCTGGTCGACCCCGTCGTCCAGCGCGAGCGCCTGCTGGCTCAGGCGCGCCTCGCGGCCGCGGGTGACGACGAGGCCATGGCGCTCGACGAGGACTTCCTGACGGCCATGGAGTTCGGCATGCCCCCGATGGGCGGCATGGGTCTGGGCATTGACCGGCTCCTCATGGCTCTCACCGGTCTGGGAATTCGCGAGACCATTCTCTTCCCGCTCGTCAAGCCGACACACTGAGGACGGCAAGGCAACATGGAAACTTTCGGTGCAATCATCGCGGGCCTGATCCCGTCCGTCGGGGTTGGCGTGCTCTTCTGGCTCGCGATGCGCAAGATCGTTCGCGCGGACCGCAACGAGCGAATCGCGCTCGAACGGATGGACATGCAAGACCGACAAACGCACGACGGTGTGTGACACATTCATTTCTCGGATTGACATACTCCACATCTAGTGGGCATCCTTTTCTCGACCAACTTTGGTCGCAGCGGAAGGTGGAGATGTGGTCCAGAAAACTCAAGTGGTGCTGATCGACGACATCGACGGGAGCGACGCCGACGAAACGGTGACGTTCGCGATCGATGGCGTCGGCTATGAGATCGACCTCACCGCAGCGCACGCGAGTGAGCTACGTGAGTCGTTCGCCACGTGGGTCGGTCACGCCCGCAAGGCGGGGCGGACCGTCGCGACGACCCGTACCGGTGGCCGTCGAGCCGGCACCGACCGTGCCCAGCTCGCCAAGATCCGTGAGTGGGCGCGCGACAACGGCCACAAGGTCAGCGAGCGCGGCCGGATCCCCGGCAGCATCCTCGAGGCCTACGAGGCTGCGCACTGACACACTCGTCGCACCGACCGCCGCGGCGGCCGTCACGACACACTCTCGCCCCTGCCGGACGCGCCGGCAGGGGCGTTGTGCTGTCCGGGACTCCAACGGCGCGGGGCTCCAACGGCGCGGCCGTCGTGCGCCCGCCCTCGACGACGCGGCATCCCGGCCCGCGAGCGCGAGCGGAGCCGACACGGTCCTAGGCTGGGGTGCATGACCTCTGGCACCGTGCCCGCGCAGCGCGCGTTGTGGATCGGCACCTACCCGGCCGACGGTGCTGCTCCCGGCAGTGGCGAGGGTGTCTGGCGCGTCGGGCTCGACACCGGCTCGGGGCGCTTCGGCACCCCGGAGCTGGCCGTCTCGACCGCCTCGGCGTCGTTCTTGGCCCTGCACCCCTCGGGACGCACGCTCTACGTGGTCTCGGAGACCGCTCCGGGCGTCGTGTCGGCGTTCACGGTGGACGACGACGGCGGGCTCACGCTGTCCGGCTCCGCACCGACCGGCGGCGCGGAGGCGTGCCACGTGCTCGCGACCCCGGACCGGGTGTGGATCGCCAACTACGGCGACGGCGTCGCGGCCTGCCTGCCGGTGGACCCGGCGTCGGGCGCGCTGGACGCCGAGCAGCCCGCGACGTTCCCGCATGCCGGCAGCGGCCCGGACGGCGACCGGCAGGAGGGGCCGCACGCCCACTTCGTCGCCGTCGTCGGCCAGGATGCGCTCGTGGCGGACCTCGGTACCGACCAGCTCCGCCGCTACGCGGCCGACGGAGCCGCGACCGAGCCGTCGATCGCCGCCGCGCTGCCGCCCGGCACCGGACCGCGGCACCTGGTCGCGCTGCCTGACGGTGCCCTCGTCGTCGCGGGCGAGCTCGACGCCCGGCTGCACGTGCTGCGGCCCGCGGGCGGCGGGTGGGAGCAGGCCACGAGCGTCCCCGCGGCGGACATGACGGCGCCCGGCGGTGCCCCGAGCTTCCCGTCGCACATCGAGCTGAGCGCCGACGCCGGCCTCGTGACCGTGGGCGTCCGGGGCGCCGACGTGCTGGCCGTGCACCGTGTGCACCCGGCCGGCACGGACGGGGGAGACCCGACGCTCGAGCATCTCGGCGACGTGCCGCTCGGCGAAGGAGCCTGGCCCCGGCACCACGCGGTCCTCGAGGACGGCGCGGGTGCGATGGTCGTGGTCGCCGACCAGGGCAGGCGCGAGCTCGTCGCCATCCGGCTGGACCTGTCGTCCGGCCGCGGCGACATCACCGACCGCGTCGAGCTACCGACCCCGCCGGCGTGCGTCGTGGAGGCGTGACGTGCGCGACGCCGTCCCCGGGTTCGTGCCGGACCGGCCGGTGACGGCGGGCCCGCACGAGCACGCCGGGATCGCACCCGGGCACGTGCGCCGGCCAGGCCCGCGTGTCGCGATGCTCTCGGTGCACACTTCCCCGCTCGACCAGCCGGGGACCGGAGACGCGGGCGGCATGAACGTCTACGTCCTGCAGCTCGCGCGGGCGCTCGCGAACCGTGGCGCGTACGTCGAGATCTACACGCGGGCGACGTCGTCGGCGCAGCCCAAGATGGTCGAGGCCGAGCCTGGCGTCCGCGTCATCCACGTACCCGCGGGGCCGTTCGAGGGCCTCGACAAGAACGACCTGCCGGGCCAGCTCTGCGCCTTCACCGCGGGCGTGCTGCGGGCGGAGGCGCACCGCCCGGCCGGGTGGTACGACGTCGTGCACAGCCACTACTGGCTCTCGGGCCAGGTCGGCTGGCTCGCAGCCGAGCGGTGGGACGTGCCGCTCGTCCACACCATGCACACGATGGGGCGCGTCAAGAACGCGGCGCTCGCGCCCGGTGACGCTCCCGAGCCGCTCGGCCGCATCATCGGCGAGGAGCAGGTCGTCGCGGAGGCCGACGCGCTCGTGGCCTCGACGCGCGAGGAGGCCGAGGACCTCGTCCGCGACTACCGGGCGGACCCGGACCGGGTGCACGTCGTGGCTCCCGGCGTGGACCCGGACATCTTCCGGGCGGAGCCCGCAGGGACCACCGACGTGCGTGCGCTGCGCGAGCGGCTCGGCCTGCCGGTGGACCGGCCGGTCGTCCTGTTCGCGGGGCGGGTGCAGCTGCTCAAGGGGCCCGACGTGCTGGTCCGTGCGCTGGGCGTCATGGCGGACCACGCCGACGAGGGCGGCACCGTCACCATGGAGGGCCTGCGCGACGGCGGCGGGGCACAGGTGCCGACGCTCGTCGTCGTGGGTGGGGCGAGCGGTCGCCCGACGGCGGTGCGCGAGCTCGAGGCGCTCGCCCACCAGGTCGGGGTGACCGACCACCTCGTCGTCCGGCCGGCCGTGCCCCGCGAGGAGCTCGCCGACTACTTCCGCGCGGCCGACGTCGTCGCGGTGCCGTCGCACAGCGAGTCGTTCGGGCTCGTCGCCGCGGAGGCGCAGGCGGTCGGCACGCCCGTGGTCGCGGCGGCCGTGGGCGGGCTCAAGACCGTGGTGCAGGACGGCGTCTCGGGCGTCCTGGTGCCCGACCACAGCCCGTGGACGTGGGCGAGGACCCTGAGCGACCTGCTGCACGACGACGAGCGCCGCGCGGCGCTCGCGGACGGTGCCCGCCGGACCGGGGAGCGGTTCTCCTGGGACCGTGCGGCGGCCGGGATGCTGGACGTCTACGAGCAGGCTCGCAAGGTGCGCGCCGCCCGCTGAACCCCTCTCGTGCCGAACATGCGGTTGTTCGGGTCTCCTGGTCGTGAAACCCGAACATCCGCATGTTCGACGCCGAGAAGGCGCATGTTCGGCGGGGGCGGGTTGCCGTGGCGTGCGGTGGCGGTGGTCGACGTCGACCGGCGTCCGAGTCACCGGTTCCGCGCGAGAAACGCGCGCACGGTGGGCGCGACCTGCCCGAGGTCCTCAGAGGTGAACCGGAGCTCGTCCACCCGGCCCGTCGCCACGATCGTGTTACGACGCCACCGGTCGACGTGGATCGCGCGTGCGGTGCCGTGGACGTCCACGCCGTCCATCTCTACGAGCAGCCACCTCCCGCCGCGCAGCTCCCATGCCATGTCAGCCCGTGCCGCGACCGTGCCCGACGCGCGGACGAACGGCAGCTGCAGCACGTCCGGCGCGACCGAACCCTCGATGCACTCCAGCCGCGCGAACGACTCGAGCGGGGACTCCGCGCGTGCGTCGGCGAGCTCGAACAGGTCGTGCCGGGTCGCGATGCCGCGCCGTCCGCGTGCGAGGTCGTGCACCCGGTCGAGCTCAGCCGGGCGCAGCAAGCCCTGCGCGAGCACCGAGTCCAGGACGGCGAGCCCGTGGCGTCGAGGGAGCTCGGGCACCGCCTGCGCCAGCGCCCAGGGCAGCGCGGCGACCCGGCGCCCAGCGATCTCGACCGTCGTCATGCCGTCGTCGAACTGGCGCAGGGCGACGCCGTCGCGATCGAGGCGGTTGCTCGCGCCCGGGAGCGCGGACTGCGGGCGTAGCCGTGCCGGCAGGCCGTGGACCCCGTGCAGCACCAGGGCGCACGCACCGACCGCCACCGCCTGGTCGCCATAGGCGAGGAGCGCCGCCCACGTGGCGCGCACGCGCCGTCGTCGCGCCGCCCAGCCCGGCGAACCGGGGCGGTCGCCGGCGTCCGGCCACTCCGGGCCCCACCCACGCGACGTCGTCCGGCAGCCCGACGTCGTACACGCCTCGGCAGACCCGCTGCCAGGCACGGCGCCGCGCGAGGGTCCCGACCGAGTCGGCGCTCAGCCCGTGGTCGCGGGCCTGCGCGGAGCTGACGAGCCCACCCTGCCGGGCGGCGCACTGCTGGAGCGTCACAGGGACGACGGGGCCTCGCATGCGTCGACTGTGCGGGCTCGTGCCCCGGGCGCGGCCTGATCCGCCACCGACTGTGGACAGCCGGCGTCCCACGCATCGTGTGGACACGGCACACGATCCTGCCGAACATGCGATCGCGAGCTGCCGAGCATGGGGTTGGTCGGGCTTCGGACGCTTGAACCTCGGCCAACCCCATGTTCGGCACCAGAAAGAGACATGATGGGCAGATGCCAATCACCGGAGAATACGTACCCAGCCCCAGCAGCCGTGCGAGCGACCAGGTCGCGCTCTACGAGTCCTCGAACGGGACGCAGGGCACCACGCTGCGAGGCCAGCCGGTCGTCATCCTGACGACGCTCGGGGCCAAGTCGGGCAAGGTCCGCAAGATCCCGCTCATGCGGGTCGAGCACGACGGCGCCTACGCCGTCGTCGCGTCGCTCGGCGGTGCTCCGAAGCACCCCGTCTGGTACCACAACATCGTCGCCAACCCCCGCGTCGAGCTGCAGGACCTGGCCGAGAAGCACGAGTACGTGGCGCGGGAGGTCACGGGCGACGAGAAGGCCGTCTGGTGGGAGCGCGCGGTCGAGGCGTGGCCCGACTACGCCGAGTACCAGAAGCGCACGGACCGACAGATCCCGGTCTTCGTGCTCGAGCGCGCGGACTCCTGAGCACGAACCGTTCAGAATCCGACCGGCCGCTGCCGATCCCGGATCGAGAAGGCAGGATGGACCCATGACCTACACCCTGGTGCTGCTCCGTCACGGCGAGAGCGAGTGGAACGCGAAGAACCTGTTCACCGGCTGGGTCGACGTCCCGCTGTCCGAGAAGGGCATCGGTGAGGCGATCCACGGCGGCGTCCTCCTCAAGCAGGAGGGCATCGCGCCCGACGTGGTGCACACCTCGCTCCTGCGCCGCGCGATCTCGACGGCGAACCTGTCGCTCGACGCCGCGGACCGCCACTGGATCCCCGTCAAGCGGAGCTGGCGCCTCAACGAGCGTCACTACGGCGCGCTGCAGGGCAAGGACAAGAAGCAGATCCGCGAGGAGTACGGCGAGGAGCAGTTCATGCTCTGGCGCCGTTCGTACGACGTGCCGCCGCCCGAGATCGAGCTGGGCTCGGAGTTCAGCCAGGACTCCGACCCGCGCTACCAGGGCGAGCCGATCCCGCGCAGCGAGGCGCTCAAGCAGGTGCTCGAGCGGGCGCTGCCGTACTGGGACGCCGAGATCGTGCCGGACCTCCGGTCGGGCAAGACGGTCCTCGTCGCCGCGCACGGCAACTCGCTGCGCGCGATCGTCAAGCACCTCGACGGCGTCTCGGACGAGGCGATCGCCGGGCTCAACATCCCGACCGGTATCCCGCTGCTCTACGAGCTCGACGAGTCGCTGAACCCGGTGACCGCCGGCGGTACCTACCTCGACCCCGACGCGGCCAAGGACGCGATCGCCGCGGTGGCCAACCAGGGCAAGTGAGCTGAGCACCCGGCGGCGGCGTACCGCCGCAAGCGACACGGCGGCGTACCGCCGCAGGCGACGTCGGCCCCGTACCCCTCGCCGGGTGCGGGGCCGACGAGCGTCTGGGCGTCCGCAGGAATGCGCTTCGGTGGGCCCGCGGGCGCTGGCACGATGGGACGCGTGAGCTCCGGAAGCGCTGTGGCGCGGGCCTACTACGGCGACGTCGTCTGCCCGCTGCTCGACTCCTGGCGCCCGGGGCTGCCGCACGCGGCGGCCAGGCTCGGCAGCGGCTCGGACGTGCTGGGGCTCGACGACGACACCTCGCGCGACCACGACTGGGGCCTGCGCCTGACCCTCCTGGTGGACGCCGCCGACGTCGAGTCCGTCGACGCGCACCTCTCCGAGGCGCTGCCGGCCGAGTACGCCGGGATGCCGACCCGCTTCGCGACGACGTGGGACCCGGTGGTGCGCCAGCGCGTCGAGGTCGCAACGCCGCGCGGGTTCGCCCGGTCACGGCTCGGGCTGGACCCGACGACCGAGCTGGACGCCCCGGGCTGGCTGGCCCTCACGGGCCAGAGCGTCCTCGAGGTCACGGCCGGCCCGGTCTTCCACGACGCGACGGGGGAGCTCACGGCGATCCGCGAGTCCCTGCGCTGGTATCCCGAGGACCTGTGGCTGCACGTGCTCGCGGCCGAGTGGGCCTGCATCGGGCAGGAGCTGCCGTTCGTCGGACGCACGGGCGCGCGCGGCGACGTCGTCGGCTCGCGCGTGCTCGCCGCGCGGCTGGCCGGCTCGATGATGCGGCTCGGGCTGCTGCTGGACCGCCGGTGGCCGCCCTACCCGAAGTGGCTCGGGACGGTGTTCGCGGGCTCGGCGGCCGGGTCTGCGGCTGGCCCTGACCTCGGCCGGGCGCTCGGCGCGGTCACGTGGCAGGAGCGGGACGCCGCGCTCGGCGACGCGTGCGAGGCCCTCCACGACCACCAGCGGTCGCTCGGGCTGCCCGCGCTCCCGGGCCGCGCCACGGAGCAGTTCTACGACCGCCCGTTCCGCGGGCTCACGCCCGTGCCCGACCTCCTGCGGGAAGCCGCGGGCGAGGCGGTACGCGGCCTGCCGGCCGCCGTCGAGCAGTGGGTCGACGCCGTGGACGTCCTGACCAGCCCGGACGGCCGCGTCGCCGTCAGCCGGGCGGCGGCGGCCCGGGCTCAGGCGTCGACGTGCGTGTGCTCGTCGTCAAACTGACCCGTGACCAGGTAGGTGACGCGCCGCGCGACCGAGACGCCGTGGTCGCCGAACCGTTCGTAGTACCGGCCCACGAGCGTGACGTCGATCGTCTGCTGCGGCGAGGCGCTCCACCCGGGAGCGAGCATCGCGGCGAACGTGTCCTGGTGGAGCTCGTCGAGCAGGTCGTCGTCGCGCTCGACCTCGGCGGCGAGCGCGACGTCGCGCGTGAGGAGCAGCTGCGTCGTGCGCTGTGACACGTGCACCGCGGCCCCGTGCATGGCCGCGAACGTCTGGTGCGTGCTGGCCGGGACGGCGACCTCGGGATAGCGGCCGCGCGCCACCTCGGCGACGTGCCGTGCCAGATCGCCCATCCGCTCGAGCGTCGCGCTGATGCGCAGCGCGCTGATCACGGTGCGCAGGTCGGTCGCGACGGGTGCCTGCTGCGCCAGGACGTGCACGCAGCGCTCGTCGAGCTCGCGCTCGAGCTTGTCGATCGCGTGGTCGGAGGCGATGACGTCTTCGGCAAGCAGGTGGTCGGCCTCGAGCAGCGCGGTGCCCGCCCGGGTGATGGCGGACTCGACCAGCCGGCTCATCTCGGCGAGCCCGTCGCCGATCTGCTGCAGCTCAGCCTCGAAGATCTCTCGCATGGCTTCCTCTCCAAAGGGTGCCGGCCCAGGCTCTCACGCCCGTCCGAACCGCCAGGTGAACAGGACACCGGGATTCGGTGAACACTGGGCGACGGGTCGGCGCGGACCGTGCCGATCGAGTCCAGCATGCACCCGCGGCAACCTACGCTGAGTGCGTGGACGGAATCCTCCAGGGCGTGACGGCGGTCCTCGCCGGCGGGCTCGGCATCGTGGTGGGCGTGGTCGCGACCGTCGCGTTCCGCGTCTCCGACCGTGCCCAGCACCGCGTGCCGGAGGCGGCGCCAGCCGAGCTCGACGAGGGCCTGGTCCGGGTGCTCGCCGTCCTGCGCTCGGCCGCCGTCGTGCTCGACGAGGACGACGAGGTGATCCGTGCCTCGCCACCCGCCTATGCCCTCGGGGTCGTGCGCAACGACGCGCTCGCGCACCCGGCGATCCAGGAGCTCGTGCGGGGAGTGCGGCGCGACGGCGTGATCCGGGAGGAGGAGCTCGAGCTGGCGCGCGGCCCGATCGGGTCCGGCACGGTGCTGCTCCAGGTCCGGGTCGCACCGGTCGGGCGCGACAAGCTGCTCGTGCTCGCGGACGACCGCACCGAGGCGAGACGGGTCGAGGCGATCCGGCGCGACTTCGTCGTCAACGTGTCGCACGAGCTCAAGACGCCCGTGGGCGCGCTGGCGCTCCTGGCCGAGACGGTCCAGGACGCCGCCGACGACCCCGTGGCGGTGCGGCGCTTCGCCGAGCGCATGCAGCGCGAGGCGACCCGGCTCTCGGCACTGGTGCACGAGATCATCGAGCTCTCGCGCCTGCAGGTGGCGGGTGCGCTGCAGGAGGTCACGACGATCCGGGTACGCGACGTCGTCGACGAGGCGGTCGACCGCGCCCGCACCGCGGCCCAGGCCAAGAACATCACGATCGCCGTGGGCGGCTCGGCCGACTGCCTCGTCTACGGCGACCACCACCTGCTGGTCACGGCCGTGCGGAACCTGCTCGACAACGCCGTCGCCTACTCGGGGCCCAACACGCGGGTGGGCGTCGGGGTGCGCGAGTCGGGAGGCCTGGTCGAGGTCGCGGTAGTGGACCAGGGCATCGGCATCGCCGTCGACGAGCAGGAGCGCGTCTTCGAACGGTTCTACCGCATCGACCCCGCACGCTCGCGCGACACGGGCGGCACCGGGCTCGGGCTGAGCATCGTCAAGCACGTCGCGGCCGACCACGGAGGGGACGTCAGGATGTGGTCCGAGCCGGGGAAGGGCTCCACGTTCACGCTGCGGATCCCGGCCGCCGACCTGCCGCAGCCCGGGCTGGCGCTGCTTCCTGCGGGCACCACGCCGGACGACGGCGGCGCGCCCGAGACGGGCGCCGCTGAGACGGACAGCGCCGAGACGGGCGCCGCCGAGACAGACGCCGAGACGGGCGCCGCCGGCACCGCTGACCCCCGCACGACCGGAACGAGCAAGGAGGTGGATGCGTGACGCGCATCCTGGTGGTGGAGGACGAGGAGTCGTACCGCGACCCGCTGACGTACCAGCTCACGCGGGAAGGCTTCGACGTGGTCGAGGCGGCGAACGGCGTCGACGCGCTCGCGGCCTACGACGACGGCGGTGCCGACCTGGTGCTCCTCGACCTCATGCTCCCGGGCCTGAGCGGTACCGAGGTGTGCCGTGCGCTGCGCCAGCGCGGCGACGTGCCCGTCATCATGCTCACGGCCAAGGACTCCGAGATCGACAAGGTCGTGGGTCTCGAGATCGGTGCCGACGACTACGTCACCAAGCCGTACTCGTTCCGCGAGCTCCTCGCCCGGATGCGCGCGGTCCTGCGGCGGCGTGGTCCCGCGACGCCCGACGGCGCGACGAACGGGCACGACGCCGCCGACGAGGTGCTGCAGATCGGGCCCGTGCGCATGGACGTCGAACGGCACACCGTCTCGGTCGACGGCCGCCCGGTGTCGTTGCCGCTCAAGGAGTTCGACCTGCTCGAGCTGCTGCTGCGCAACGCCGGCCGGGTGCTGACCCGCGGGCAGCTCATCGACCGGGTGTGGGGTGCCGACTACGTCGGGGACACCAAGACGCTCGACGTCCACGTCAAGCGCATCCGCTCCAAGATCGAGCCCGACCCGAGCTCGCCGCACTACCTGCTGACGGTGCGCGGCCTGGGCTACAAGCTGTCCGACGGCGACGGCTGACCGCCCGCCCGCCAGTGTTCACCTCGCGTTCATCTGATCCTGGGGGCCGGGCCACCTTGCGTGCCTAGCGTCCGGAAGGAGCCGGTACCTCGCCGGCCCCACCACGTGAACAGGATGGAACGACACGTGAAGCTCAGCCGATTCTCCCGCGCTGGATCCGTCGCCGTGGTCGGCGCGCTGGCGCTGGCACTCGCTGCGTGCGGCTCGGACAACCCGACCGGTGAGAGCGACTCCGCGGCCGGCGCGACCGCGGACCCGGCCGGTGGCCAGCTCTCAGGAACTCTCAACGGCGGCGGCGCCTCGTCCCAGGAGAACGCCATGAACGCATGGCGTGCCGGTTTCCAGGGCGCGCACCCGGACGCCACCGTCAACTACGACCCCGTGGGTTCCGGCAGCGGCCGGGAGGGCTTCCTCGCGGGCACGTACGCCTTCGCCGGCACCGACTCCGCGTTCGACGACGAGGAGCTGGCCGCCGCCGACGAGGTCTGCGGTCCGGACGGCCTCATCCAGGTTCCCGGGTACGTCAGCCCCATCGCCGTCGCCTTCAACCTCGAGGGCGTCGAGTCGCTCAACATGAAGCCCGACACGATCGCCAAGGTCTTCGCGGGTGAGATCACCGCCTGGGACGACGAGGCGATCGCCGCGGACAACCCGGACGCCGACCTGCCGGACCTGCCGATCACGGTCGTGCACCGCTCGGACCCGTCGGGCACCACCGAGAACTTCCAGGACTACCTGGCCGCGGCCGCCCCTGACGTGTGGACGTACGAGGTCGAGGACGTCTGGCCGATCAGCGGCCAGGAGTCGGGTGCCCAGACGTCCGGCGTCATCCAGGCGGCGCAGAACGGCGAGGGCACGATCACCTACGCCGACGCCTCCCAGGTCGCCGACCTCGGCTCGGTCGCCGTGGGGGCGGGCGACGAGTTCGTGCCCTACAGCCCCGAGGCTGCCGCGGCCGTGGTCGCGGCCTCCCCGCGGGTCGAGGACCAGGGCCAGCACAACTTCGCGATCGAGCTGGACCGCGAGGTCGCGGGCACGTACCCCATCGTCCTCGTGTCGTACTCGGTCGCCTGCGCCACCTACGACGACCAGGCCACGGCCGACCTCGTCAAGGGCTTCCTGGGCTACGTCCTGAGCGAGGAGGGCCAGACGGCGGCGGCCGAGGCGGCCGGCTCCGCCCCGCTGGACGCCGAGCTCCGGTCGCAGGTGCTGCCCGTGGTCGAGTCGATCGCGGCCGGCTGAGGGGCGAGCAGTTCTGCGTAGCACGACGCCGCTGCCGGTGGGCGGTCCGGGACGAGCACGAGGTCCCGGACGGTCCGCCGGCACGGTCGTGAGGTCCGGGACACCGGACCGTCACAGCTCGTCGAGAGTTCAGGAGCACGCGTGACCAGCACCGACACCACGTCAGACCTCGGGGTGACACCACCGACGACGCCGCCGAAGCGGCGCCGCAAGCATGCCGAGTCGGACCGCGGGATGAGCCGGGTCTTCCGGTGGACCGCGACCGGGTCCGGCGTCCTCATCCTGGCCGTGCTCGCCGCGGTCGCCGTGTTCCTGGTCCTGCGCGCCTGGCCGGCACTGACCGCCTCGCAGGCCGAGCTCGTCGACTCCGTCCCGCGCTACACCGAGGAGTTCTCCTCCTTCTTCGAGTTCATCGGGCCGCTGATCTTCGGCACGGTCCTCGCCGCCGCGCTCGCGCTGCTGCTCGCGACGCCGGTCGCCACGGGCATCGCGCTCTTCATCTCCCACTACGCGCCCCGGCGGCTCGCGCAGGCGCTCGGCTACCTGGTGGACCTGCTCGCCGCCATCCCCTCGGTCGTCTACGGGCTGTGGGGCTTCCTCGTCCTCGGCCCGGTCCTGCGTCCGATCTGGTTCTGGCTGGGGGAGAACTTCGGCTGGTTCCCGCTGTTCTCCGGGCAGGTCTCGGCGACGTCGCGGTCGCTCGCGACGGTCGCCGTCGTCCTCGCCGTGATGGTCCTGCCGATCATCACGGCGGTCTCGCGCGAGGTGTTCCTCCAGACGCCCAAGCTGCACGAGGAGGCGGCGCTCGCGCTCGGTGCGACCCGCTGGGAGATGATCCGCACCGCGGTGCTGCCTTTCGGGCGCTCGGGCGTGATCTCGGCGGCGATGCTCGGCCTCGGCCGCGCCCTGGGCGAGACCATGGCCGTGCTGATGATCCTCTCGCCCGGGTTCCTGTACTCGTTCAAGATCCTGGCGGCCGCGCAGCAGCAGACGATCGCGCCCTACATCGCCCTCGGCTTCCCGGAGGCGAGCGGTCTGGCGGTGAACGCGTTGATCGCCACCGGCCTCGCCCTCTTCGTCATCACCCTCGCGGTCAACATGGCGGCGCGCTGGATCGTCTCGCGCCGCAAGGAATTCTCGGGAGCCAACTGATGAGCCCCACCACCCCGGACGTCCTCGACGCCACCGCGCGGACGCGTGCGATGCTCACGGACGCCGATCCTCGCCGTCGGCGGACCGACCGCCTCATGACAGGGCTCATCTGGGCTGCCTTCGTGCTCGCGATGGCACCGCTGCTCTCGCTCGTGTGGACCGTGCTGAGCAACGGCATCGGCCGCATCTCGCTCGACTTCCTGCAGTACTCCATGCGGAACGTGTTCGGGGGCGACCCGTCGGGCGGCATCTACCACGCCATGGCGGGAACCCTGCTCATCACGGTGGCCGCGATGGTCATCTCGGTGCCCATCGGCCTGCTCACGGCGATCTACCTGGTCGAGTACGGGCGAGGGCCGCTCGCCCGCGCCGTGACGTTCTTCGTGGACGTGATGACCGGCATCCCGTCGATCGTCGCCGGGCTCTTCGCGATCTCGCTGTTCACGCTCATCCTGGGCCCGGAGGTCCGGATGGGCATCGTCGGCGCGGTCGCGCTCTCGGTGCTCATGATCCCGGTCGTCGTGCGCTCGTGCGAGGAGATGCTCCGGCTGGTGCCCAACGAGCTCCGTGAGGCCTCCTACGCGCTCGGCGTGCCCAAGTGGCTCACCGTGATCCGGGTGGTCGTGCGGACCTCCGTCGCGGGGATCACGACCGGCATCCTGCTGGCCGTCGCACGCGTCATCGGGGAGACCGCGCCGCTGCTGGTCACGGTCGGCGTGACCGACTCGATCAACACCAACCTGTTCGACGAGCGCATGATGACCTTGCCGGTGTTCATCTACCGGCAGTTCAGCCAGGGCTACGCCCCGTGCGGGCCGGACCAGGCCGACTGCGTGGCGGACATCGCCTTCCAGAACGCCTGGGGCGCCGCCCTGGTGCTGATCGTGATCGTGATGCTGCTCAACCTCGTAGGCCGCCTGGTGACCCGCTACTTCGCCCCCCGACTGCGCTGACGGCGCGCTCCCCAGATCCCCACCACGACAGGAACGGACCGATGGCACAGCGCATCGACGTGAAGGACCTCAACATCTACTACGGCGACTTCCTCGCCGTCCAGGACGTCTCGATGACCATCGAGCCGCAGTCGGTCACGGCCTTCATCGGCCCCTCCGGCTGCGGCAAGTCGACGTTCCTGCGCACGCTCAACCGGATGCACGAGGTCATCCCGGGCGCGCACGTCGAGGGCACCGTGGAGATGGAGGGCGTCGACCTCTACGGCGACGACATCGACCCGGTGGCGGTGCGGCGCAGCGTCGGCATGGTGTTCCAGCGGCCCAACCCGTTCCCGACGATGTCGATCCGCGACAACGTCCTGGCCGGGGTGAAGCTCAACAACAGGCGCATGTCGAAGCCGGACGCCGAGGAGCTGGTCGAGCGGTCCCTGCGGGGTGCCAACCTGTGGAACGAGGTCAAGGACCGCCTCGACAAGCCCGGGTCGAGCCTGTCGGGCGGCCAGCAGCAGCGCCTGTGCATCGCGCGCGCCATCGCCGTCCGGCCGCAGGTGCTGCTCATGGACGAGCCGTGCTCGGCCCTCGACCCGATCTCGACGCTCGCGATCGAGGACCTGATCCAGGAGCTCAAGAAGGACTACACGATCGTCATCGTCACCCACAACATGCAGCAGGCGGCGCGGGTCAGCGACCGGACGGCGTTCTTCAACATCGCGGGCACGGGCAAGCCCGGCCGGCTGATCGAGATGAACGACACGGCGACGATCTTCTCGTCGCCGTCGCAGAAGGCGACCGAGGACTACGTCTCGGGTCGCTTCGGGTGACCTCCGCGGCGGGCGGGGTCGCCCGCCCGCGCCGTCCTGGTGCGCGGTAGGGGCGCCCTACCGCGCCGTCAGGACGTCAGGGAGGCTCAGGGAGCCTCGGGCAGGTACTCGGCGTACTCGGGCAGCGTGCCGTCGAGCACGGGCAGGAAGAAGTCGCTGCTGACGTTGCCCGCGGTCAGCGAGGCCTCGAGGTCGGCGCCCGGCTCCACCACGACCGCCTCGAGCAGCGCCTCGACGCCGTCCTCGGTGCCCAGGTAGACGGTGTCGTTCGCCGCGACCGGGAGGCTCAGCGTGCCCGCTCCCTCGGCCGCGAGGGTGAAGACGACGTCCTCGGAGGTGTTGTTGGACAGCGCGCCGAGCAGGTTGCCCGGGGCGCCGTCGCCCTCGGAGACGACCATCAGGTTGAGGCCGCGCAGCTCGTCCGTGACGTTCACGCGAACTCCGTCGGACGGAGCGTACGGAAGCATCGTCGTGGCGGGCGCGCAGGCCGCGAGAAGCAGGACGCCCGCAGCGGCGCTCGCAGCGACGACACCGGTACGTGCGGGACGGGCAGAGCGGGACACGTGCTCTCCTTCGGTGCGGAGCGGTGCACGCGAGGCCAACGACGGCCGTGAGCGCGCACCGGTGAGTGAGGGAGGGGCCGCTAGGCACCCGCCCATATCCTAGTGGGGGCGCCGGTGTGGCGCGTCCGCCGCGGCTCCAACGGCCCTCTGACCTGCGAAAACACCCGCGAAGAGGGGTCCTGGAGGGGCGGGCGTCCGGGCTCTGCGGGGGCCCCGCATGGTAGGCTGGTCCGCGGGAAAGGGGACATCTACAGATGACGTTCACAGTAGGCGAGACTGTTGTCTACCCGCACCACGGTGCCGCGCTGATCGAGGAGATCAAGACGCGCACCATCCGCGGTGAAGAGAAGATGTACCTCAAGCTCAAGGTCGCCCAGGGCGACCTGACGATCGAGGTCCCGGCAGAGAACGTGGACCTGGTGGGTGTGCGTGACGTCGTGGGCCAGGAAGGCCTCGACAAGGTGTTCGAGGTGCTGCGCGCCCCGTACACCGAGGAGCCCACGAACTGGTCGCGGCGGTACAAGGCGAACCTGGAGAAGCTCGCGTCGGGTGACGTGATCAAGGTGGCCGAGGTCGTGCGCGACCTGTCGCGTCGTGACGCCGACCGTGGCCTCTCGGCAGGTGAGAAGCGCATGCTCGCCAAGGCACGCCAGATCCTGGTGTCGGAGCTGGCGCTCGCGGAGCACACGGAAGAGGACAAGGCGGAGGCCATCCTCGACGAGGTGCTCGCCTCCTGACCACCCTCGCGATCCTCACCGCGGCCGGGTCGGGTACACGACTCGGCCGCGATCTTCCGAAGGCGCTCGTCGAGCTGGACGGTCTCCCGCTGGTGCTGCACGCCGCCCGCCGCCTCGCGGCGTCGGGCGTGGTCGACCGGCTGGTCGTCACCGCACCGGCGGGCCTCGCAGAAGCGATAGCGGACATCGTCGGGCGCGACCCGCACGTCACCGTCCCGGTCCGGGTGGTCGACGGCGGCCCCACGCGCCAGGCGTCCGTCGCGGCCGGACTGGCGGCCGCGGACGGTGACGACGACGTCGTCCTCGTGCACGACGCCGCCCGCCCGCTCGCGTCGCCCGGCCTCGTGCGCCGGGTCACCGCGGCGGTCCGGTCCGGCTGGCCGGCGGTCGTGCCAGGCGTGGCCGTCACGGATACGATCAAGCGCGTGTCCGCTGCCGTGAGCACCACAGCGCCCGGCGGCATCGTCGTCGAGCGGGTGACCGGTACGCCGGACCGCTCCGAGCTCCGTGCGATCCAGACGCCCCAGGGCTTCGAGCGGGCGCTGCTGCAGCGGGCGCACTCCGAGGGCGCGGCGCGCGCCGGAGCCGACCACCTTGCCGCGACCGACGATGCCGGCCTCGTCGAGGCGCTCGGGGAACCCGTCCACGTCGTGGCGGGCGAGCAGGCGGCGCTCAAGATCACGACCGAGCACGACCTGGTGGTCGCCGGGCTGCTGCTGCAGGACGACGCATGAGCGGCGCGCTTCCCCGCACCGGCGTCGGCGTGGACGTGCACGCGTTCGCCGGCGAGCACGAGCCGCGCGAGCTGTGGCTCGCCGGCCTGCACTGGCCGGGTGAGCGTGGTCTGGCCGGTCATTCCGACGCCGACGTCGCGGCACACGCGGCCGCGGACGCGCTGTTCTCGGCCGCGGGCATCGGTGACCTCGGCACGCACTTCGGCACGAGCGAGCCGCAGTGGGCCGGGGCCTCGGGCGCCGCGCTCCTCGCGGAGGCCGCGCGTCGCGTGCGCGCCGCCGGCTTCGAGATCGGCAACGTCGCCGTCCAGGTCATCGGCAACCGTCCCCGGCTCGGGCCACGGCGTCACGAGGGTGAGGCCGTCCTGTCCGAGGCGGCCGGCGCTCCGGTCTCGGTGACCGCGACCACGACGGACGGGCTGGGCCTGACCGGACGCGGTGAGGGAGTCGCCGCGATCGCGACCGCGCTCGTCGTCCACCGCACGCCATGAGCCGGCTCCCGCTGCCCGAGCGCCGCGCACACCTCGTCGACGTCGCCCTGCGGGTCGCGGCCCGGTCCGGGCTCGACGGGGTCACGGTGCGTGCGGTGGCACGCGAGGCCGGCGTCTCGCTCGGCACGGTCCACTACTGCTTCGACGGCAAGGAGGACCTGCTCCGCGAGATGGGGCGCGCCCTCGTCGCGGCCGCGGTGGACCCGGTGCTCGAGGTCAGGACGCTGGACGCCGACTTCCGGACGGTCCTGCACGCGGGCGCCGACGGGCTCATGGCGGGCCTGCGCCACATGGCGGGTCGCCGGCTGCTGTCGTTCGAGCTCTCGACCGCGGGGGCGCGGTCACCCGCCATGGGCGACATCGCCCGCGTGCACATCGCGCAGGTGTACGACATGACCGTCGGGGTACTCACGGAGCTGGCCGAGCGGTCCGGCGTCCGGTTCCGCATCGACCTGCCGCTCCTCGCGCGCATGATCGCCGCCTTCATCGACGGCATCGAGCTGCGCTGGCTCGTCGAGCGCGACGACGCCGCGACCCTCGCGGCCTTCCACGAGCTCGCCGAGATCGTCGCGTCCTACGTGGTCGAGGGGGAGACCGTCGGCGCCGGACCGTCGTCGGTCCGCGCGGAGCCCAGGACGGCGTCCGAGTAGGCGTTGCGGAACACGCCGTCCGGGTCGATCGCCGCGCGCACGCGGGCGACGTCGGCGAGGGGGTAGTGCTCGCGCAGGTCGTCAGCGGTGCGGGTGTGCATCTTGCCCCAGTGCGGGCGTCCGCCCACGGCCGTGAAGATCTTCTCGGCCGCCGCGAAATAACGCTCGTGGGGCATGCGCACGTACTGGTGGACAGCGACGTACGCGGACTCGCGGCCGCGGGCCGTCGAGAGCCAGACGTCGTCGGCCGCAGCGAACCGCACCTCGACGGGGAAGGGCACCGGCTCGCCCGAGGCGCGCAGCCAGCCGTCGAGCTCGTCGAGCACGTCGCGCACCGCCTCGCGGGGCAGGGCGTACTCCATCTCGACGAAGCGCACGCGCCGCATCGTGGTGAACACCTGGTGCGACGGTGCGACGTACGTGCGTCCGGCGAGGCCGCGCGCCGCGGCCGCGTTGAGCGCCGGGACGAGCCGCGGCGCGGCGGCTGCCGTCCGGTTGACGAGCGCGAACGCCGCGTTGGACATCAGTTCCTCGTCGAACCAGGTCCGCGCCCTGCCCGCGGTCCGGCGCAGCGCGCCCGCAGCGCCGCGCTGGTCGCCCACCCACGCCCGCTCGTCGTCGGGCGACACCCGGTTGTTGCGCAACGTGAGGGCGCGGCGGGTGCGGGGGAACCAGTAGAACTCGGCGTGGTCGTTGACCGCGACGTACTCGTCCAGGCCCTCGAGCACCCGGTCGAGCGGCCACGGCTCCTCGGTGGCCCGCAGCAGGAACGCCGGGACGACCTCGAGAGTCACGGCCGACAGGATGCCCGCGGTGCCGAGACCGAGCCGGGCCACCTCGAACAGCTCGCGCTCCGGGCTGCCCGGCGCGGCAGCCTGAGACGCCGCGTGGACCGCGCCGTCGGGCCCGACGACCCGGACGGCACGCACCTGGGTCGCCAGCCCGCCCAGGCGCCCGCCCGTGCCGTGCGTACCGGTCGAGATCGCACCGGCGATCGACTGGCGGTCGATGTCACCGAGGTTGCGCATGGCCCAGCCACGCTCCGCCAGCATCAGGTTGAGCTGGTGCAGCCGCGTGCCCGCGAGCACCGTCACGAGAGCGGTGCCGTCGCCCTGCGGCACGACCGACTCGATCCCGCTCAGCTCGTCGAGGTCCAGGTGCAGGCCGTCGGTCACCGCGGCGGGCGTGAACGAGTGACCGGAACCGACCGCCCGGACCCGGAGCCCGTCGGCAGCAGCGGCCGCGACGAGCGCCGCGAGCTCGGCCTCGTCGCGTGGCGCTGCCCGCCGCGCGGGGTGAGACGTCACCGTGCGGCCCCAGGTGGTGAATGCGTTCACGGACACGGCGCACACTCTGCCACGGCGTGTAGCGTGCGGCCATGACCACGACGGAGCGGCTCACCCGGGCGACGTCCCACGTCGCGGGGCCGGTCGCCGTCGTCGACCTCGACCTCTTCGACGCCAACGCGGCCGAGCTCCGACGCCGGGCCGGCGGCATCCCGGTGCGCGTGGCCAGCAAGTCCGTGCGCGTGCGCTCGCTCGTCTCGCGCACGCTCGACGCGGGGTTCGAGGGCGTCATGGCCTACTCGCTGCCCGAGGCGCTGTGGCTCGTCGGAACCGGTGCGCGCGACGTGCTGGTCGGGTACCCGACCGTCGACCGTCAGGCGCTCGCCGACCTCGCGGCCGACGAGCGCGCCCGCGCCGAGATCACGCTCATGGTCGACGACGTGGCCCAGGTCGAGCTCGTGAGCGACGCGCTCGCGGGTCGCGACGGCGGGGCCGACGTCGCGCTGTGTCTCGACGTCGACGCATCGCTGCGCGTGGGCGTCGGCAGCGTGTACGCGCACCTCGGCACGCGCCGCTCCCCGCTGCACGAGCCCGACGACGTCGCGCGGCTCGCGCGGCGGATCTCGGCGACTCCCCGGGTCCGGGTGCGGGGCGTCATGTTCTACGAGGCGCAGGTCGCGGGCCTGCCCGACAGCAGCCCGGCCGTCCGCCTGGTCAAGCGGCTGTCGGTACGCGAGCTCGAGACCCGTCGCCGTGCCGTCCTCGACGTCGTCCGCTCGGCCGTCGGGCACGATCTGGAGCTCGTGAACTCCGGGGGGACGGGCTCGCTCGAGACGTCGGCCGCGGCGTCCGGGGTCACCGAGGTCACGGCCGGGTCGGGGCTGTACGTGCCCGGCCTCTTCGACCGGTACCGGGCGTTCCGGCCGCGGCCCGCGGCGTTCTTCGGGCTCGACGTCGTGCGCGTGCCCGGGCCCGGGTGGGCGACGGCGTTCGGCGGCGGCTACGTGGCGTCGGGGCCGGCGGGGCGGTCGCGCCTGCCGTCGCCGCTGACCCCGGGCTGGGGGCTCACGCCGCGCGAGGGTGCGGGCGAGGTGCAGACGCCTCTGCGGCGCCGGGGCCGTGGCGCGGCGCCGGGCACGGGCCCCGACGGCGCGTTGCGCGTGGGCGACCGCGTGTGGTTCCGGCACGCCAAGGCGGGCGAGCTCATGGAGCGCTTCGACACGGTGCACCTGGTGCGCGGCGACGAGGTCGTCGACGTCGTGCCCACGTACCGGGGCGAGGGCCGCGCCTTCGGCTGACCCGCCGGACCACGCGGGGGCTTCCGCTCGGGCGGGCTCGTTGGTTCCATGTGCGCATGACTCTCGCGCACGACGGCGCCACGCCGTCGACCCGCGTCCCGCGCGTACGCCGCATGAGCGGTCGCGACCCGCACGCGGCGCACCGGACGGCGACCCCGCTCGAGCTGCTCTTCGACCTGTCGTTCGTCGTGGCCTTCGGCGTCGCGGGCGACCAGGCCGCACACCTCGTGGCCGAGGAGCACATACTGGCGGGCGTCGTCGGGTTCGCGTTCTCGATGTTCGCGATCTGCTGGGCGTGGATCAACTTCTCGTGGTTCGCGTCGGCGTTCGACACCGACGACTGGGTCTACCGGGTCACGACGATGGTGCAGATGATCGGCGTCGTCGTCCTCGCCCTGGGCCTGCCGGACATGTTCCGCTCGCTCGAGGAGGGCGAGCAGGTCGACAACGAGGTCATGGTCGCCGGGTACCTGGTCATGCGGCTGGCCATGCTCGTGCAGTGGCTCCGTGCGGCGCGGCAGGCCCCGAGGTACCGCGAGGTCTGCCTGATGTACGCGCGGTTCCTCGTGGTCGCCCAGCTCGGCTGGATCGCGCTCGCCGTCGCTCCGGTCGGCGTGGCCACGTTCTTCGCCGTCGGCGCCGTCCTCACGGCGCTCGAGATGGCGGGACCGTGGTTCGCCGACCGGCTGCGCGACGACGGGCGGCGGCCCCAGACGCCGTGGCACGCGCACCACATCGCGGAGCGCTACGGCCTGCTCGCCATCATCACGCTCGGTGAGGGCGTCATCGGGACGGTCGCGTCGCTGTCCGCGGTCGTCGAGGGCCACGGGTGGTCGGCCGACGCCGTGCTCGTCGTGGTCGCGGGCATCGGGCTCACCTTCGGGCTGTGGTGGACGTACTACCTCACCCCGGCGGGCGAGCTGCTGCACCGCCACCGGGAGCGGTCGTTCGGCTGGGGCTACGGCCACATGGTGGTGTTCGCATCCCTCGCCGGCGTGGGCGCCGGACTGCACGTGGCGGCCTACTACCTCGACCACACGTCGCACCTGGGGGCGGTGGGCACCGTGGTGGCGGTCGCGGCGCCCGTGCTCGTGTTCGTCGTCGCCGACTACGTGCTGTTCTGGGTGATCACGCGCTGGTTCGACGCCTTCCACGTCTGGCTGGTCGCCGGAGCCGTCGCGCTGCTCGCCGCTGCCGTGGGCGCCGCCGCGCTCGGGGCTCCGATGGCCTGGTCCCTCCTGCTCGTGATGCTCGCCCCGGCGGTCACCGTCGTCGGCTACGAGACGGTGGGGCACCGGCACCTGGTCGCGTTCATGGAGGCGGACGCCGTCCGCGCCCGTGGCCAGGGCGCGGGTCACAGGGATCGCGCCGGTTCGGGCCATGGCCCGGCCGGTACCCTGGACGTGTGACCCTCCGCCTGTACGACACCGCGACGCGCGACGTGCGCGAATTCGTCCCCCGAGTCCCGGGCGAGGTCGGCATCTACCTGTGTGGCGCGACGGTCCAGGCAGCCCCGCACGTCGGCCATCTCCGCCCGGCGGTCGCGTTCGACGTGCTGCGCCGGTGGCTCGAGCGCAAGGGTCTGCGGGTCACGCTCATCCGCAACGTGACCGACATCGAGGACAAGATCCTCGCCAAGGCGGCCGCGGCCGGCGTCGAGTGGTGGGCGCACGCCGCGCACTACGAGCGTGTCTTCACCGCGGCCTACGACGCGCTCGGCATCCTGCCGCCCACCTACGAGCCGCGTGCCACGCAGCACGTCCCCGAGATGGTGGCGCTCATGGAGCGGCTCGTCGAGCGCGGGCACGCGTACTCGACGGACGAGGGCAACGTCTGGTTCGACGTCCGCTCGTGGCCCGCCTACGGCGAGCTCACCAAGCAGCGCCTCGAGGACCTCAACCCCGAGCCGTCCGACGAGCCCGCCGAGGGCGAGCGTTCCGCCAAGCGCGACCCGCACGACTTCGCGCTCTGGAAGGCCCCCAAGCCGGGCGAGCCGGCCACCGCCGCGTGGGACACCCCGTTCGGTCGCGGACGGCCCGGCTGGCACCTCGAGTGCTCCGCGATGGCGCAGCGCTACCTGGGCGAGGACTTCGACATCCACGGCGGTGGCCTGGACCTGCGGTTCCCGCACCACGAGAACGAGCAGGCCCAGTCCCGCGCCGCGGGCTACGGCTTCGCCCGGCGGTGGATGCACAGCGCCTGGGTCACGCAGTCGGGCGTCAAGATGAGCAAGTCGCTCGGCAACGGGCTGCTCGTCAGCGAGCTGCTCGCGCAGGCCCCGGCCGTCGTCGTGCGGTACGCCCTGGCCTCGGTGCAGTACCGGTCGATGCTCGAGTGGAGCCCGGACACCCTCGACGAGGCGCGCACCACGTGGGACCGGATCGCCGGGTTCGTCGCGCGTGCGAGCGAGCGCGTCGGCGACCTCCCGCGCGACGAGGTCCGCAAGGCGGACCTCCCGGAGGCGTTCACGGCCGCGCTCGACGACGACCTCAACGTCCCGGCCGGGCTCGCCGTGGTGCACGAGCACCTGCGCGCCGGGAACACCGCACTGGCGTCCGGTGACGACGCCGCGGCACGGGGCGAGCTGCTCGCCCTGCGCAGCATGCTCGACGTGCTCGGGCTCGACCCCGCGGACCCGCAGTGGGCGAGCGCGGGCGACTCCCGCTACACGCACGCGCTCGACTCCCTCGTGGCGGCCGAGCTCACCGCGCGCGCCGATGCTCGCGCGGTCAAGGACTGGGCCCAGAGCGACGCCATCCGCGACCGCCTGGCCGCGGCCGGGATCGTCGTCCAGGACTCGCCCGACGGCGCGCGGTGGTCGCTCGCCGACTGAGCAGGTCGTCCCACAACATCGGTGCTCAACCACCCGCTGAGATGAGAGAAGTACATGGCAGGCAACTCCAAGCGCCCGGGCGCCGTACGTAAGCCCGGCAGCAAGAAGGGCCCACGCGTCGGCACGGGTGGGCACAGCCGGAAGGCGCTCGAGGGCAAGGGCCCCACGCCCAAGGCCGAGGACCGCGTCTACCACCCGGCGCACAAGCGCAAGGCGGAGGCGGAGAAGCGCAAGAGCACGCCTGGCTCGCGCGACTCGGCGAAGGGAGTGGTGCGGGGCACGCGGCGGTCGACCGAGGGCACCGAGGTGGTCGCGGGCCGCAACGCGGTGCTCGAGGCGCTACGCACCGAGGTCCCCGTGAGCACGGTCTACGTGGCGTCGCGCATCGACCACGACGACCGCACGCGGGAGATCCTGCAGATCGCGTCCGGCCGGGGCTACCCGCTGCTCGAGGTCACGAAGCCCGAGCTCGACCGGCTCACGGACGGTTCCGTGCACCAGGGCGTGGCCGTGCAGGTGCCGCCCTACGCGTACGCCGACGTCGAGGACCTGCTCGACGCCGCCGCGGCCGCGGGGTCGCCGCCCCTGATCGTCGCGCTCGACGGCGTGACCGACCCGCGCAACCTCGGTGCGGTGCTGCGGTCGGCGGGCGCCTTCGGGGCGCACGGCGTGCTCGTGCCCGAGCGGCGGGCCGCGGGCGTCACCGCGTCGGCGTGGAAGGTGTCCGCGGGCGCCGCGGCGCGCGTCCCGGTCGCCCGGACGACCAACCTTGCCCGCGCGCTCACCGAGCTCAAGAAGTCGGGCGTCTTCGTCGTCGGCCTCGACGCCGGGGGAGACCAGGAGGTGCACGAGCTGTCGTTCGCCGCCGACCCGCTCGTGCTTGTCGTCGGCTCGGAGGGCAAGGGCCTGTCGCGCCTCGTGCGCGAGACGTGCGACGTCGTCGCGTCGATCCCGATCTCGTCCGACGTCGAGTCGCTCAACGCGGGCGTGGCCGCGGGCATCACGCTCTACGAGGTCGCGCAGTCGCGCCGCACCCTCACGTGAGGTAGTCCTCCTCGGGGTCGGCCTCGCCGGGCGCGACCCCGAGGATCGCCTTCTCGTCCGGGCGGTGCCGCAGCACGTTGTCGACGTACGACACGGTCGCCTCGGCCATCGGGATGTCTCTTCGAGCGCGCTCGGAGATGTACCAGCGGTGGTCGAGGATCTCGTGGAAGAGCTGGGCCGGCTCGAGCTTGCGCCGCAGGTCCCGGGGCACGGCCCGGACCGTCGGGTGGAACACGTTCTGCAGCCAGTCGTGCGCGACGAGCTGCTCCTCGTCGCCCTGGCGGTCGGTCGCGGCCTGGTAGTGGTCGAGGTCGTTGAGCAGCCGCCGTGCCTGGTTGTCCTGCACGTCGAGGCCCGTGAGCCGCAGGAGGCGCCGCGAGTGGTGGCCCGCGTCGACGACCTTGGGCTGGATCTGCACGCGCGTGCCGTCGATGTCCGTCGAGATGGCCAGCTCGCCGACGTCGAACCCGAGGTGGTTGAGGCGGTCGATGCGCGCGGCGACCCGCCAGCGCTCGTCGGACCGGAAGTCCTCGACGCCCGTGAGCGCGTCCCACAGCTCGTTGTAGCGCGACACGAGCGCGTCCCCGATGCCGACCTCGTCGACCTCGTCGTCGAGCAGCTCCCCGGCCGCGAGGTCCATGAGCTCGCCGATGATGTTGGTCCGGGCGAGGTCGACGTCGTAGTTGCGCTGACCGGGCGTGAGCTCACGGTGCAGGTCGCCGGTCTCGGCGTCGACCAGGTAGGCCGCGAAGCGGTCGGCGTCGCGCCGGAACAGCGTGTTCGACAGCGAGATGTCGCCCCAGTAGAAGCCGACGAGGTGCAGCCGCACGATCAGCACGGCGAGCGCGTCGATCAGGCGGGTGGCCGTGTCGGGCCGCAGGGCGTTGCTGAACACCGCGCGGTACGGCAGGGAGAACGCGAGGTGCTCCGTCACGAGCGCGGACTCGAGCACCTCGCCGTCGGGCGTGCGGCGGCCCGTGACCACGCCGACCGGCAGGACCGCCGGGATCTCGCGCTTGCGCAGCCGGCGCAGCAGCTCGTACTCGCGGAACGCGTAGCGCTCGCGCGTCTCCTTGATCGCCAGCACACGCCCGTCGAGCCGGACGAACCGCACGACGTGCCGCGAGATGCCGCGGGGGAGCGCGGCGAGAACATCGGCGGGCCACTCGGCCAGGGGGACTTTCCAGGGCAGGTCGAGCAGCGCCGAGGTCGGCGTCGCGGACGTGATCTGGAGCTGCTCCACGTCATCTCCTGCGGTGTGGGTCGGTGGCTCGTCCGCAGGGCGCGACAGGCCCCGCGGTCGAGACGACGAAAGGGCGGGCCCGGCAGCAGCCGAACCCGCCCCCCGTTGGGCGAGGCAATCAGCTCAGGCGGGCGCCCGACGACGCCGAGAACAGGTGTGCCTGGCCGGGCTTGATCGTCACGTTGATCGTGTCGCCCTTCATGGGCACGTTCCGCGGGTCGATGCGCACGATGACCTGGTCGGACGAGCCCGAGTGCAGGCCGCTCTCGCCCACGCCGTTGCGCAGCGAGCCGTAGACGTACGCGTCGGAGCCGAGCTCCTCGACGATGTTCACCTCGACCGCGAAGGCGTCCGCGGCACCGGCAGTCACGACGTCGAGCGCCTCGGGGCGGAAGCCGACCGTGATCTTGCCGTTGTCGGCCTCGGTGAGGCCGTCGGTGATCCTCCGCTCGAGCGGGATCGTGGCGGCACCGACCTGGGCGGCGCCGTCCTTGATCTCGAAGGTGCCGATGTTCATGGCCGGCGAGCCGATGAAGCCCGCGACGAACACGTTGGCCGGCTGGTCGTACATCTCGCGCGGCGTGCCGACCTGCTGCAGGACGCCGGCGTTGAGCACGGCGATGCGGTCACCCATGGTGAGCGCCTCGGTCTGGTCGTGCGTGACATAGACCGTCGTGACGCCGAGGCGGCGCTGGAGCGACGCGATCTGGGTACGGGTCTGCACGCGGAGCTTGGCGTCGAGGTTCGACAGCGGCTCGTCCATGAGGAACACCTGGGGCTGGCGGACGATCGCGCGGCCCATGGCGACACGCTGACGCTGGCCACCCGAGAGGGCCTTGGGCTTGCGGTCGAGGTACTCGGTCAGGTCGAGGATCTTGGCGGCCTCTTCGACGCGCTGGCGGATCTCGGCCTTGGGGGTGCCGGCGATCTTGAGCGCGAAGCCCATGTTGTCCGCGACGGACATGTGCGGGTACAGGGCGTAGTTCTGGAAGACCATCGCGATGTCGCGGTCCTTCGGCTGGACGTCCGTGACGTCGCGGTCGCCGATGTAGATGCTGCCGCCGTTCACGTCCTCCAGGCCGGCGAGCATGCGCAGCGAGGTGGACTTGCCGCAGCCCGACGGGCCGACGAGGACGAGGAACTCGCCGTCCTCGATGTGCAGGTTGAGCTGGTCGACGGCGGGGCGCTCGGTGCCCGGGTAGACGCGCGTCGCGTGGTCAAACGTGACCGTAGCCATGATTGATACATCCCTCCACCGGCAGGTACGTGCCGGACGATCCGTTGTGGGTGGGTGCCGTTGCGTTCACGATCCCCGTGTCGGCGTTGACACATTCTGTTGTCCGCACCGGCGGGGGCGCTGCCCGTCACCTGCGTGCGGCTTGATACTACCCGCGCGCAGGTGTGGTCACGCCATGGCCCAGGTCACAGGCCGGTATCGCCCTGACCACGGCCGTCGCCGCCGAGCCGGTCGGCCAGGAGCTCCAGAAGCTCGGCAAGCTCGTCGGCGTGGTCCACCCGGTGGGCCGCGGACGTGTCCCCGGTGCCGACCTTGACCGCGACGTCGCCCGCACGCAGCACCTCGAAGGCGTGCTCGTCCGTGGTGTCGTCGCCCGCGTAGAGGACGTGCACGTCGCGGGCGTCCGTCTCCTGCCCGACGACGTCGCGCAGCCGGTCGAGCGCCGCCCCCTTGGTCGTCGGCACGACGGCGATCTCGACCACGTCCTTGCCGTGCATGGCGGGCAGGTGAAGCCGCGCCGCCGCGGCGTCGGCCGCGGCGATCGCGGGCTCGGCGTCGTGCTGTGCGGCGAGCCGCGTGTGCAGGACGGCGGCGCTGGGCTTGGTCTGCACCCAGGCGCCCTCGCGCCCGTCGACGGCCGCCTCGAGCGCCGCGACGAGCGTGGCCAGGTGCTCGGCCTGCTCGGGCGAGAGCTCGAGCGGCACGGCCTCCACGCCCGACTCCGTCACGCGCCCGAACTCCGCCCCGTGGCTGCCGACCAGGTAGGACCCGGCGGGCGCGGCCGTGCGCAGCGCCAGGTCGTCGAGCGCGCGGCCCGAGACGAAGGCGAGCCGGGTGCGCGTGCTCCCGGCGATCTCGGCGAGCCGGTCGACGGCCGCGCGTGCGGCCGTCGTCATCGTCGCGGCGTCGGGGTCGTCGACGAGCGGCGCCAGGGTGCCGTCGAAGTCGAGCGCGACGAGGTGCGCGGCGCCGTCGGCGGGGGCGGCGAACGCGGCGAGGATCGTGCTCAGCGGGGTCCCGGCCGACGGCTCAGGCATGCGACGTCCGGGGCGGCAGCGAGCTGAGCACGCCGAGGAAGGTCTCGGACCACTTCGCGACGTCGTCGGCCATGACCTTGCGGCGCAGGCGCCGCATGCGCCGCCGCTGCTCGCGAGGATCCATCTGAGCGGCTCTGACGATGATGTCCTTCATGCCGTCGATGTCGTGCGGGTTGACGAGCAGCGGACCGGGCGCGAGCTCGTCGGCGGCGCCGGTGAACTCCGAGAGCACCAGCACGCCCTGCTCGTCGGACCGGGCTGCGATGTACTCCTTGGCCACGAGGTTCATGCCGTCCCGCAGCGACGTCACGAGCATGACGTCCGCGGCGAGGTAGAGGGCGGCCATCTCCTCGGGCGGGTAGGAGTGGTGCAGGTAGTGGATCGCCGAGTGCCCGAGCTCGCCGTACTCCCCGTTGATGCGTCCCACGAGGATCTCGACGTTCTCGCGCAGCTCCTGGTAGGCGCCGACGTTCTCCCGGCTCGGGCTGGCGACCTGCACGAGCGTGGCGTGCTCGACATTGAGCCGGCCGTCCTGCAGGAGCTCGCCGTAGGCCTTGATGCGGTGCCGGATGCCCTTGGTGTAGTCGAGGCGGTCGACGCCGAGCATCATGACGTCCGGGTCGCCCAGGTCGGTGCGGATCTCCTTGGCCCGCGCCTGGACCTCCGGGTGCCGGGCCAGCTCGTCGAACCGGTGCGAGTCGATCGAGATCGGGAACGCGGCGGCGCGCACGTGCCGGGTGGAGCTGGCGTCGTCGCCCACCATGGTGACGATCGGCCCCCGCGTCGGGTAGTCCGTCAGCCGGCGGACGGCACGGACGAAGTTCGAGGCGTCCCCGCCGCGCTGGAAGCCCAGCAGGTCGGCACCCAGCAGCCCTTCGACGATCTGCAGCCGCCACGGGAGCTGCTGGAACAGCTCGATCGGGGGGAACGGGATGTGGTTGAAGAAGCCGATCCGCAGGTCGGGCCGCTGCTCGCGCAGCATCTTGGGCACGAGCTGCAGCTGGTAGTCGTGGACCCAGACCACGCCGCCCTCGGCGGCCTGCTGGGCCGCGGCGTCGGCGAACCGCTGGTTGACCCGGCGGTAGGCGTCCCACCACTGCCGGTGGTACGTCGGCGTGGCGACGACGTCGTGGTAGAGCGGCCAGAGCGTGTCGTTCGAGAAGCCCTCGTAGTACCGCTCGATCTCGTCGGCGCTGAGCGTGACGGGCACGAGCAGCATGTCGTCGGCCTCGAACGGGTCGTGCGCGAGGTCCGGGGCGCCCGACCAGCCCACCCAGGCGCCCTCGGACTTCTGCATGACCGGTTCGAGGGCTGTGACCAGGCCTCCGGGGGAGCGTTGCCAGTCGACGCTCCCGTCGTCGGCAACCGTGAAGTCGACCGGTAGCCGGTTGGCCACCACCACCAGGTCGTTGCCCTTGTTCCCGGACGCGCCTGACGACCCTTTACCACTCAACGAGACTCGCTCCCCCAATATGTTGGCCAACGCCGTACCCCAGCTCGGTAGCGACGTGGTCTTATACCCACCCTATGGTGAGCCGGGCCTGCGCGCGCCGCGACCGCAGCGCCCCGCTACCGTGTGCCCATGAGCGAGGTCGACGCGGGGCGGGTGATGACGCCGAGCGGACCGCAGCGGGCGCCTGCCCCGGCGCGCGCGGCCTCGGAGGGCGCCCTGCCCGAGGGCACCGAGATCGGCGGGTACACCGTCGTCTCGCTGCTCGGCCGGGGCGCGATGGGTGCGGTCTACGAGGCCGTGGACGGCGGCGGCCACGCGGTCGCGGTCAAGGTGCTGCACCCGCACGTCGACGCCGACCCCGCCGGCCGCGAGCGTCTCCGCCGCGAGGTCGCCGCGCTCCAGCGGCTGCGTCACCCCGCCGTCGCGCAGGTGCTCGACGCCGAGCTCGAGGGCGCGGCCGCGTTCGTCGTGACCGAGCTCGTGGACGGCGTGACGCTCGAGCAGGAGGTCGACGAGCGCGGGCCGCTCGACCCCGCCGACCTCTTCTCGCTCGCCGACCAGCTCGCCGACGCCCTCGAGGCCGTCCACACGGCCGGCATCGTGCACCGGGACCTCAAGCCGTCCAACGTCATGGTGACCGAGCAGGGGCCCGTGCTCATCGACTTCGGCATCGCCCAGGGCCCCGGCGACACCAGGACGACCTCGACCGGCTTCGTCATGGGCACCCCGGGCTACCTCGCCCCCGAGCTGCTCGACGGCGCCTCGCCCGGACCCGACACCGACTGGTGGAGCTGGGCCGCGCTGCTCGCGTTCGCCGCGACCGGGCGGTCTCCGTTCGGCGTCCGGCCGACCGAGCTGGTGCTCCGGCGCTCGCGTGAAGGGCGGGCCGACGTCGTGGGCGTGCCGGCCCGCACCGCACGGGCGCTCGCGGGTGCGCTGCAGGCCGACCCGTCTCGCCGCTGGGGGCCGACGGAGGTCGCGCGGGCGCTGCGCCGGGACGCCGACGACGCCGGCAGCGCGGTCGCGGTCGGCCCGCAGGACCCGGACGCGACACAGCGCATCGCGAGCGGGGTCGAGTACGAGCCCGGCGGCGAGCACGGCACGGCCGTCCCGGGCGCGCCGACCGGGACGGTACAGGCCCCCGCGGTCATGCCGCCCACGGTCGCGCCGGCGACGGTCGCGCCCGCCGAGACCACCGCACCGATGACCGCTCTCGAGCGCGACCGGACGAACGCCCAGGACGGCGGCACCCGGTCGATCCCCGTGGGTGACGCGCGCTACCGGCCGTACGACGAGCTCGAAAGCGTCGACGGTGCCGAGGAGCCCGCTGGCCCGTACACGCGGCCGGTCCCGCGCCGCAGGCTCGGCACGGTGCTGGCGATCGGCGCACCCTTGGTCGTCCTGGCCGCCACGCGGCCGCTCGTGGCGTTCGTCCTCCTCCTGGCGCTCGTCGCGCTGTGCCGCATCGTCGCGGCGTCCTCGGGCTCGCTGCACGACCGGCGTGAACGCAAGGGCGTGCGGCGCTCGGACGGCGCGGTGTCCGCCGTGCTGCTCCCGTGGCACGCGGTCGTGGGGATCGCCGGTACCGTGCCCGCCGCGGTCATCGGAGCGTGCGTGGGCGTCGTGACGGTCGTCGCCGGGTACTGGCTGTTCGGTGACGGGCGCCTCATCGTCATGCCGCTCGACGACGTCGCCTCGCGCTCGGTGGGCGGTCGGACCGCGCCGGTCGTGTTCTGCTTCGTCCTCGCGGTCGCGATGCTGCTCGCGATGCTGGCGACGTGGTTCGGCCCGGCCGGTCGGGCTGCGCGCGAAGGCGCGCGGACGGCGCTCGCGCGCGTCGCGCCGGGGCTCGTGGGCGTGGCGGTCGTGGTCGTGCTGTGCCTGGTCGCGGCGTGGGTCCTGGCCGGAGCGCTGCTCGAGCAGCCGCCGGTGATCGACTGGTGGCCGCTCGGCGACCAGCCGTCGATCCTGTGACCGGGTGAGCCGGCACCGTAGCGGAGCCGTGACCTGACGGGCCCCGGGGCGGTGCGCGCCCCCGGTAGGCTGGAGCGGGAATCGTCCCCGGCTGCGCGCACGCGCGTCCGCCCTCACGGGCCCGAGCGAAGGACCACAGGAAGCGATGTCGACCAAGAACGCCAACATGACCAAGGCCCAGCGCCGAGAGGCGGCTCGTGCCGAGGCGCTCGCGCTGCAGCAGAAGCAGGCCGCACGCGACAAGCGCAGCCGGATGATCGCCTTCGCTGCGCTGGGGGCGGGCCTGATCGTGGTCGCCGCGGTGGTCTTCTTCATCCTTCGCCAGGACGAAGGAAGCCCGGACACCAACTTCGAGGACAAGCCCCTGTCGCAGGTCGAGATGCCGTCGACGGCGCAGGAGACCGGTGGCATCCCGGTCGGTGCGGGCGGTGCGGCCGGCACGACCAACGAGGGCGCGCCCGTGGTCGACATCTACCTCGACTACATGTGCCCCATCTGCGGCCAGTTCGAGGCCGCGAACGCGGCGAGCATCGACCAGATGACCGCCGACGGCACCGCGACCGTCGTGTACCACCCGGTGTCGATCCTCGACAGGCAGTCGCAGGGCTCGCAGTACTCGACGCGCTCCGCCGCCGCGGTCGCGTGGGTCGCCGACCAGGCGCCCGAGGCGTTCCCCGCGTTCTCGGCGGCGCTGTTCACGAACCAGCCGGCCGAGGGCACGGAAGGTCTGACGAACGCGCAGCTCGCGTCGTTCGCCGAGGAGGCCGGTGTGCCGGCCGACGTCGCCGCGGGCATCGAGGACGGCACGGCGCTGAAGACGTTCGGGCAGTACGTCTTCTCGGCCACGAACGCCGCGACCGAGGCGGCCGACGGCAACTTCGGCACGCCGCGCGTCCTGATCGACGGCGAGGAGTTCCCGAACTGGAACCAGCCCGGCGCGCTCCAGCAGGCCGTCGAGGCCGCTGCCGCTGCGGGCTGATCCCCCTGGCGCGGGGCAGCCACCAGGCTGTCCCGCGCTCCCGCCGCCTTAGCTCAGCTGGTAGAGCTCCCGTCTTGTAAACGGAAGGTCGTCGGTTCGAATCCGACAGGCGGCTCCACACCCCCGAGGGTCGGCGGTCCGAACAGCCGAGCCCGCTAGTCCCTCGCCGGCGGCCAGGAGCTCGGCGTCGGCCACTTGGGCACCCGCTCGTCGCCCGTCGACGTCCCCCGGATCCTGCGCTGGACCCACGGCGCCACGTGCGTGCGGACCCACTGCGCGTCCGCCCGCGCCCGCACGGAGAACGCCACGGGCGGGGCGGCCTCGAGCGGCACGTCGTAGGTGTCGTCGTCGCGCTCCAGGCCCAGGGCCTCGAGCGCGGCCTGCGAGACGCGCCGGTGCCCGTCGGGCGTGAGGTGGATCCGGTCGTCGGACCACATGCGCAGGTCGTACAGCGACCGCATGCCCCACAGGTCGAGCACGTAGGCCCCGTGACGACGCGCGATCGACCAGATGTTGGCGTTGTAGGCGCCCGTGCGGCCCCGGGTCCAGGCGAGCCCTGCGCCGGCCTTGAAGCCGGTCCCGACCAGCACGTCGGCACCCGTGGCACGGATCGCGGCCACGGCGTCCTCCAGCCGGCTCGAGAGCAGGTCGATGTCGGCCTGGGGGCGCAGCACGTCGTTGCCGCCCCCGACCAGCGAGACGAGATCGGGCTCGGCGGCGAGCGCGGCGGGCACCTGCTGGTCGACGATCGTGCCCAGCAGGCGGCCGCGGATCGCGAGGTTGGCGTACTCGAGCGGCGGCAGCCCTGCGGCGATCCGGCGGGCGGACAGGATGTCCGCCACGCGGTCGGCCCAGCCGCGCAGGGGAGCGTCCGGGGCGCCGGCCGCGGAGCCGTCGGTGGCGGGATAGGGATCCCACATGCCCTCGGTGAACGAGTCCCCGACCGCCACGTAGCGGCGCCAGCGCGGCGGGGCGGCGCCCTCGGCGGCGCGGGTCGCGGCGTCGTCGGGAACGACGGCGGTGGTCTCGGCGGGTTCCGGCCTGCTCGTGCTCACCAGAGCATCTTGCCCCCGCCCTACGACAGCGCGCCAAGGGGCGCGCTGCGGCGTGGCTAGGGGAGCCGCCAGTTGACCGGGGTCGCGCCCTGCTGCTCGAGCAGCGCGTTGACCCGGGAGAACGGCTTGGAGCCGAGGAACCCGCGGTAGGCCGACAACGGGCTCGGGTGGGCGCTCTCGACGTACGGCGTCGCGCCCAGCCACGGTTTGAGGGACGCGGCGTCGCGGCCCCACAGGATCGCGACCAGCGGCCCGCCGCGGGCGACGAGCGCCTTGATCGCGGCCTCGGTCACCTGCTCCCAGCCGCGCCCGCGGTGCGAGGCCGGCTCGCCCGGGCGGACGGTCAGCACGCGGTTGAGCAGCATCACGCCCTGGTCCGCCCAGGGGCGCAGGTCGCCGTTCGAGGGGAGCGGCGCGCCGACGTCGTCGGCCAGCTCCGTGAAGATGTTCGCGAGCGACTTGGGCACGGGCCGTACGTGCGGCTGGACCGAGAACGACAGCCCCATCGGGTGGCCCGGGGTGGGGTACGGGTCCTGCCCGACGACCAGCACGCGGACGTCGGCGAACGGCCGCTGGAACGCGGCCAGGATGTCCCCCGGTGCGGGCAGGTAGCTCCGGCCGGCCGCCGTCTCGGCCCGCAGGAAGTCGCCCATGGCATGGATCTGCGGCTCGACGCCGGCCAGTGCGGCCGCCCAGTCGGGCGCCATCACCTGCTCGAGCGGTGGCCGGGCCGGTGGCGCGGCGGCGGGAGGGGTCGTCGGCGGGGTGCTCTCCACGCCCGCGAACCTAGCGCACCGCTCCCCGCCCGGAGGTGTGACGAACTGTGCCGGACTGTGACGGACTCTGGCGGGACTCTGGCGGGACTCTGGCGGAACGTGGCGAGATCGGGCGGTTGCGGCGTTGGTGAATGACACCGGTGTGCTTCGTCCATACTGTGGGCCCATGAGCGAGACGGTGGTTCAGCACGTCCGTCCGGAGGCGGCTCCTGCCGACGCCGGCACGGCAGGCACGACCGATGTCACGGCGTCGGAGGGCGACCTCTCGGACCGCGACCGGGAGATCCTCGCCTTCGAGCGGCAGTGGTGGAAGTACGCCGGTGCCAAGGAGCAGGCGGTCCGGGAGCTGTTCGGGCTGTCCGCGACCCGCTACTACCAGGTGCTCAACGCCCTGATCGACTCCCCGGCCGCGCTCGCGCACGACCCGATGCTCGTCAAGCGCCTGCGCCGCATGCGCTCGAGCCGCCAGCGAGCCCGTTCCGCCCGCCGGCTCGCGGACGACCGCGGCTGACTCCTGGGAACCGGCTGAACCGCGAGCGACGGCGACCCGCTACCCTGTCCGCCGTGACGAAGAGCCACTACCCCTACCCGCCCGACGAGTTCGACACTCGTGGCACCGAGGGGGCGCCGGTGGGCGTCCACCGGGAACCGCGCAGCGGGTGGAGCGCGGCCTGGCCGTTCTTGCTGGTCGCGGTGATCTTCGCGGGCATCGCCGTCGGCATCGTCTCCTTCCTGTCCGACGACGCCGGGACGCCCGGCTCGAACCCCGCGGCCACCGCGACGCAGGCCGGTGAGGCCGACGGCGGCGAGGACGGGGAGGCGTCGCCGGAACCCAGCGCCGACGGCGACGGTGAAGGGGAGGGCGAGGGCGAGGGCGAGTCGACCGAGGAGCCCGCCGGGGACGGGCCCACCGACGACGAGATCGCGGCGCTCGTCGCGGCCGCGGACTCCGCCGCGCCGATCGTGGTCGAGAACGCGTCCGCCGCCGCGGGCGCGTCCGTCCAGGGTCTCGCCGGCGACACCGCCGCGCTGCTGACCGCGCAGGGCTTCACCGACGTGGTGACCGCCGACTACCTGGGGGACGGCGCGCCGGCGTCGAGCGTCGTCCGGTACGTCGGTGACCGGGCGGAGTCCGCGGCCGCGGTCGCCGCGGTGCTGGGCATCCCGGAGGCCGAGGTCAAGCAGGTCGACTCGCTCTCGGAGGACCGCGAGATCGCCGTGGTCATGATCGCCCCAGCCGGCGGCTGACGAGCAAACCTCCAGGAAGATCCCGACATCCTGGACATTGGTGCTTCCACCGTGTGACGGCCGCCACTACTCTCGTACGCACCACAAGACGGACATCGTCATGTGGTCGAGGGGAAGCACAAGGAGAAGTTCATGTCCCAGGGCACCGTCAAGTGGTTCAACGCTGAGAAGGGGTACGGCTTCATCACCCCGACCTCGGGTGGTCAGGACCTCTTCGTCCACTACAGCGCCATCCAGTCCGACGGCTACCGCACGCTCGACGAGGGCCAGGCGGTCGAGTTCGAGGTCGGCCAGGGGCAGAAGGGCCCGCAGGCAGAGCAGGTCCGCCCTCTGTGACGTGCCGCTGACAGGGCCGGCAACCGACGACGTCCGGCGCGTCGTTCGGTGCCGGCCCTCGCCGTCCCCGGTGCCCTGGCTCACAGCACTCGACGACGGCCCGTGATGTCATGAACCCATGACGCTGCTGGACGCCGTCGTCGTAGGGTCCGGGCCCAACGGGCTGGCCGCGGCCGTCACCCTGGCCCGGGCGGGCCTCGGGGTGCGCGTGCTCGAGGCCGAGACGACGCTCGGAGGCGGGTCTCGGACCCTCGAGCTCGACGTCGTACCCGGCTCAGGCCTGCGTCACGACATCTGCTCCGCGATCCACCCCGCGGCATGGGCATCGCCCTTCATGCGCGCGTTCGACCTGGGCGCGCGCGGGGTCGAGCTGCGTGCGCCCGAGCTCGCCTACGCCCAGCCCTTGGACGGCGGCCGCGCCGGCCTGGCCTACCGCGACGTCGAGCGCACCGCGGCGCTGCTCGACGACATCACGCCGGGCGACGGCGCCGCGTGGCGGTCGCTCCTAGGCCCGCTCGCGGCGGCATGGGAGCAGGTCGCGGCGATCGGGCTGGGGGACAAGCGCACCGTGCGCGGCATGACGCGCACGGACCTGGCCGAGCCCGGGTCCGCCCTGCGTGACGTGGCACGTGCGGTCGTTCCGGGGCTGCGGTTCGGGGCGTGGATGCTCGAACAGGGGACGTCG
>Ga0233363_1000047_pt1 | contig 59840 bp, 58 predicted proteins | sample ElkDunMinimDraft_18_FD_191534 | JGI IMG/M metagenome (GOLD analysis project Ga0233363, IMG submission 191534) | Fecal eukaryotic communites from dung pellets of Tule Elk in California, USA - Elk Dung C16 | ecosystem: Host-associated > Mammals > Digestive system > Large intestine > Fecal | place... | reverse complement strand
TGCGGCGGCGGCGAGATCAGCCCGACGCCGGGCGTCGAGTGCCGAGTCTTGGCGACCCAGGGGTACACCTTCGGCCCGGGGAGCTGGCCGCCCTCGCCGGGCTTGGCACCCTGGGCGAGCTTGATCTGGATGTCGTCCGCCTGCGTCAGGTACTCGCTCGTCACCCCGAACCGGCCCGAGGCGATCTGCTTGACGCGCGACCGGCGCTCCGGGTCGTAGAGGCGGTCCGGGTCCTCGCCGCCCTCTCCCGTGTTCGACCGGCCGCCGAGCCGGTTCATCGCGACGGCCAGCGTCTCGTGCGCCTCCGCCGAGATCGAGCCGTACGACATCGCGCCCGTGTTGAAGCGCTTGACGATCTCGCTGACCGGCTCGACCTCGTCGATCGGCACCGGCTCGCGGTCGGGGTTGAAGCGGAGCAGTCCGCGCAGCGTCATCAGGCGCGTCGACTGCTCGTCGACGCGACGGGTGTACTGGCGGAAGATGTCCATCCGGCCGGTGCGCGTCGCGTGCTGCAGGCGGAACACCGTCTCCGGGTCGAAGAGGTGCTCCTCGCCGTCGCGACGCCACTGGTACTCGCCGCCCGTGGTCAGGCGCTGGTGCGGCTTGTGGTTGCCCGACGCCGGGTACGCCTCGGCGTGCCGCGCGGCAGTCTCGGCCGCGATGACGTCGAGGCCGATGCCGCCGAGGCGGCTCGTGGTGCCCGTGAAGTAGTCGTCGACGAGCTCGTGGGACAGGCCCACCGCCTCGAAGATCTGGGCCCCCCGGTAGGACATGATCGTCGAGATGCCCATCTTGCTCATGACCTTGAGCACGCCCTTGCCGAGCGCCTTGATGAGGTTCGCCACGGCCTGCTCCGGCGTGACCTCGAGGTAGCCGCGCAGCGCGAGGTCCTCGACCGTCTCCATCGCCAGGTACGGGTTGATCGCCGCAGCGCCGTAGCCGATGAGCAGCGCCACGTGGTGCACCTCGCGGACGTCGCCGGCCTCGACGAGCAGCGAGATCCGCGTCCGGGTGTGACGGCGCAGCAGGTGGTGGTGCACCGCGCTCGTCAGCAGCAGCGACGGGATCGGCGCGAGCTCCGAGTTCGAGTCGCGGTCGGACAGCACGATGTGCGTGGCCCCGGCCTCGAGGTGGGCGTCGACCTCGTCGAAGATCTCCTGGAGACGCTCCTGGAGCGCCTTGCCGCCTCCGGAGACGTCGTAGAGCCCGCGGACGATGACGGCGCGGAAGGTGCCTTCGAGACGCTCGTCGCGGTCGATCCGCACGATCTTGGCGAGCTGGTCGTTGTCGAGGACGGGGAACGGCAGCACGACCTTGCGCGCGTGCTCCGGGGTGTCCGACAGCAGGTTCGGCTCGGGCCCGATGGCACCGCCGATCGACGTCACGAGCTCCTCGCGGATCGCGTCGAGCGGCGGGTTGGTCACCTGGGCGAACATCTGGGTGAAGTAGTCGAAGAGCAGGCGCGGTCGGCTCGACAGCACGGCGATCGGCGTGTCGGAGCCCATGGCGCCCAACGGCTCGGCGCCCGCGTTGGCCATCGGCGACAGGATGATCTTGAGCTCTTCGGACGTGTAGCCGAACGCACGCTGACGGCGCTGCACCGACGCAGGGCTGTGCGCCACGTGCTCGCGCTCGGGCAGCGACTCGAGCGAGATCGAGTTCTCCGCGATCCACCGGGCGTAGGGACGCTGCGCCGCGAGCTGGGCCTTGACCTCGTCGTCCTCCACGATGCGGCCCTGACCGGTGTCCACCAGGAACATCCGGCCGGGCTCCAGGCGGCCCTTGCGGACGATCGTGGCCGGGTCGAGGTCCAGCACGCCCGCCTCGGACGCGAGCACCACCAGGCCGTCCTCGGTGACCCAGTACCGGCCGGGCCGCAGACCGTTGCGGTCCAGGACCGCCCCGATGACGGTGCCGTCGGTGAACGTGAGGCACGCAGGGCCGTCCCACGGCTCGATGAGGTTGGCGTGGTACTCGTAGAACGCCCGCCGCGCACCGTTCATCTCGGCGTGGTTCTCCCACGCCTCGGGAACCATCATGAGCACGGCGTGCGGCAACGAGCGGCCCGCGAGGTGCAGCAGCTCGAGCACCTCGTCGAAGCTCGCGGAGTCGCTCGAGCCCTCGGTGCACACGGGCAGGAGCGGGGTGAGGTCGCCGAGAGCGTCGCTCGCGAGCGCGCCCTCGCGGGCGGCCATCCAGTTCCGGTTGCCGCGGACGGTGTTGATCTCGCCGTTGTGCGCGACCAGCCGGAACGGCTGGGCGAGCGGCCACGACGGGAACGTGTTGGTCGAGAACCGGGAGTGGACGAGCGCGATCTCCGACGCGTAGCGCGGGTCGGACAGGTCGGGGAAGAACGGCTCGAGCTGGGCCGTCGTGAGCATGCCCTTGTAGGTGAGGGTCCGTGCCGAGAGCGAGGCCAGGAACAGGCCCAGCTCGTTCTGCGCCCGCTTGCGCAGCCGGTACGCGCGCCGGTCCAGGTCGAGGCCCGACAGCTCGCGCGACGGGTCGGCGACGACGACGTGCCGGAACAGCGGCATCGACGCCCGGGCCGTGGGCCCCACGAGGTCCGCGGTCACGGGCACGTCGCGCCACGCGAGCACGTCGAGCTTCTCCTCCGCCGCGATGGCTTCGAAGCGGCGGGCGAGCGCGTCGGCCTCGGCCACGTCGATCGGCAGGAACGCCATGCCGATCGCGTAGTGCCCGGCGGGCGGCAGCTCGGCCGCGATCACGTCCCGCACGAACGCGTCCGGGATCTGCGTGAGGATCCCGGCGCCGTCACCGCTGTCGACCTCCGCGCCTACCGCTCCACGGTGGTCGAGGTTGAGCAGCGCGGTCAGGCCCGCGTCCACGATGTCCCGTCCCGGGGTCCCGCGGAGGGTCGCGACGAACGCGACACCGCACGCGTCGTGCTCGGCTGCGGGGTCGTAGAGACCCTGCGCCGGGGGCCGGGCGACCCGATGCTGCGGCGTGCTCATCAACACCGTCCTCCTGGGCCCGCGAGCGGGCCACGTCATGCTCAAGGTGGTCGGGACGTCGTCGGCCCGTCGGGACAGCGGGTGCATCCCGGGTCTGTACCCGGTCCGCGCCGCCTCAGGTGCGGGTGGCCGAGCCCTGGTCGGGCTCGGCGGACTCCGCGTCCTGCGTCTGGCTGGGCGTGTGCTCGTCGTCCTGCACGCCGCCGCGCTCGTCGTCCGACGCCGGTGCCGGTGTGGTGGCCGGCTCGGCCTCGGTGTGGCTCCCTGCGACCCGGACGCCCTCCTCTCGCCCCGGATGCAGCCGCCCGATGACGACGAAGGCCACCAGGGCACCGAGGCCCACGATGATCGACGTCCAGACGTTCAGCCGCAGCCCGAGCACGTGCTCGGCGGTGTCGATACGCAGCATCTCGATCCACACCCGTCCAAGAGTGTAGAGCGCGACGTACGCCCAGAATACCCGCCCATGACCCAGCCTGTACCGACGGTCCAGCCAGATCAGCAGGGCGGCGGCCGCGAGGTTCCAGAGCATCTCGTAGAGGAACGTGGGATGAAAGAGCGTCCCCTCGGCGTACCGCAGTCCGGTAGCCGGGTCGATCGGGAGGTACTGCGGGTCGATGCGCAGTCCCCACGGCAGCGACGTGGGCGCACCGAAGAGCTCCTGGTTGAACCAGTTGCCCAGCCGGCCGATCGCCTGGGCGACCAGCAGCCCGGGCGCGAGGGCGTCCGCGAAGGTCGCCAGGCGGACCCCGAGGCGGCGGCAGCCGATCCACGCGCCGACCGCGCCGAGCGCGACCGCGCCCCAGATCCCGAGGCCGCCCTCCCAGATGTACAGCGCCCGGACGGGATCGCCGTCCGGCCCCCAGTACGGGTCCGGCGTGCTGAAGACGTGATAGATCCGGCCGCCGACGATGCCGAACGGCACGGCCCAGAAGGCGATCTCGAGCACGTCGTCCGGGTCACCGCCGCGCGCGACCCACCGGCGACGCGTGATCCAGATCGCCGCCGCGATCCCGGCGAGGATCGCGAGCGCGTAGGCGCGGACGGGCAGCGGCCCGAACATCCACGTGTGCTCGGGCGGGCTCGGGATCGCGGCCTGGAGGACACCCGGCAGCGCGGACACGGCGATCACGGTGCGGCCTCCTGGGTCGTCGTCGCGGTGCGGGCACCGCGGACGCCCTCGGCCAGGTCCGCGGTCAGGGCTTGCAACGCGTCGAGACGCGCGGCCCAGGGCCCGTCGGCGAGCAGTGTACGCACGAGCGCCGAACCGACGATGACGCCGTCCGCGTACCGCCCGACCTGCGCCGCCTGGGCGCTCGTCGAGACCCCGAGGCCCACGCACACGTTCTCGGCACCCGCGGCGCGCGTGTCCGCGACGAGCTGCTCCGCGGCCGAACCCACCTCGCTGCGCACCCCGGTGACCCCCATGGTCGAGGCCGCGTAGACGAAGCCTCGCGACGCCCGCGCCGTGATCACGAGCCGCTCGGGAGTCGAGCTCGGCGCCACGAGGAAGATGCGGTCGAGCCCGTGGGCGTCCGACGCCGCGATCCAGTCCCGCCCTTCGTCCGGGATCAGGTCCGGGGTGATCAGGCCGGCGCCGCCCGCGCCCGCGAGGTCACGCGCGAACGCGTCGACGCCGTAGCGCAGCACCGGGTTCCAGTACGTCATGACGAGCGCGGGAACGCCCCGCGCGGCGACCGCCTCGACGATCGGCAGGACGTCGCGCACCCGCGCGCCGGCCGCCAGCGCGGCCTCGGCCGCGCGCTGGACCACCGGCCCGTCCATCACCGGGTCGGTGTACGGCACACCGATCTCGACCACGTCGACCCCGGCGTCGACCATCGCGAGCACTGCCTCACGCGACCGCTCCACGTCCGGGAAGCCCGTGGGCAGGTAGCCCACCAGCGCGGCACGGCCGGCCTGGCGCAGCTCTGCCAGGCGCGCCCCCGTGCGGGACGTCGTGGTGGACACGCTCACTGGTCTCCCTCGCTGGTCTGCGGTGCCGCGGTCGCGTCGTCGAGCAGGCCGAACCAGCGCGCGGCCGTGGCCACGTCCTTGTCTCCGCGCCCCGACAGGCTGACCAGGATCATCTGGTCCGTGCGGCCCTCGGCGACCGCGCGGCGTCCGATCCGCACCGCACCGGCGAGCGCGTGCGCCGACTCGATGGCCGGGATGATCCCCTCGGTCCGGCACAGCAGCCGGAAGGCCTCCATGGCCTCGTCGTCGGTCACCGGCTCGTAGCTCGCTCGCCCCAGGTCGTGCAGCCAGGCGTGCGCCGGCCCGACGCTCGGGTAGTCCAGGCCGGCCGACACCGAGTGGCTCGGCAGCGTCTGGCCGTCGTCGTCCTGCAGGAGGTAGGAGCGCGCACCGTGCAGCACGCCCGGCGCGCCGCCGGAGAACCGCGCCGCGTGCCGGCCGGAGCCGATGCCCTCGCCGCCGGCCTCGAAGCCGTAGAGCGCGACGCCGTCGTCGTCCAGGAACGCGTTGAAGATGCCCAGGGCGTTCGAGCCGCCACCCACGCACGCGGCGACGGCGTCCGGCAGCCGGCCCACGCGGTCGAGCATCTGCTCGCGCGCCTCCTCGCCGATGATGCGGTGGAACTCGCGCACCATCTCGGGGAACGGGTGCGGCCCGGTGACGGTCCCGAGCAGGTAGTGGGTGCTGTCCACGTTGGCGACCCAGTCGCGGAGCGCCTCGTTGATGGCGTCCTTGAGCGTGCGTGAACCGATGGCGACGGGCACGACCTCGGCGCCGAGCAGACGCATGCGCGCCACGTTGAGGGCCTGGCGCCGCGTGTCCTCCTCGCCCATGTAGATGACGCACTCGAGGTCGAGCAGGGCGGCGGCCGTCGCCGTCGCAACGCCGTGCTGGCCCGCGCCGGTCTCCGCGATGACCCGCCCCTTGCCCATGCGCTTGACGAGCAGCGCCTGGCCCAGGACGTTGTTGATCTTGTGCGACCCGGTGTGGTTCAGGTCCTCACGCTTGAGGAAGACGCGGATGCCCGCCTCGCCGCCTCCGAACGAGTCGGCGAACCGTGCCACCTCGGTCAGCGGGGACGGGCGGCCGGTGTACTCGCGGTGCAGGCGGGCGAGCTCGTCGCGGAACTCCGGGTCGCCGAGCGCCTTGCGATACGCGGTCTCGAGCTCGTCCAGCGCCGCGATGAGCGCCTCGGGGACGAACCGGCCACCGAAGTCGCCGAAGTACGGCCCCTGATGGTCGGCGAGCCGACCGAGCACCTGGTGGGCCAGGGTGTCGCTCAGCGCGTCGCGGACGGGCTGCTGCGAACGCTGCGGCTCGCTGGGAGGCACGGGTTCTCCTTCTGTCGCTTCCGGACGCCGGGCGCCGGACGTCACGGCTGGGCCGCCGGGCGCACCGACCACAGCGCGGGGTGCTGGCCGGCGGCCACGAGGTCGGCCACCGACTGCCGGGGCGCGTCGTCGGTCACGAGCGCCTCCCCGACGAGGACGGCGTGCGCGCCGGCGCGGGCGTACTCCATGACGTCGTGCGGGCCCCGGACCCCCGACTCGGCGACGCGGACGACGTCGTCGGGGATGTGCGGCGCGAGGCGGGCGAAGGTCGACCGGTCCACCTCGAGGGTCTTGAGGTCGCGTGCGTTGACGCCGACGACCCGCGCGCCGGCGTCGAGCGCCCGGTGCACCTCGTCGACCGTGTGGGCCTCGACGAGCGCCGTCATGCCGAGCGAGTGGACCCGCTCGATCAGCGACTCGAGCACCGTCTGCTCGAGCGCCGCGACGATGAGCAGCACGCAGTCGGCGCCGTGCGCGCGCGCCTCCCACACCTGGTAGGGCGTGACGATGAAGTCCTTGCGCAGCACCGGGATGTCGACGCGTGCCCGGACGGCGTCCAGGTCGTCGAGGCTCCCGCCGAAGCGCCGCCGCTCGGTCAGCACGGAGATGGCGCTGGCACCGCCCTGCGCGTACTCGACCGCGAGCGCCGCCGGGTCGGTGATGTTCGCGAGCGCGCCTCTGCTCGGGCTCGACCGCTTGACCTCGGCGATCACGGCGACCCGGTCCTCCGACAGCAGGCGGCCGGTGCACTCGAGGGCACCGGGGACACGCGCGGCCCGTTCTTTGAGCTCGTCCAGCGAGGTGCGCGCCTGGCGCACCTCGAGGTCTTCGCGGACTCCCGCGACGATGTCCTCCAGGACCGTCATGCTCTGCCTCCCCCGTACGTCCCTCTGCCGACGTCATGCCATGGTAGGCCCGGCTCGCGCCCGTCCTGACCGCGCCTCCGTAGTGCGAGACGGCCGGGCGAGGGCGGTCCCGTCACGCCCAGGGGGTGAGTACCGCTGCCGGTCCGGGCAGGTTGCGCACGATCCCGAACGCGAGGAGCAGCGCCACGACCGCGGTGCCCACGACCACGAGCGCCCGGCTCGAAGCGGCCCGCGGCCGGTCCGGCCGCCTGCTCCGCACGGCCCACGACACCCAGGCGGCCACGAGCAAGGGCACCGCGACCGTCCACAGCGCGTTGGCCGACCATGCGCCCGCGAGGTCGAGGTGCGTCAAGTCGTGGGTCGCCCGCAGCCCGCCGCACAGGGGGCAGGCCAGGCCCGTGACCGCGAACAGAGGGCAGAGGGGAAACCGCCCCGGCTCGTGGGGGTCGACGACCGCGACGACGGTCGTCGCCGCGGCCACCAGGCCGGCGACGACGAACGGCGCGCTCCTGCTCGGTGCCGAGCGGGAGCGCGCCGTCGCGGTCATGGGCCGAGCTCAGTGGCCCTTCGCGGCCCGTCGGGGCTCGACGCCAGGCTTGGCCTGGCCGTAGCCCATGTTCCGCAGCACGAGGCCCACCACGTTGGCCGCGACCACCACGGCCAAGCCGACCCAGAAGATCACGGGCTCGGAGACCAGCACGCCGATCGCGGCGATGAGGGCGCCCAGGAGGATGCCCAGCATGGTGACCCAGGCCGCGACCGTGTGGCCGTGGTTCGTGGGTGGGACGGCGGGCGGCAGGTGGGCGATCTCGGCGTTGGGCTTGTCAGCCATGGATGAAGGTGCCTTTCGTGACGTGGTGCGCGGACAAGCCTAGCGGTCCGCGGACGGGTCGGTTCCCTGGGACAGTGCGTCCCAGTCCTGGTGCGAGTCCGCCCCGGGGGGATCCGCGGGAGCCTGGGAGGCGGGTCGACGCGTCGTCGTGCGCTCGTGCCGGCTCGACGTCGCGGTCCAGCTCCGGGCCGCGACCGCGGCGAGCACCGCGACGAGGACCGTGAGCACGCCGAGCGCGACGACGACCCACGGCCACGGTGCCACGACGACGGGCGAGGTCAGGTCCGTCACGCCCGCGGCGTCGGCCGCACCCGCCGTCGCGGCCGGTACGGGCTCGGCGATCACGGCGGCGGCCGAGACGGTCACGAGCACCCCGCTCAGGGCGGCGACGACGAGCGCGACCCAGCGGGTCACGGGGCCGGCGATGGCCAGGACGAGCCCGGCCGCCACGACCACGAGCGCAGCAGCACTCACGGCGGGTGCCGCCGTCGTGCCCGCGACCGTGATCGCGACCTCGGGCTCGAGCGCGGTGGAGACCGTCGTCGAGAGCCACGTCGGGGCGGCGGCCGCGAGGGACAGCGCCCCGAGGGCCGCGAGGAGGACGACTGCGCGGCCGCGTGAACGTACGAAGGGAATGGTCACGGCCGGCTCCGCAGGTCGGCGAAACGGGCCGCGAGCTGCACCGCTCGCACCGCGGCCGCGGCCTTGTTGCGCGACTCGGCGTACTCCAGCGCGGGCACCGAGTCCGCGACGATGCCGCCCCCCGCCTGCACGGACGCACGGCCGTCACGCAGGAACGCGGTGCGGATCGCGATGGCCATGTCCATGTTGCCGCCGAAGTCGAAGTACCCGACCGTGCCGCCGTAGATGCCGCGCGCGGCAGGCTCGAGCTCGTCGATCAGCGCGATCGCCCGCGGCTTGGGCGCGCCCGAGAGCGTGCCCGCCGGGAAGGTCGCGCGCAGCGCGTCGAGCGCCGTCGCACCGGGACGCAGCCTGCCGACGACGGTCGAGCACAGGTGCATGATGTGGCTGAACCGGCGCGTAGCCATGAACTCCACGACCTCGACGCTGGTCGGCTGGCAGACCTTGACCAGGTCGTTGCGGGACAGGTCGACGAGCATGATGTGCTCGGCCCGCTCCTTCGGGTCGGCGAGGAGCTCCTCGCCGAGCGCGACGTCCTCCTCGACCGTGTCGCCCCGCGGCCGGGAGCCCGCGATCGGGTACGTGGTGACATGGCCGTCGGTCACCTTGACGAGCGTCTCCGGGCTCGATCCGACGACGGCGAACTCGCGGCCGTCGGCGTCGGTGAGCTGGAAGTAGTACATGTACGGGCTGGGGTTGATCGTCCGGAGCGCGCGGTAGACGTCGAGCGGTTCGGCGGGGCAGTCGAGGTCGAGGCGCTGCGACAGCACGACCTGGAAGACCTCGCCGTCGCGGATGGCCTCCTTGCCGGCGACCACGGCGGCCTCGAACTCCTCGCGCGTCGACCGGAACTCGAGCTCGGGCACCGACACCTCGCCGGCGTCGCGAAGCACCGTCTTGACGCCGGGTGCGCCCGCGGCGAGGCGCGCGGCCAGGTCGTCCAGCCGGGCGACCGCGTCCGCGTGCGCCTCGTCGACCCGCTCGTCGGTATCGTCCGCGTTGATCGCGTTGGCGACGAGCCAGACCGAGCCCTCGCGGTGGTCGATCGCCACGAGGTCCGTGGCGAGGCACAGCGCCACCTCGGGCACCCCGAGCTCGTCGGGCGCCGTGGCGGGCAACGTCGGCTCCCAGTGCCGGACGACGTCCCAGCCGAGCGAGCCCGCGAGACCGCCCGTGAACGGCGGCAGTCCATCGACCGGCGGCGTCCGGAGCGCCTCGAGGGCCGCTCCCAGCACGTCGACCACGTCACCCGACGTCGGGATGCCCACCGGGACGTCGCCCGACCACACGGCCTGGCCGCCCCGGGCAGTGAGCGTGGCACGCGACGCGACGCCCACGAACGACCACTGCGCCCAGGCGCCCGCGGCGTCCGCCGACTCGAGCACGAACGTGCCCGGCCGGCCCTGCGCGAGGCCGCGGTACAGCCCGACCGGGGTCACGTCGTCGGCGAGCACCCGCCGGACGACCGGGATCACGCGGCGCGTGCGCGCGAGCTCACGGAACGTCTCGAGGCTCGGCCACGTGGCACCCCAGGCGAGATCGTCGGCCGTCGGGGCCGACCACGACCCGCCCGCCGGGGCGAGGGTCGCGGGCGCTGAGGGTGCTGACGGCGTCGCCGCGGGTGTGGTCACCGAACCTCCTCGGGGTCGCCGACGACCGCGGGGAGCTCGCCGCCGGCTTCGAAGCACGTGCGCGCGCCGGTGTGGCACGCGGCGCCCACCTGGTCGACCCGCACGAGCAAGGCATCTCCGTCGCAGTCGATCGCGACGGACCGTACGTGCTGCACGTGGCCCGACGTGTCGCCCTTGCGCCAGTACTTCTGGCGCGACCGGCTCCAGTAGGTCACCCGGCCCTCCGTGAGGGTCCGGCGCAGGGCCTCGTCGTCCATCCAGCCGAGCATGAGGACCTCGCCCGTGTCGTGCTGCTGCACGACGGCGGCCACGAGGCCGGCGTCGTCGCGCTTGAGCCGCACGGCGATCTCGGGGTCCAGCACCGGTTCGGCGTTCAGATCAGGCACGTGTGCATCCTCCCACGGCACGGCGGGCACAGGTCAGCGCGTCTGCGCCATCCAGCTCGCGTGCATGCCCGCATACACACCGCCCCGGGCCACCAGCTCCTCGTGCGGACCGACCTCGACCACCTCGCCCGCGTCGACCACGACGACGACGTCGCTCGCCTCGGCCGTCGACAGCCGGTGCGCGATCGTGATCGTCGAGCGTCCCGAGGTGAGCGAGTCGAGGGCGCGCGCGATCCGGACCTCGGTCGCCGGGTCGACCGCCGACGTCGCCTCGTCGAGCACGAGCAGGTCGGGCGACGCCAGGTACGCGCGGGCGATGGCCACGAGCTGCCGCTCTCCCGCGCTGAGCGCCTCACCGCGCTGCCCGACGTCGGTGTCCAGGCCCGCAGACAGGTCGGCGACCCAGTCGGTCAGCCCCAGTGCGTCGAACGCGGCCGCCACCCGACGGTTGACCTCCTCGGGCCCGAGCTGCTCGTGCGGCCCGTTCCGGAGGCCGTACGCGACGTTGTCACGCACCGTGCCGTCGAACAGGAACCCCTCCTGCGGCACGAGGACCACGCGCTCGCGCAGGCTGTCGAGCCGGATCTGGCGCAGGTCGACGCCGTCGAGCAGCACCGATCCCGACGTGGGGTCCATGAGCCGCGTGACGAGCTTGGCGATCGTCGTCTTTCCCGACCCGGTCTGGCCCACGACCGCGACCTTGGTGCGCGCGGGCAGCTCGAGGTCGACGCCGTGCAGCACCTCCGGGCCGTCGGGGTAGGCGAACCGCACCCCGCGCAGCGCGACGTGCGCCGGCCCCCGCGGGCTCGTGACACCCGACTCGCCCGGGTCCTGGACGTCGACGGGCGTCTCGATCACCGCGATCACGCGCCGCCACCCGGCGACCGCGTTCTGCAGCTCGTTGAGGATCTCGGTGGCCATCTGGACCGGTCCGGTGAAGAGCTGGACGAGGAACAGGAACGCGACGAGCTGACCGGCGGTCAGACCGCCGCCCACGCCGAGGTACGAGCCCACGACCACGACGACCGCGAGCACCAGGTTGGCCATCAGCGTGCCGCTCGAGAACACGGTCGCGACCAGCAGCTGGGCCCGGGCCTGCGCCCAGCGCGTCGACTCGATCGCCTGGTCGATACGACGACCGGTCCGCTCGCCCACGCCGTACGCCCGCACCGTCTCGGCGCCGACGACGGCCTCGGAGATCGCGCCGAGCATCGCGCCCGTCCGGCTCCGCACCCTGGTATACGCCTTGTTGACGTGCTTCTGGGCACCGCGCAGGACGAGGAACAGGGGCACGAAGCACACCCAGACCACGAGCGTGAGCTGCCACGAGTACACGGCCATCAGCGCCGTCGCCACGAGCACCTGGAGCGTCGAGACGAGGAGCATGATGCCGCCCCACTGGACGAACAGGGAGATGGTGTCGACGTCGCTCGTGACCCGCGAGACGAGCGCACCACGGCGCTCGGTGCCCTGCGCGAGCGTCGACAGGTCGTGCACGTGCCGGAACGCCCGCACGCGCAGCGCGGCGAGCCCCGCCTCGGCCGAGCGGAACAGGCGGACGTTGACCATCGCCGAGCAGAGTCCCGCGACGAGGATCGCCCCGGCGGCGACCGCGGTGGACAGCGCCACCTGGCCGGCGTCCGGCCCACCTGCGGCCAGGATGCCGTCGTCGATCGTCCGTTGGACGGCGAGCGGCACCACGACCCGGCCGGCCGCCGCGACGACCGCGATCGCGAGGGTGATCCAGAGCCCGTCGACGATCTGCGGCGAGATCTGCACGCCGCGGCGCAGCGTCGCCAGCACTCCGAGGTCGCTCGTCGTGGCGATCCGGGACTCGCTCATCGCGACACCCCCTGCCCGCGCGCCGCGCGTGCGGTGTCCTCGGCGCCGTCGGCGCCCGCGTCCTGCACGTCCGTCGCGGCCTCCACGTCGTCCGCAGCCTCCCTGTCGTTCGCGCCGTCCGGGTCGTCCGGAGCGTCCGCCTCGAGCTCCTCGCCCGCGGCGCGCTCGTCCGCCAGCTCGCGCGCACGGCGGGCGGTCTCCTGCTCGTAGGCGGTCGCCAGCTCGCGATAGCCCGCGTCGCGCGCGAGCAGCTCGTCGTGCGTGCCGACGTCCACGACGCGGCCGCCCTCCACGTGGACGACGACGTCGGCGAGCGCGACCGACGACATCCGGTAGGCCACCATCACGACCGTCGTGGCCCGCGCGCCGTCGGCGGTGCGGTCGGCGGCGAGGCCCGTGAGGATCTGCTGCTCGACGCGCGGGTCGACCGCGGAGGTCGCGTCGTCGAGCACGAGCAGCCGGGGCCGTCGCACGAGCGCGCGTGCGATCGCGAGCCGCTGGCGCTGGCCGCCCGACAGGTTGGCCCCCCGTTCGCCCAGCGCCGCGTCGAGCCCGTCGGGCAGGTGGCGGACGACGCCGTCGACGCGCGCGAGGCGCAGCGCCTCCCACACCTCGTCGTCCGAGTAAGGAGACTCGTCGGCGAGCGTCACGTTGGCCCGCACGGTGTCCTCGAAGACGAAGGTCTGCTGCCCGACGAGCGCGACCTGCGCCGGGATCTCGCCCGCGGCCAGGTCCCGGACGTCCACGCTGTCGAGCAGGATGCGGCCGCGCGCGGGGTCGGAGAGTCGCGCGAGCAGCGACACGAGCGTCGTCTTGCCCGCACCGGTGCTGCCCACCACGGCCACGGTCGCGCCGGCCGCGACGTCGAGGGTGACGTCGTCGAGCAGCGTCGTGAGCCGGCCCGCGGCGGGCACGTCGACGCCGACCTGGTCGAACGCCACCGCGAGCCCGGCGTCGCGGCGCGGGAGCGTCGTCGTGCCGTACGCGAGCACCCCGCGGGCGTCGAGCACGCGGGCGATGCGGTCGTAGCCCACGAGCGCGCGCGGCAGCTCCCCCAGGACCCAGCCGAAGGCCCGCACGGGGACCGCCATGATGGTGAGCAGGAAGCCTGCCGCCACGACGTCGCCGGCCTGGACGGCGCCGGACGCCGCGCGCCACGCGCCGACGCCCAGCACGAGCAGAGTGCCGAGCGACGGGAGCAGCTCGATCACCGGGTCGAAGAACGCCCGCACCACGCCGACGCGGACGTTGGCCGCCCGCAGCTCGTCGGTGCGCTCCGCGAAGCGCGCCTCCTCACGGTCCGCCGAGCCGAGCGACTTGACCAGGAGCGCCGCCTCGAAGCTCTCGTGCGCCACGTCCGCCACCTCGGCGCGCAGCTGCTGGGCGCGCGTCGCCGCGGGCGTCATGTAGCGCTGGAAGACGAGGTTGACCCCGATGGCCGCCGGTATGACGACGAGCGCGGCAGCCGCGAGCCAGACGTCGATGCTGATCAGCATGCCGGTCGCGACGCCGATCATCACGACGACGCCGAGCGCGAACGGCAGCGGGTTGAACACGCCCGTCGCGGCCTCGACGTCGGAGCTCGCGTTGGACAGCAGCTGGCCCGTCGGGTGCGCACGGTGCCATGACATGGGCAGCCGGAGGTACTGCCGGGTCACGCCCCGGCGGTGGTGAGCCTGGATGTCGGCGTACCCGAAGCCGGCCCAGATGCGCCGGCCCGCGACGCTCAGCGCCAGCAGCAGCGCGACGCCCGCGAGCACGAGCCCGGCGAGCCAGATCCGGTCGCGCGCACCGGCCTCGCCGGCGATGGCCGGCACGACGACGGTGTCGGTGGCCCAGCCGATCGCCCGGCTCACCGCGACCGTCGTCGCGCCGAAGATCGCCGACGCGCCCACGGCCAGCACGTAGATGCGCGGTTCGGTGCGCATGCCACGCCACATGAGCTGGGCCGATCGGCGCACCCGCGAGCCGGTCAGGGCGGCAGGTCGCGACGGACGCGGGTCGGGGCGTGCCGCGGCGGCGCCGTCGCGCATGGGAAGGCCTCACTTCATGGAGTCGGAGTCGTCGATCCTAGTCGGGCCCACTGACACTGCCGCCGGATTATCCGGTCGGCGGAACGGGCCGACCGCAGGTCGCCCTGGGCCGCACCTGCTGCCTCAGCGCACCTCGACGCCCGCCGCACGCATCGCGTCCTTGACGTCGCCGACGGTCAGCGCACCGAAGTGGAAGACGCTCGCCGCGAGCACCGCATCGGCGCCCGCCTTCGCCGCGGCGACGAAGTGCTCGGGGGTGCCCGCGCCTCCGGACGCCACGAGCGGCACGTGCACGCGCTCGCGCACCGCACCCAGCATCTCGAGGTCGAACCCCGCCGTCGTGCCGTCCGCGTCCATCGAGTTGAGCAGGATCTCGCCGGCACCGAGGCCGGCCGCCCGCTCGGCCCACTCGACCGCGTCGACTCCGGTCCCCCGGCGCCCGCCGTGCGTCGTCACCTCGAAGCCCGACCGGGTCGTGACGTCGCCGCTCACCCGGCGGGCGTCGACCGACAGCGTCAGCACCTGGCTCCCGAACCGCTGGGCGATCTCCGCGATGAGCTCGGGGCGGGCGATCGCGGCGGTGTTGACGCCCACCTTGTCGGCACCGGCACGCAGCAGCCGGTCGACGTCGTCGACCGAGCGCACACCGCCCCCGACGGTCAGCGGCACGAAGACCTGCTCGGCCGTGCGGCGCACGACGTCCATCATGGTCTCGCGACCACCCGAGGACGCCGAGACGTCGAGGAAGGTCACCTCGTCGGCGCCCTCCGCGTCGTAGCGGGACGCGAGCTCGACAGGGTCGCCCGCGTCGCGCAGGTTGGCGAAGTTGACGCCCTTGACCACCCGGCCGGCGTCGACGTCGAGGCACGGGATCACCCGGATCGCGACGGTCATGCGGAGATCACCACGGTACTCACCCTTCGGAGCCTTCGGCCTGATCCTTCGGTTTCCTCTTGCCGCCGCCCTTGCCCTGGTCCTGGCCGTCGTCCAGCGACCGTTCCTCGGTGACCTGGAACTGGGCGTTGAGGATGTCGACGACGTACACGAGCGTCTCGTCCGCCATCTCGCTGCCGGTCCCCCCGAAGCCGAGGTGCGGCGGCACCACCAGGAGCACCTGGGAGCCGACCGTCTGCTCCAGCAGCCCTTCGTCCCAGCCGTCGATGAGCTGGCCGATGCCGATCGTCACGGACTGCGGCGCCATGCCCGGCTGCCACACCGTGTCGAAGACCTTGCCGTCGCTCCACCGCACGCCCGTGAAGCGCAGGGTGATCACCTGGCCGATCTGCACCTGCTTGCCGGTACCGCGCACGAGCGGCTGGACCTCGAGGTCGGACGGCGGCCGTTCGGACGACGGGACGCGGATGTACGGCGCACCGGACTCGTCCCGCTGGACGGTCGGCAGGCCCTTGCGTGGCTTGACCTTGGCGCCCGACGCCCGGGTCGGCAGCACGTCGACGACGAGCACGACCGGAACCCCGTCGTTCTCCTCCACGACCAGCACCCGCGCGCCGACGCGCTGGCCCCGCAGGCTGTCGTAGAGGTTCGTGCCCAGCGCGTCCTCGGTCATCGTGAACCACGACGGGGCGTCGAGATAGGTGCTCTGGATGACGCTGCGGTCGCGACCGTCCTCGGCGTAGAGGTTGAGCAGCAACGGCCCGCCCTCGACCACGGGGTCCCCGGAACCGGGCCGGACGGTGCGGGAACCGGGCCGCACGACGCCGTACGGCGTCGGGTACTCGAGCTCGGGCGGCGCGCCCGCGGGGCCGCTGACCTCGACCGGCACCTGGGTCGGGAGGTTCGAGGGCGCGATCTCGTCGAGCACCTCGGAGGCGGTGGAGCAGCCGGACAGGACCTGTGCACCGACGAACAGGACCACGAGGCAGGTCACCAGGCGGACGGTCGAACGGCGAAGCACCGCGACAGTCTCCCACGAACGCGGCGGAGGTCCCGAAGCCGTCGCGTGTCGCTGGTCACATCGACTCGATGAGCCGCTCGACCCGCTCGTCGACGCTGCGGAACGGGTCCTTGCACAGCACGGTGCGCTGCGCCTGGTCGTTGAGCTTGAGGTGCACCCAGTCGACCGTGTAGTCGCGCCGGGCCTCCTGGGCCGCGCGCACGAAGTCGCCGCGCAGCTTGGCCCGGGTCGTCGACGGCGGCACGGCGGTCGACTCGAAGATCTCGAGGTCGGTCGTGACCCGCTCGACCATGCCGCGCGCGGCGAGGAGGTTGTACAGGCCCTCGGTGCGCGAGATGTCGTGGTAGGCGAGGTCCAGTCGCGCGATGCGTGCGTCGTCGAGCGACAGCCCGTGCCGTGCCTGGTAGCGCTCGATCAGGCGCAGCTTGATGACCCAGTCGAGCTCGCGGTCCACGAGCGACAGGTCGCCCGTGGCGAGCGCCCGGAGCCCGCGCTCCCACAGGTCGAGCACCTGCTTGACCACGGGCGTCGGGTCGAGGTTAGCGTCGACGTGCTCGCGCACCCGCTGGTAGTACTCGTACTGGATGTCGACGGCCGTCGCGGTGCGCCCGTTCGCGAGCTGCACCGGGTGCAGCCCGGTGCTGTCGTGGCTGATCTCCCGGATCGCGCGGATCGGGTTCTCGAGCGTGAGGTCGCGCATCGGCACCCCGGCCTCGACCAGGCGCAGCACGAGGTCGGTCGCGCCGACCTTGAGCATGGTGGTCGGCTCGGCCATCGAGGAGTCGCCGACGATCACGTGCAGACGGCGGTAGCTCTCGGCGTCCGCGTGCGGCTCGTCGCGCGTGTTGATGATCGGCCGCGAGCGCGTCGTGGCGCTCGAGACCGCCTCCCAGATGTGGTCGGCTCGCTGCGACAGGCAGTACACGGCGCCCCGGGGAGTCGCGAGCACCTTGCCCGCACCCGTGAGCACCTGGCGCGTGATGAGGAACGGGACGAGCACCTCTGACAGGCGGGCGAAGTCGCCCTGGCGGCGGACCAGGTAGTTCTCGTGGCAGCCGTAGGAGTTGCCCGCCGAGTCGGTGTTGTTCTTGAACAGGTGGACCTTGCCGGGCAGCCCTTCGTGCTCGAGGCGCTGCTGGGCGTCCGCGACGAGCCCTTCGAGGATCCGCTCGCCGCCGCGGTCGTAGGCGACGAGCTGGCGCACGTCGTCGCACTCGGCGGTGGCGTACTCAGGGTGGGAGCCGACGTCGAGATACAGCCGGGAGCCGTTGCGGAGGAACACGTTCGACGAACGTCCCCACGCGACGACCTTGCGGAACAGGTAGCGGGCGACCTCGTCCGCCGACAGGCCCCGTCCGTCGTCGGCGGCACAGGTCACGCCGTATTCGGTCTCGAGCCCGAAGATCCTTCGGTCCACGTGGTCCCCCTCCCCTCGTCCTGTCGCCCGGCTGCTGCCGGCCCTGGGTCCGCTCGTCCCTCGTCTCAGTCTGGCCGTCTCGGTCTGGCCGTCTCAGTCTGGTGCGGTCGCAAGCAGGTCGGCGAGCGTCTGGCCGGTGAGCCGGCGGAACGCACGCCGCAGGCGCCCACGGTCGAGGACCGCGACCTCGAGCTGCGCGGGCGCGATCTCCCGCTCCTTGCCCGCGGCGAGCACGTTGCCGTCCGGCCCGACGGCCCCGAGCGTGCGCACGGCGAGGCGCAGCACCTGTTCCAGGGACATCCCCGGCTGCCACTCCTCGGCCACGCGGGCGCCGAGCTGCTCGGCCTGCCCGCCCATCACGACGTGCCCGTGCTCGTCGGCCACCGAACCGTCGTAGGACAGGCGGTAGATCTGGTCCTCGGCCGACGTCGGACCGACCTCGGCGACGACCAGCTCGACCTCGAGCGGCTTCGACTCGGTCGTGAAGACGGTGCCGAGGGTCTGGGCGTAGGCGTTGGCCAGCCCTCGAGCCGTGACGTCCGTCCGGTCGTACGAGTAACCGCGCAGGTCGGCGTACCGGACGCCGGCGACGCGCAGGTTCTCGAACTCGTTGTACTTGCCGACGGCGGCGAACGCGATGCGGTCGTAGATCTCCGAGATCTTGTGCAGCGCGCGCGACGGGTTCTCGGTGGCGAACGCGATGCCGTCGTCGCAGGCGAGGACGACGACCGACCGGCCGCGGCCGATGCCCTTGCGGGCGAAGTCGGCCCGGTCCTTCATCAGCTGCTCGGGCGAGACGTAGAACGGCATGGTCATGCGCGTGCACCTCCCCCGCGTGCGTCGCTGCCGGCACCGCGACCGACGTCGTGGCTCGCCCGGCGGGCCGCCACGATCTCGTCGGCGATCTCGCCGAGCCGCTCGTCCGGGACCCGGCGGTACCCCTGCGCCGTCACGGTCGTCACCACCGGCCAGATGCGTCGCACCGGGTCGGGCCCGCCCGTGGCGCTGTCGTCGTCCGCGGCGTCGTAGAGCGACTCGACCGCTGCGTGCACGGCCTCGTCCTCGGAGAGGCCGGGGCGCCAGAGCTTCTTGAGCGCGCCGCGCGCGAACACCGACCCCGAACCCACGCTGTGGTGGTCGTGCTCCTCGTAGCGCCCGCCCGCGACGTCGTAGCTGAAGATGCGGCCGACCCCGCGCTCGAGGTCGTACCCGCCGAAGAGCGGCACCACGGCCAGGCCTTGCAGCGCCATGGGCAGGTTGCCGCGGATCATCGTGGCCAGCCGGTTCGCCTTGCCGTCCAGGGACAGCAACGAGCCCTCGATCTTCTCGTAGTGCTCGAGCTCGAGCTGGAACAGACGGACCAGCTCGACGGCGATGCCTGCCGAGCCGGCGATCCCCACGGCCGAGAACTCGTCCGCCGGGAAGACCTTCTCCATCTCGCGGCTCGCGATCATGTTGCCCTGGGTGGCGCGCCGGTCACCGGCGAGCACCACGCCGTTGTCGGCGGCGTCCGACCCGAAGGTCATGGCGACGATGGTCGTCGCGTGCGGCGGCATCGTGACGGCGGCGGCAGGGCCGTCCCTGCCGGGCAGCCCGGCACGATGGCCCGGCAGGAGGTCGGGCCGGTGGGCGGACAGGAAGTCCACGAACGACGACGATCCCGGCCGCAGGAATGCGTCCGGGAGTCGTCCGGAGGTGTCGGCGCTGGTCATGCGGGTCTACTGCCCGCCCTTCTGCACGAAGCCACGGACGAAGGACTCGGCGTTGGTCTCGAGCACCTCGTCGATCTCCTCGAGGAGGGCATCCACCTCGGCGTCGCGTTCCGACGTCTGCGGCGCCGCGGGCGCCGGGACGTCCTCGCCGTCGTCGGGCGTGCGGTCCTCGTTCTGCGGGTTGATCCGTTCCTGACCGGCCATGATCCGCCTCCTCAGGGTCGGGCGAGTCGAGCGAGCGTCGGTGGCGGACCTGGTGCCGCCACCTGTTCGACAGCCTATGCGGTTCCCCCGACACCGTGCGTCACGCGCGCCGCGTTCCACCCCGCGTTGCGCCCACGGCTGAACCCGCGTCCGTCAGGTGCGTGCGAGGCGCTCGCACCACGGCCCGCTCATCCCTCGCCGCGCAGTCCCTTGAGCAGGGCCGCGGCGTCGGGGCTCGCGTCGAGCAGCGCACCGATGTGCCGCTGCGTGCCGCGCATGGGGTCGAGCATGGGCACCCGCTGCAGCGCGGCCGACCCCTCGACGTCGAAGATGACCGAGTCCCAGCTCGCGGCCGAGACCTCGGCGGCGTAGCGGGCCATTACCTCGCCGCGGAAGTAGGCGCGCGTGTCGGCCGGTGCGTGGTGCACGGCGTCGGCCACGCTCTCGTCGTCGACCAGCCGCTCGGCAGCGCCCGACGCCACGAGCCGGTGGTAGATGCCGCGCTCGGGCCGCACGTCGGACCACTGCAGGTCCATCGCGTGCAGCCGCGGGTGGTCCCAGCTCAGGCGGTCGCGCGACCGCAGTCCCTCGAGCAGACGCCGCTTGGCCAGCCACTCGACCTCACGCACGCACGAGGCCGGGTCGGTCGCGAGCCGGCCCAGCACCGAGCGCCACCGGTCGAGGACCTCGTCGGACGCCACGTCCGAGCCGAGCGCCGCGAGCGCCCGGCCCACGACGTCCGCGTACACGCCCTGGATCTCGAGCGCCGTCATGGTCCGGCCGTCCGCGAGGGTCAGTGCCGCGCGCAGGTCCAGGTCGCGCGAGACGCGCTGGACGTCGGCCACGGGATCCGCCAGCCGCAGCGCGCCCAGCTCGGCCCGGGCGGGCACACCGGCCTCGGCGAGCTGGTCGAGGTGCTCGAGCACCCACAGCACGAGCGACGTCGTACCGAGCTTGAGGTAGGTCGCGACCTCGAAGTGGTTGGCGTCGCCCAGGATGAGGTGCAGCCGCCGCCAGCGTGAGCGGTCGGCGTGCGGCTCGTCACGGGTGTTCACGATCGGCCGGCGCAGCGTCGTCTCGAGCCCGACCTCGGCCTCGATGTAGTCGGCTCGCTGCGACAGCTGGAAGCCGGGGTCGGACCCGGTCGGGCCGAGGCCGACCCGCCCGGAACCGGTGAAGACCTGCCGCGTGACGAGGAACGGGGTGAGCAGCTCGACGAGCGTGCCGAACGGCAGCTCGCGGTCCACCAGGTAGTTCTCGTGCGTGCCGTAGCTGGCGCCCTTGCCGTCGACGTTGTTCTTGTAGAGCGCGACCTCGGAGCCCGGGATCGTCGCGAGCTCGCGGGCCGCCGCGAGCATGACGCGCTCCCCGGCCACGTCCCAGAGCACGCCGTCGAGCGGGTTCGTCACCTCGGGCGACGAGTACTCGGGGTGGGCATGGTCGACGTAGAGCCGGGCACCGTTGGTCAGGATGCAGTTCGCCGCGCTCGGGTCGTCGTACTCGTCGGACGTCGGGCGCTCGATCTCCTCGAGCGCCTGCGCGCGGGCACGTGCCCGGCGCGCGCCGCCCGGCGCGGCGACCGTGGCCGACGCCGGTCCGGCGGACTCACCCGCGACCGGTCCGGCCGGAGCCGCGTGCGCCGGGTCGTCGGTCAGCAGCGACGGGTGGGCCGAGGCCCGCTGGAGGTGGAAGCCGCGCGCGTCCTGCAACGGGTCCTCGTCGTCGTAGTCCCAGCGCGCCGGCGGACGCCCGCCACGCTGCGCCGCCTCACGGGCGACGAGCGCCCGGTAGGTGGTCACCACCTGGGACGACATGAGCATCGGGTTGGCCAGCGGGCGGCCGGGCGAGAGCACTCCGTACTCCGTCTCGATGCCCATCACACGACGAACGGTCACCTCTCCACCCTAGCCGCGCCGCGGCCGCTGCCGGGCCCGGTGGGCGCCCGTGCCGGCACGGGCGGCTGCCCGCAGACACGGTTCGGGCCGCACCGGATCCCGGTGCGGCCCGAACCACGGCATCGCCGTCGGCCTACAGGTACTGGCCCGTGTTGGTGACGGTGTCGATCGTGCGAGGAGTCCCGTTCTCGCCCTTCTTCTGGACGATCGTGCGGATGAAGACGATGCGCTCGCCCTTCTTCCCGCTGATCCGTGCCCAGTCGTCCGGGTTGGTGGTGTTGGGCAGGTCCTCGTTCTCCTTGAACTCGTCGACGCACGCGCTGAGCAGGTGCTCGACCCGGATCCCGCGCTGCCCGCTGGCCAGGAAGTCCTTGATGGCCATCTTCTTGGCCCGGTCGACGACGTTCTGGATCATCGCGCCGGAGTTGAAGTCCTTGAAGTACAGGGTCTCCTTGTCTCCGCTCGCGTAGGTGACCTCGAGGAACTGGTTCTCCTCGTCCTCGGCGTACATGCGCTCGACCACGCTGCGGATCATCGCGTCGACCGCGGCGTCGGCGCTGCCGCCGTGCTCGGTGAGGTCGTCCGGGTGGATCGGCAGGTCGCGCGTGAGGTACTTGGCGAAGATCTCCTTGGCACCCTCGGCGTCCGGCCGCTCGATCTTGATCTTCACGTCGAGCCGGCCGGGGCGCAGGATGGCCGGGTCGATCATGTCCTCGCGGTTCGACGCACCGATCACGATGACGTTGTCGAGGCGCTCGACGCCGTCGATCTCGGCCAGGAGCTGCGGCACGATCGTCGTCTCGACGTCGGACGACAGGCCCGTGCCGCGCGTGCGGAACAGCGACTCCATCTCGTCGAAAAAGACCACCACGGGCATGCCCTGCGACGCCTTCTCCCGCGCACGGGCGAAGATCAGCCGGATGTGCCGCTCCGTCTCGCCGACGTACTTGTTGAGCAGCTCGGGACCCTTGACGTTGAGGAAGTAGCTCTTGGCGTTGGGATCCCCACCGTTCTCGGAGGCGACCATGGCCGCGAGCGAGCGGGCCACCGCCTTGGCGATGAGCGTCTTGCCGCAGCCCGGCGGGCCGTAGAGCAGCACGCCCTTGGGCGGGCGCAGGCCGTGCTCGCGGAACAGGTCGGGGTGCGAGAACGGCAGCTCGACGGCGTCGCGGATCGCCTCGATCTGCGGGCCGAGCCCGCCGATGTCCTCGTACGCGATGTCCGGCACCTCTTCGAGGACGAGCTCCTCGACCTCCGACTTGGGCACGATCTCGAACACGAACCCGCTGCGCACGTCGACGGTCAGCGAGTCCCCGACGCGCAGCGGGGCGCCGAGGACGGACCCCGCGAGACGGACGACGCGCTCCTCGTCGGCGCGCCCCACGACGAGCACACGCTCCTCGTCGAGCACCTCCTTGATCGTGACCAGCTCGCCCGTGCGCTCGAAGCCGCCCGCGGAGACCACGGTCATCGCCTCGTTGAGCTTGACCTCCTGGCCCGGCCGCAGGTCGGCGACGTCGAGGCTCGGGCTCGCCGTCACGTGCATCTTGCGGCCCGACGACGAGATGTCGACCGACCCGTCGGGGTGCGACTCCAGGAACGTCGCGTAGGTGCCGGGGGGCTTGGCGAGATCGTCGATCTGCTTCTTGAGCTCGACGATCTGGTCGCGCGCAGCGCGCAGAGCCTCCGCGAGCCGCTCGTTCTTGGCGGCGAGGAGCGCGAGCTGGGCGTCCCGGCTCGGGCCTGTGGGCTCGGGGCGGACTGGGTTGTCGGTCATCGCATCCCCTCTCGTGCGGCCCCGAGGGCGTCCTCCCATACCGAGAGATCGGTGGTGCCCCCGAGATACAGCACCCTATGCACCAACTCCGACACACGGTGGTTCATTTCACAGAGCGGTCGCCAGGGTTCACATGACCGTCACCAATCGGTGACCCGCGCGAGACCTTCCGGCTCCAGGCTCTGGTGGCGCGCCACGGTGAGGCGCCCGGGCCTCAGTCGCCCTGACCTCTCCTGACACCTCCACAAACCCCTTCGAGGTCGTGATCTGCGCCGTCATCCCGTGGGATGACGGCGCAGATCACGACCTCGAAGGGACTCCTGGCGCGGGTGCCGCGACGTGCGCACGACCGATCGGGCTCAGTCCGCCTCGGGCGCCTGCCCGACGTCGCGCCGCACGCGCCGCAGCTTCTTGTCCGAGACCGGGCGTTCCCCCAGGTCCTCCTCGGTCCAGTCCTGCGCGTCCTGGGCGTCCGGGTAGGCGCCCTTGGCCGGACGGCGCTTGCGCTCGGGCGGGACGACGCCGTCCGCCAGCCGGCGTGCCGTGACGAGGAAGCCCGTGTGGCCGATCATGCGGTGCTGCGGGCGCACCGCGAGACCTTCCAGGTGCCAGCCGCGGACCATCGACTCCCACGCCGAGGGCTCGGCGAACCGGCCGTCGGCACGCAGGTCCTCGGCCGTGCGCGAGAGCTGGGTCGCGGTCGCGACGTAGCAGATCAGCACGCCGCCAGGGGTCAGCGCCCGGGCAACGGCGTCGATGTTCTCCCAGGGCGCGAGCATGTCGAGCACCACGCGGTCGACAGTCCCGGGCTCCGCCACGTCGGGCAGCACGTCCGAGAGGTCGCCGACGGTCAGCCGCCATGCCGGGTGGGGGCCGCCGAAGAACGTCTCGACGTTCCCGCGCGCGATCGCGGCGAACTCCTCACGGCGCTCGATCGAGTGCAGCTCGCCCGCGTCGCCGACCGCCCGCAGCAGCGACATGGTCAGGGCACCGGAGCCGACGCCGGCCTCGACGACCCGCGCTCCCGGGAAGATGTCGGCCATCTGCACGATCTGGCCGGCGTCCTTGGGGTAGACGACGGCCGCACCGCGCGGCATCGACAGCACGTAGTCGCTCAGGAGCGGTCGCAGCGCGAGGTACTCGATGCCGGCCGTGTTGGTCACCACCCAGCCCTCGGGCCGGCCGATCAGGTCCTCGTGCTTGAAGTAGCCCTTGTGCGTGTGGAACGTGCCACCGGGCTGCAGCGTGATGGTGTGCAGCCGGCCTTTCGGGTCGGTGAGCTGAACCTTGTCGCCCACACGCAGGGGGCCGCGGCGCAGATGGGCGCCCGTCGCTGAAGTCACGGCGGACCAGTCTAGGCCCGGGCTAGCCGCGCATCGCGGCCGCGACCCGGGCGATGTCGAGAATGCCCGTGACGCGGCCGCCGTCGACCACGGGAACCATGCGTGCGCCGCGCGACGTCTCGGCGAGGTAGGCCAGCATCTCGGCGCCCTCGAGCCCGCCGTCGATCGCGGTCCCCGGCTCGAACGGGACGACGACCGCGTCCACGGGGGTCGTCGCGACCGCGTGGGCGGGCACGGCAGCCGCGGCGGAGGGGTCGACCCAGCCCACCGAAGCACCGTCGGCACCGACCACGACGACGGCGCTGCTGGGCCGCCCGACGACGGCGGCCGCGGCGTCGGCCACGCTCGCGCCGCTCGGGACGGCGACGGCGTTCGCCGCGAGGCCGCGCACGGTCAGCCCGGAGAGCGCCGCCTGCCGGCGGCCGGCGGCGACGGCGTCGCCCGCTCCCGCCCACAGGAACGCGCCGATGAGCGCCGACCACATGACCGTGGTCCACGCGGGCGGCCGTCCCTGGACGAGCGGCCAGAGCAGCGCCCCCGCCAGCACGGCGACCGCGACGACGCGACCGACCCAGCCGGCGGCCACGGTGCCGCGCGTGCGCGAGCCGGTCACGGCCCACACGGCGGACTCGAGGATCTGGCCGCCGTCGAGCGGCAGGCCGGGAAGGAGGTTGAAGATCCCGACGAACGCGTTCGAGAACGCGCCCGCGTACAGCAGCAACGAGGGGATGCTCGCCACGGGCTGGAGCTGGAAGGCACCCCACAGCAGCGCCGCGAGCACCAGGTTCGTCAGGGGCCCGACGACGGCCACGAGCACGCCGTCGAGCGGGCGTCGCGTGACCCCCGTGTATGCCGTGTGACCGCCCCAGAGCGTGATCGCCAGCTCTGTGACCCGGTGGCCGCGCCATCGTGCGGCGAACGCGTGCGCGACCTCGTGCAGGAACACCGACACGAACAGCAGCAGCACGAACCCGAACGCGACGACCAGCACACCTGTCTGGCTGAGGAGCGGGGCGAGCGCGCGGACGGTCGGCGCGAACACGACCGTGAGGATCACGGCGGCCAGCAGCCACGACGGCTTGACGACCACGGGCGCACCCGCGACCCGGCCGACGACCCAGCCCTTCGAACGGGGCGGCTGCCGGACGGACGACGGTCGGGCGGGTTGCGGCGGTGGCGTCGCGGTCACCCGGTCAGCCTAACCGCGCACGCTTGGCGCATCCTGGACGCGGTGAGAGGCCCGGACCGCCGCGGTCCGAGCAGTCTCGAAACACCTGGGGACGGCGGCCGCCCGCTGTCGGCGGCGTCGCCTAGGGTGGCCGCCATGACGACGACCGTGGACGAGCTCGCCCTGGACCTCGTGCCCGGCGAGCCCGCGGACGGCGCACCGAAGGAGTCCCGCCCGCCGGCGTTGTCGCCGTCGCGCGCGAACGACTTCATGCAGTGCCCGCTGCTGTTCCGCTTCCGGGTGGTCGACCGGCTGCCCGAGCCGCCGTCGTCGGCCGCGGCCCGCGGCACGCTCGTGCACGCGGTGCTCGAGCGGCTGTACGACGCACCGCTGGGCGAGCGCACGCACGGCGCGGCGCTCGCCCTGCTGCCGGGCGAGTGGGAACGCCTGGTGGAGGCCGAGCCGCGGTACGCGCAGCTCTTCACGCCGGGTGGCGACGCCGACGGCGTCGCGATCGAGCAGTGGCTCGGCGTCGCCGAGCGCCTGCTCGGCACCTACTTCACGCTCGAGGACCCCAACCGCCTCCAGCCCGAGGCACGGGAGCTGCGCGTCGAGACCCGGCTCGAGGACGGGCCGCTGCTGCGCGGTGTCGTCGACCGGCTCGACGTCGCGCCGGACGGCGCCGTCCGGGTCGTCGACTACAAGACGGGCAAGGCGCCGCGGCCGGGGTACGAGGCGGGCGCACTGTTCCAGATGCGGTTCTACGGGCTCGTCCTGTGGCGCGAGCGTGGCGTCGTGCCCAAGATGCTCCAGCTCGTCTACCTGGGTGACGGCCAGGTGCTGCGCGCGGAGCCGCGCGAGCGTGAGCTCGAGGTCACCGAGGCCAAGGTGCGGGCGCTCTGGTCGGCCATCCAGCAGGCCGCGGCGGACGACGACTGGCGGCCGCGGCCGAGCAAGCTGTGCGGATGGTGCTCGCACAAGGCGCTGTGCCCGGCGTTCGGCGGCACACCGCCCACGATCCCCGAGGGCGCGCTCCGCGCTCGCCTCGGCGTCGGGGCCGCGTAGCCCGTCGGGCGTCACACGGTGACGTCGAGAACCTCGCCGGCGGCGATGCGGGCGAGCGTGCCCAGGCCCACCTGCGTGAGCGACGAGGCACGGCTCAGTCCGGCCAGGTGCGGCACGGGCACCACGGCCTCGACCCCCAGGGTGCGGACACCCGCGGCGAGCGACGAGGCGATGCCCGTGGGCGAGTCCTCGATCCCGACGCACGCACGAGGGTCGACGCCGAGGATCTTCGCCGCGGTGAGGTACGGATCCGGGTGTGGCTTGCCGCGGGTCACCTGGTCGCCCGTCACCGTCGTCGTGAACGAGCCTGCCGGGGCACGGCGTACGACCTCGGACGCGAGGACCTCGTAGCTCATCGTGACCAGCGCGCACGGGATCCCGGCCGCACCGAGCGCACCGAGCAGCTCGAGCGCGCCCGGCTGCCACGGCACCCGCTCGCGCACCAGCTCGACGACGCGTTCCAGCAGCCGGTCGACGATCTCCTCGGCCGGCAGCGGCACCGGGCCCTCGTCACGGATGATGCGGCCCGAGGTCAGCAGGTCGTTGCCCACGAGCTTCAACGCCTTCTCGTGCGACCAGCGGCCACCGTGGGCGGCGACGAGCTCGTGCTCTGCACGGATCCAGTAGGGCTCCGTGTCGACGAGCGTGCCGTCCATGTCCCACAGGACGGCGGCGGGCAGGGCGGGGGTCGGCGTGGCGGTCAGGGCGGGCTCCGAGGCTCGGGGAAGGGGCAGCGCGAGCATAACCGCCGAGCGCCGGCCGCCGACCGGCCGCGGCAGCCGGTGCACGCCCGGACCGGGCGCAGCGCATACGCGGCCGCACGGCGACATCCGAACCTTGGCGCTCGACACGCAATAGGCTGGATCAATGAGCAACCCGGACCCGCAGGTTCCCCGGCCGGACGCCTCCTCCGTCCCGGTGGGCCGCCACGCGCAGCACCAGACGGTGATGATCGCGGCGTTCGAGGGCTGGAACGACGCCGGCGGAGCGGCGACGTCGGCCCTGGAGCACCTCGACAACGTCTGGGGCGCAGACCAGCTCCGTGTGCTCGACCCCGAGGAGTACCACGACTTCCAGGTCAACCGGCCGATCGTCGGGACGGACGAGGTCGGACGCCGGAGCATCACGTGGCCGACGACGCGTATCACGGTCGCCGAGCTGCCCCACCGGACCGTCGTCCTGGTGCACGGCATCGAGCCCTCGTTCCGGTGGCGGACCTACTGCGCCGAGGTGCTCGACATCGCGGCCGAGCTGGGTGTGCGCACCGTCGTGACCCTCGGTGCGCTGCTCGCGGACGTCCCGCACACGCGGCCCATCCCGATGACGGCGACGTCCGAGAGCACCGGCATGCAGGCGGTGCTGGACGTCGAGCCCAGCACGTACGAAGGGCCGACGGGCATCGTGGGCGTGCTGCAGCACGAGGCGGCCGAGCGCGGGTTCCAGTCCGTCTCGCTGTGGGCCGCGGTGCCGCACTACGTCGCCAACCCGCCGTCGCCCAAGGCCACGCTCGCGATCCTGACGCGCATCGAGGAGCTGCTGGCCGAGCCCGTGCCGCTGGGCGACCTGCCCGAGGACGCCGAGGCGTGGCAGCACGGCGTGGACGAGCTCGCCTCGGAGGACGCGGAGATCTCGGAGTACGTCCAGCAGCTCGAGGAGGCCAAGGACGCCGTCGAGCTGCCCGAGGCGTCGGGCGAGGCGATCGCGCGCGAGTTCGAACGCTACCTGCGGCGCCGCGACACGGGCGGCGGGCCGGGGCCCGGCTCCGGCCCTGGCCCCGAGCGGGGCTAGCGACCCAGGCGGTCCCGGCCGCGCGCCGAGGCGGGCCTGCCGCTAGAGCCGGACGCCCAGCAGCGCGTCGATCGCCCGCGCGACGATCCCGGGAGCGCCCTCGACGTCGGTCGTGACGTCGCGCTCGGGGTCCAGCGCCAGGTCCGCCCAGGCGTCGACCGCGCCGAGAGCCGCAGGCGCGTCGAGGTCGTCCGCGAGCGCGGCCCGGATCGCCGCGAGCGTCTCGGTGGCATCCGGCCCGCCGTTGCCGGACAGTGCCGACCGCCAGCGCGCCAGCCGCGCCTCGCCCGCGGCGAGGTCGGCGTCGGTCCACTCCCACTCGTGGCGGTAGTGGTGCGCCAGCAGGGCGAGGCGGATCGCCATCGGGTCGACGCCCGCCTCGCGGAGCGCGGAGACGAACACGAGGTTGCCACGCGACTTGCTCATCTTCTCGCCCTGGTAGGCGACCAGGCCCGCGTGCAGGTGGACGGCGGCACCACCCTTGCCCAGCGCGCGGGCGTGCGACGTCGACATCTCGTGGTGCGGGAAGAGCAGGTCCACTCCCCCGCCCTGCAGGTCGAACGGCAGCCCGAGCCCGTCGCGTGCGATGACCGCGCACTCGATGTGCCACCCGGGGCGGCCGGTGCCGAGCGTCGCGCCGTCCCAGGCGGGCTCGCCCGGTCGTTCCCGCCGCCACAGCAGCGGGTCGAGCGGGTGCTTCTTGCCCTCGCGCGCCGGGTCTCCCCCGCGTTCGGCGAACAGCTCTGCCATGGTCGCGCCGTCGAGCCGGGCGACCTCGCCGAACGCGGGGTCGGCCGACAGGTCGGCATAAACGTCGCCGAGCTCGGGCGCCGAGCCGCCCGCACCGGGCTCGACCGGCACGCGGTACGCAGCACCGGCCGCGAGCATCTCCTCGACGGCGCCCACCACCGCGGGTACTGACTCGACGGCACCCGTCCACGTGGCGGGCGGGATGACGCCGAGCGCGGTCATGTCCTCGCGGTAGAGCTCGGTCTGCTGGGCCGCCAGCTCCCGCCACGGGACGCCCGTCGCCGCGGCACGCTCGAGCAGCGGGTCGTCGACGTCGGTGACGTTCGAGACGTAGGTCACCGCCTTGCCGGCGTCGCGCCACGCGCGGTGCAGCAGGTCGAAGGTGATGTAGGTGTTGGCGTGGCCCAGGTGCGTCGCGTCGTAGGGCGTGATGCCGCACACGTAGAAGCGGGCGGTCGGCCCGGGCGCAGCGTCGACGAGCGTGTCCGTCGAGCTGTCGTGCACCCGGACCACGTGCCGCGGACCGGCCGGTTCAGGGAGCTCGGGTACTTGCGGGGCGGGCCAGGAGAGCACGCGCCCCAGGGTACCCGTGAAGGTCAGACTCCCGTGGTGTGCGCCCCGCCGTCCGCCTCGAGCACGCCTGTGAGGAGCAGCACGACCACGACGGCCGCGAGGCCCAGGCGGTAGTACACGAACGGCCGGTAGGAGTAGGTCGAGACGATCTTGAGGAACCCGATGATGACGACGTAGCCCACGACGAACGCCACGAGGGTCGCCAGGAGCGTGGCAAACGCGCCCGGCGCGCCGGGAACGGGCTCGGCGGACGCCGACTTGGCGAGCTGGTAGAAGCCCGAGCCGAGCACCGCGGGGATGGCCAGCAGGAACGAGTAGTCGGCCGCGGCCTTGCGGGTGAAGCCCATGAGCAGACCCGCGGTGATGGTGCCGCCCGAGCGCGAGACGCCCGGGACAAGAGCCAGCGACTGGGCCAGCCCGAAGGCGATCGCCCGGCGGGGGGTCAGCTCGTCGAGGCGGCGGCGGCGGGCACCGATCTTGTCCGCCCAGCCGAGCAGGAGCGCGAACACGACGAGCATCGTCACCGTGATCCAGAGGTTGCGCAGCGACTCCTCGATCGCGTCCTGGAACAGCAGGCCGAGCAGCACGATGGGCACCGACCCGAGCGCGATGTACCACGCCATGCGGGCGTCGGAGTCGTGCGCGCCGAGCCGTGCGCGCCAGTCGGGGCCGTGGTCGCCGCGCAGCGCCTTCCACCAGGCCACGCAGATGTTCTTGATCGTGCGCCGGTAGTACAGCAGCACCGCCGCCTCCGTGCCGATCTGGGTGATCGCCGTGAAGGCGGCACCTGGGTCGACGTCACCGATCAGCTCGCCGACGATGCGCAGGTGGGCGCTCGAGGAGATCGGGAGGAACTCGGTGAGGCCCTGTACCAGGCCCAGGATGATGGCTTCCCACGCAGTCACGGGCCGTCACACTACCGGGTGTCGGCGCGGGGTCGGCCACGGCGAGCGGGCGCGCCGGTACCCTGCCCGCATGGAGCGTCGTCAGGTAGGTCGTTCGGGGTTGCGCGTGTCCACGCTGGGCCTCGGAACGATGACGTGGGGCCGGGACACGGACGCCCTCGACGCGGGTGAGCAGCTGCGCGACTTCCTCGACGCGGGCGGCACCTTCGTCGACACCGCCGCCACCTATGGTGACGGCGACGCCGAGCGCCTCATCGGCGACCTGCTCGGCGGGAAGGTGGCGCGCCGCGAGCTGGTCCTGTGCACCAAGGGCGGCGTGCGAGCCGGCCCCTTGGGCACGACGGCGGACGCCTCGCGAGGCGCTCTCCTCGCCGACCTCGACGCCTCCCTGTCACGCCTGGGCACCGACCACGTCGACCTGTTCCTGGTCGCGTGCCCCGACCCGGCCACGCCGCTCGACGAGACCGTCTCCGCCCTGCGCCTCGCGGTGACGTCGGGGCGCGCGCGCTACGTGGGCCTGTCGAACCACCCGGCGTGGGCGGCCGCGCGGGCCGCGACGCTGCTCGAGGGCATCGCGGGCGACGGCGTGGGCCTCGCCGCCCTCGAGCTCGAGTACTCGCTCCTGGAGCGCGGTGTCGAGCGCGACGTCGTACCCGCGGCCTCGGCGCTGGGCGTCGGGCTGCTCGCCTGGTCACCGCTCGGTCGCGGCGTGCTCACGGGCAAGTACCGCCGTGCACTGCCTGCCGACTCGCGGGCCGCGTCACCGCACCTGGCGGCGTTCGTCGACCCGTACCTGGACGACGCGTCGTCGGCCGTCGTCGAGGCCGTCGCGACGGCCGCCGACGGCCTCGGGCGCGCTCCGCTCGAGGTGGCGCTGGCCTGGCTGCTGGCCCGCGACACGGTGGCTGCCGCGATCGTCGGCGCCCGCACTCCGGCTCAGCTGCGTACTTCTCTGGCCGCCGTCGACCTCGACCTGCCCTATGAGGTGCATGCGGCCCTGGACGACGTCTCCGCGATCGACGTCGGCTACCCCGAGCGCTGGTAGCGGCCGGGCACGCCGTCCGGCATGTCGCCGGCGCCGCCCTCGTCGCCCGCGTCGAGGTCGGTGTCAAGATCGATGTCGGTGTCGAGGTCGTCGTCCGCCTCGTCGTCGTCCGTGTCGTCGTCCGACTCGTCGTCGTCATCGTCGTCGACGTCGTCGAGCAGGAACGGTGTGACCTCCGAGTACACCTGGGCCAGCGAGTCCTCGTAGACCTCAAATGCGTCCGCCAGCACCTCGTAGGCGTCGTCGACCGCGGGGTCGTCGTCGCTGCGTCTGGTCGAGACCGCGTGGAAGTGCGCCTCGAGCGCGGCGACGAAGCGGTCCAGCGCGGCACGCGGATCAGCGGTCATGCTCCGACCGTAGCGCCACCGGGGGCACAATGGGCAAACGAAATGGCACGAGCCGATCACAGTTCGGGAGGACGACGGATGGCTTCCAGCTCTTCGGCGAGCAGCACCACCGACAGCCGATCGACGACGTCCGCGTGGCGCCGGCACGGGCACTACGAGTACCGGGTCCTGACCATCGACCGCCGCACGAGCGTCCCCGACGCCCGGCGCATGCTCACCGAGGAGGCGGAGTACGGGCGGTGGGAGCTGGCCCGGACCCGCATCTACGTGGGCGGCGAGCGCAAGGTCTGGCTCCGGCGCAAGGTCATCAAGGTCACGCCGACGTTCTGAAGGGCCACCCATGACCGACGTCTTCCGCAAGGCGCGGTCCGACGCACCCGACGGCTTCTTCGCCGCCGAGGCCGCGGGCCTGCGCTGGTTGAGCGTGCCCGGCGGGCCGCGCGTGGCGCACGTGGTCGACGTCGGGCCCGACTACCTGGACCTCGAGCGCATCCCCGGCGCCTGGCCCACGCTCGCCGCCGCCCAGGCCCTGGGGCGCGGGCTCGCCGTCCTGCACGACGCCGGGGCCCCGGCGTTCGGCGTGCTGCCGCCCGACGACGAGGCGGCCGCGCCGCGGCGCACCGCGTTCTTCGGGCCGCTCGCCGACCCGCTCGAGATGATGGGCGGGTCGTGGGACGACTGGCCCACCTTCTACGCCGAGGCCAGGCTGCGGGTCGTGCTGCGGCAGGGCCTCGAGCGCGGCACCTTCACCGCGCACGACGCCGCACTGGTCGAACGGGTGTGCAAGCGCCTGCCGGACCTCGCCGGCCCGAGCGTCGACGACGTCCCGGCCCGGGTGCACGGCGACCTGTGGTCCGGCAACGTCCTGTGGGGGCCGGGCCCGCACGAGGGCGTCGAGGCGATCCTCATCGACCCGGCGGCGCACGGTGGCCATCGTGAGGCGGACCTCGCCATGCTCGCGCTGTTCGGCGCGCCCTACCTCGACGAGACGCTGGCGGCGTACGAGGAGGTGCACCCGCTCACGCCGGGGTGGCGCGAGCGCGTGACCCTGCACCAGCTCTACCCGATCGCGGTGCACGCCGTCCTGTTCGGCCGGGGCTACGTGATCCGCACGCAGAGCATCCTCGACGAGCTCGCCGGCTGACGCCGTCGACGCTGGCAGCGATGAGTTTTCCTCCGTCGCAGCGTCGTCACGTCATGCGCACCGTCTACGCCTATCTCATGACCTCTCTCGACGGCTATCACGCCGACGCCGACGGATCCGTCGACTGGCTCCAGGAGGATCCCGCGCTCGAGGACTACTCCCAGGGCCAGGGCGAGCACATCGACACCATCGTGATGGGCCGCCGGACCTTCGAGCTCATGGCGTCCTACTGGCCGACGCCCGAGGCCTACTCCGACGACCCCGTCGTGGCCGCGTTCATGAACGACCTGCCCAAGATCGTGGCCTCCCGGAGCATGACGACCCACCCGTGGGGCCCGACGACGTTCGTGGCGGACGACGTCGCAGGGCACCTCGCGGCGCTCAAGGACAAGCCCGGCAAAGACGTCGCGATCTTCGGCAGCTCGACCTTCCTGGCCTCGCTCCTGCCGACCGGTGTGGTCGACGAGCTCCGCATCGCCGTCCAGCCGGTGCTGCTGGGCGCGGGCCGGCCGCTGCTGGGCGGCGTGGCCGGACCGGTGCCGCTCGGGCGCCCCGAGGTGCGCGAGCTGAGCTCCGGGACGCTCCTGCTGACCTACCGGCCCACGGGCCGGGCGTGACTCCGGACGGGCGGGCTCAGCCGGCGCCGCGCAGGGCGTGCGCCACGCCGACCGCGGCGCCGGCGACCCGCCCGTCCGGGTCCTCGGCTGGGTCGTAGGACGCGAGGGTCACCGAGCGCACCGGGACGCGGTCGGCGACCCTGCGGACCACCTCGACCAGACCGGTGGCCGTCAGCCCGCCCGGGGCGGCGAACTCGTTGGCGGGTGCGACGAGGTCGGGGTCCAGGACGTCCGCGTCGATGTGCAGGTGGACGCCGCCGACGCGTTCGCACAGTGCGGCCAGCGCGTCGTCCAGGCTCCGCCGCTGGCCGTCGTCGTCCAGGTCGCCCGTCGCGCCGAGGTGGCGCACGCCGCCTGCGGCCAGCAGCTCACGCTCCGGCTCGTCGAGGTCCCGCGCGCCCACAAGGACGACGTGCTCGTCCTGCGTGGGCGCGAAGCCGTCCACGGTGCCCGCGACGCCCGCCCAGCACCGGCCGGTCACGGCCGCGAGCGCCATCCCGTCGAGGTAGCCCGAGGTGGTCGACTCGGCGGTGTGCAGATCGGCGTGGGCATCGAGCCACACCACCCCGGTCGGGCCCGCCTTCGGCCTCAGGCCGGCCAGGACGCCGAGCGTGGCCATGCAGTTGCCCGCGAGCACCACGGGCGTCTGCCCGCGCTCGACGGCGCGCGCGACGGCGTCGGCGATGCTCGAGCACAGGTCGAAGGTCGCGCCGATCTCGTCGCGGAACGCGCGCTGCGGCCCTACCCAGTGCACCGCGGCGGCGTCCTGCCCCGTCGCCGCCGCGAGGAACCCGGCGGCGAGGATGGCGTCGACGCCGCGCGCCATCCCCACGCGCTCGTGCCCGAAGTAGTACGGGGACGCGATGACCGTCAGCTGCACGTCATCACCTCTCTCGTCGGCGGGTCAGCCGGTCAGCGGGTCAGCGGGACGCCACGGTCTCGGGCTCGAGCAGGTCATGGCGCTCGACCGCCACGAGGCTCAGCGTGCGGTAGCCGTGGGAGTCGAAGAGCACGGTGACGCGGTCGTCGGCCTCGTAGCCCATGACCGTGCCGTCACCGAACTCCGGGTGCGTCACGCCCGAGCCGACGTCGTAGGGCCGGTCCGCCGCGTCGGCGTCCCGCTGCTCCGCGGAGCCGGACCGGCACGTGTCGCAGTCGCCGCACGGCTCCGGCAGCTCCTCGCCGAAGTAGGCGAGCAGGAACTGGCGCCGGCACTGCGACGTCTCGGCGTAGGCCCGCATCATCTCCAGGCGCGAGGCGTCCATGCGACGCCGCTCCTCGGCGAGCTCGACCGCCGCGTCCGCGACGTCGCCCGGGTCGGCGCGGCTCGACAGCGCCCGAGCGTCCTCGACGAGCGAGCGCAGCCGGGCCAGCCGGCGCGGCAGGCCCGAGGACCCGTGGCGCCGGGCTCTGCCGCGGCCGGCCCCGGCGGGCAGGGCGCGCGCAACCTGGACCAGGTCGTCCCGTTCCGGTACGCCGACCGTGAAGAACCGCTGCAGGCTGAGGTCCTCGGGCCGGTAGAACAGGACGGCGCACGCCTCCTCGCCGTCGCGGCCGGCGCGCCCGATCTCCTGGTAGTAGCTGTCGGGAGAGCCCGGGACGTCGGCGTGGATCACGAAGCGGACGTCGGGCTTGTCGATCCCCATGCCGAACGCCGACGTCGCGACCACGACGTCGACCTCGTCGTCGATGAACCGGCGGTGCGCCTCGTCGCGCTCGTCGCGGCGCAGACCGCCGTGGTACGCCGCGGTGCGCAGCCCGTGCTCGGCGAGCGCCTCGGCGAGCTCCGTCGTCCGGCGGCGCGTCGCGACGTAGACGATGCCTACGCCGTTCTTGGCCTCGGTGCGCGTCCGCTCGACGACGGCGCGCAGCTTGTCGTCCGCACCCACGGCACGCTCGACCTCGAGCGTGATGTTCGGCCGCGAGAAGCCCCGTACGACGATCTCGACGTCGCGCAGCCCCAGGCGCCGCACGATGTCGTCGCGCACGGGCGGGGAGGCGGTGGCCGTCAGCGCGATGACGCGAGGCCGAGGCTCGAGGGTGTCGATGCGCTCCCCGAGGCGCAGGTACTCGGGCCGGAAGTCGTGGCCCCACACCGAGAGGCAGTGCGCCTCGTCGACCGCGACCAGGCTCGGGCGGGCCGCGCGGACGGCGTCGAGCACCTCGTCGTTGGCGAGCTGCTCGGGAGAGAGGAAGAGGAACTCGAGCTCCCCCGCGGCGGCGGCCTCGAGCGCCTCACGGCGCTCGCGGGCGGGCACGGCCGAGCTCACGGCGCGCGCCGAGACCTCCTCGTCCCCGAGCTCGAGCAGCGAGCGCACCTGGTCCTGCTGCAGCGCGATGAGCGGCGACACCACGACCGTGGGCCCCTCGAGCTCGACGCCCGGCAGCTGGTACACCGCCGACTTGCCGGCGCCGGTCGGCAGCAGGAGCAGCACGTCGTGGCCGGCGAGCAGCGCGGAGATCGCGTCGGCCTGGCCCGGCCGGAGGCGTTCCCAGCCGAACACGTCGCGCGCGGTCTTGCGGACATCCTTCAGGGTGACGGTCGCAGTGAACGCCGAGTCATGGATCACGGGGCTCATCGTGCCGTCCGCGCGGGCCGCACGCAGTGCCACCGGGTGTGATCTGGCACCGGCGCGCAGAGCGTCGTCATCTGGTGCACGGACGTGGGCCCGTGCGCGGTCGTCAGCAGGTGCACAGCAGCCGGTCCAGCACCCGGGTACCGAACCGCAGGGCGTCGATCGGGACGCGCTCGTCGACGCCGTGGAACATGCCGGCGAAGTCCAGGTCGCCGTCCAGGCGCAGCGGCGCGAACCCGTAGCCCGTGATCCCGAGCCGTGCCAGGGACTTGTTGTCCGTGCCGCCCGACAGCGTGTACGGCAGCACGGCCGCGCCCGGGTCCTCGGCCAGCAGCGACGCGACCATCGCATCGACCAGGTCGCCGCTGAACGGCACCTCGAGCGCGACGTCCTGGTGGATCGGCTCGATGCGCACGTTCGGGCCGACGAGCTCGCGCAACGTCGCCATGCCGGACTCCTCGTGACCGGGCAGCAGCCGCACGTCGATCGCCGCCTCGGCACGCCCCGGGATCACGTTGGCCTTGTAGCCGGCGTTGAGCTGCGTCGGGTTCGAGGTGTGGCGCACGGTCGCCCCGACGAACTTCGCGGCGGGCCCGAGCGCGTCGACGAGCGCGTCGACCGCCGCCGGGTCCTCGGCGTCGTACCGCAGGCCCGTGAGGTCGGCGACCCCGCGCAGGAGCGTGTCGACCGTGGCCGTCGGCGTGTACGGCCAGCGATGGTTGCCGATGCGCGCGACCGCGGCCGCCAGCTCGGTGACCGCGTTCTCGGCGTTGACCTGGGAGCCGTGCCCCGCGCGCCCGTCGGCCACGAGCCGCAGCCAGGCCAGTCCCTTCTCGGCGGTCTGCAGCAGGTAGGCCCGGCGGCCACCGACGTCGACCGAGAAGCCGCCCACCTCGCTGATCGCCTCGGTCGCGCCCTCGAAGAGCTCGGGCCGGTGGTCGACGGCCCACCGCGCACCGAAGGTGCCGCCCGCCTCCTCGTCGGCGAACATCGCGACGACGACGTCGCGCGCGGGCTTGCGCCCCTCGCGCACCATCTGCCGGACGACCGCCAGGATCATCGCGTCCATGTTCTTCATGTCGACGGCGCCGCGGCCCCACAGCAGACCGTCGATCTCCTCGCCCGCGAACGGGGGCACCGACCAGTCCTCGGCTGCCGCCGGCACGACGTCGGTGTGCCCGTGCAGCACGAGCGCCGGCCGCGTCGGGTCGGCGCCCTCGAGCCGCACGACGACCGACGCGCGGCCCGGCGCGGCCTCGAACAGCTCGGGCTCCAGGCCGACCTCGGCGAGCAGCCCGGCCACGTGCTCGGCCGCCTTGCGCTCACCGGGCCCGCCGTCGGCCCCGTAGTTCGACGTGTCGATGCGCAGCAGGTCCTGGCAGATGCGGACGACCTCGTCCTGCGCGGTGACGTGCGTGGCCGCACGGTCGGTCGGGCTGCTCACGTCTCAGCCCTCCAGCCCGCGCCGGGCCAGCAGCGGGGCGATCTCCGGGTCGCGGCCGCGCAGGTCGCGGAACGAGTCGAGCGGGTCCTGCGAGCCACCCCGCGCGAGCAGCTTGCGCCGGAACGCCTCGCCGTTCTCCCGCGTCAGCCCGCCGTTCTCCCGGTACCACTCGACCGTGTCGGCGTCGAGCACCTCCGACCAGATGTAGGAGTAGTAGCCCGCCGAGTAGCCCGAGCCGAAGATGTGGTTGAAGTACGTCGTCCGGTAGCGCGGGGGCACGGGCGCGTAGTCGACGCCGGCCGCCGCGAGCGCCTTGACCTCGAACGGGACGACGTCGTCGGCCGACGTCGGCACCTCCTCGGGGGCGAGCTGGTGCCAGGCCTGGTCGAGCAGCGCGGCCGCCAGGTACTCGGTCGTCGAGAAGCCCTCGTTGAACTGGCGCGACGCGAGCATCGTCGTGAGCCACTCCTCGGGGAGCGGCTCGCCCGTCACGTGGTGCACGGCATACGAGCGCAGGATCTCGGGCTCCCACGCCCACATCTCGTTGACCTGTGACGGGTACTCGACGAAGTCGCGCGGCACCTCGGTGCCCGACTGCGACACGTAGCGGACGTCCGACAGCAGACCGTGCAGCGCATGCCCGAACTCGTGGAAGAGGGTGATGACCTCGTCCCACAGCAGCAGGGTCGGATCCCCCGCCGGCGGCTTGACGATGTTGAGGTTGTTCACCACCACGGGCTTCTGGCCGAACAGGTGGTTCTGGTCCACGAGGTTGTTCATCCAGGCGCCGCCGCGCTTCGAGGGGCGCGTGTAGTAGTCGGCCAGGAACAGCCCGAGGCCCTGGTCCCGCTCGCCCGGCTCGGGCGCGTCGAAGACCTCGAACACCCGGACGTCGGGGTGGTAGCCGACCAGGTCCTCGCGCTCGGCGAACGACAGCCCGAACAGGCGGTTCGCGGCCACGAAGACGCCGTCGCGCACGACGCGGTCCAGCTCGAGGTACGGACGCAGGAGCGCGTCGTCGAGCGAGTACCGCTCCTTGCGCACGGCCTCCGACAGGTACGCCCAGTCGGAGGCCCGCAGCTCGGCGTCGGGCTCGGTGCGGCGCAGGATCGCCTCGAGCTCGGCGCCCTCCCGCCGGGCGTTGGCGACGGCGGGCGGCGCGAGGCGTCCGAGCATGGCGCTCACGGCCTGCGTGGTCTTCGCGGTCGCGTCCTCGGCCACGTAGGAGGCGTGGTGCTCATGGCCAAGCAGGCGGGCGCGCTCGGCCCGCAGCCGGACGATCTCGAGGAGCGTCTCGCGCGTGTCGTTGTCGTCGCCGTGCGCGCCGCGCGACTCCGAGGCGCGCTGGACCCGCTCACGCACCTCGCGGCGCGCGAGCGAGCCGACGACGTTCTGCTGCGTCGGCAGCTGCAGGTCCACGAGCCACTCGCCGTCATACCCGCGCGCCGACGCCGACGCCGCAGCGCCCGCGATGGCGTCGTCGGGCAGCCCGTCGAGGTCGGCCACGTCGGTGATCCGCACGGCCGAGGACTTCTCCCCCGCGAGAAGCTTGCGCGCGAACACCGCCTCGAGCTCGGTGATGCGGGCGTTGAGGTCGCGCAGCGTCGCCTGCTGGTCGGCGTCGAGGTCGATGCCGGACCGGCGGAAGTCCTTGAGCATGGTGTGCAGCAGCCAGGCCGTGTCGGGCTCGAGCGTGACCGTGCCGGCCTGCGCCGCGTCGTCGAGCGCGCGCAGCCGGGCGTAGAGACGCGCGTCCATGTAGATGGCGTCCCGGTGCGCGGCGTACTCGGGCGAGAGCCGCTCGTAGACGTCCTCGAGCCCCGGTGTCGCGTCGGCGCTGACCTGGTTGTAGAACGCCTGCATCGTCCGGGTGAGCAGGCGGCCCGAGCGCTCGAACGCCTCGAGGGTGTTCTCGACCGTGGGCGGTTCGGCGCTCGTGGCGATGGCCTCGACCTGTGCGCGTTGCTCGGCCATCCCGGCGCGCAGCGCGGGCTCGTAGTGCTCTTCGCGGACCGCGGTGAAGTCCGGGAGCTCGTACGGAAGGGTCGACGGTGCGGCGAACGGGTTGGCGCTGTCGAGAGTCATGCGCCCATCCAACACCGTCACGGCGCCTCAGCCGTACCCCGGTTCGCCGATCATCCCCAGCCGTGGGACGCGTCCTCGTGCATCGGCGGGCACGTGCCACCAGGCTCGGTCACGGGTTCGAAGTGCCACGGCTCGTTCGCGTACGTGCGGCACAGCCCGAACTGCGCCCCGTGCTGCTCGAGCCAGAGCGCGCCGTCCGCCGGTCCGACGTCGACCGCCAGGCCCGTGACGTGCTGGGACGCCTCGGGCGGCAGCACCCAGCGGTGCGCCTCCTGCACCGACCCGTACCGCTCGACCGTGGAGTCGACGAGAGCCTGCTGGTCGGCCGCGCTGCGCCAGCCGGACGTGAGCGTGAGCTCGACGCCGTCGGCGTTGGCGGCGGCACGTGCCTGCGCGAGCCGTCGCTCGAGCTCGGGATCGAGCCCGGTCGCGCGGCCCGCGGACGAGGTCGTCGCGGCGGCACCGGCACCGGAGCCGGGCTCCGGCGCCTGCAGCGCGTGGAGCGTCGCGGCTCCCAGCGCGCCGAGCGCGCCGAGCGCCGAGGCGACGACGAGCGCGCCGATCACGCGACGGCCACCACGCGGTGGGACGCGACGGGCCGGCAGGGCGGGGAGGAGGGGGTTGGTGGTCATGCTCCGACGCTCGCCGCGCGCCCACCCTCGCGACATCGACCCGACGGCGCCCGTGGACCCTCGTCCTGCGGCGCAACGCCGCGCCACCCGTCCACCCACGGTCGGACGACCCGTCAGCCCGAGGGCTGAGCGCCGGCGGGAGGCACCCGACCCCAGGAGGTCCCCTGCGGGCGCCGTCGTCCCTAGCGTGGACGCGTGCCCCAGCTCTCGCGCCTGCCCGGGTGGCTGCACGACCTCGCGGCCGCTCTCGCCGCGGGGCTCGTGTGGTTCACGGTGATCACGATCATGGAGAACGGCGACTACTGGTACCCCCACAGCCCCGGCTCGTACCGGGTCGCCGGGGCGTGGATCGTCGTCACGCTCGCGCTGCGTCGCGTCGTGCCGGGGCCGCTCTTCTGGGCGACCGCCGTGCTCTACCCGGTCACGCTGCCCTGGGCCATGCAGACGCCGTTCGAGCTCCTGCCGCTCCTGGTGGCCGGTTTCGCGGCCACCCGTTCGGGCGCCGTGCCGTGGGGTCTCGTCGGCGTTGCCGGCGGCTTGTCGGCGTTCGCGATGCAGCTCGTCGGGCGTCCGAACCTGGCGCTGCCCCGTGCCGGCCCGCTCTGGATCGGGCTCGGCCGGTCGCCCTCCGACGTGCTCCTCGCCCTCGCGCTCGTGCTCGGCGCGGTCGCCGCCGGCTACTTCTTCCGGCGACTCGCCCTCGCGTCGGACGAGCTGCGCGAGCGCAACGCCGAGCTCCAGGAGCTGCAGGCCGAGCGCGCTGAGCGCGCGGTGCTCGCCGAGCGCACGCGCATCGCGCGCGAGCTGCACGACGTCGTCGCACACCACATGGCGGCGATCGTCGTGCGGGCCCAGGCCGCGGACCGGGTCGCCGCGAGCCGGCCCGAGGCCCCCGCCGAGGCGGTGCGCTGGATCCGGGGCGAGGGCAAGCAGGCGCTCACGGCGATGCGGTCGGTCGTGCAGGTGCTGCGGCGCGACGCCGACGGCGACGCAGCCGGCCGCGCGCCCACGCCGGTCGCCGCGAGCACCCCGGACGAGCTGCGGGCGGCAGCTCGTCGCCTGCGTGCGGCGGGGCGCGCCGTCGACCTCGCCCTGCCCGAGCCCTGGCGGGCCGCGTCCGCCGAGTCGGGCCTGGCCGTCGTGCGCATCGTGCAGGAGGCGCTCACGAACGTGCTGCTCCACTCCCTGGCCCAGGGCGTCTCCGTGTCGCTGTCCGACGACGACGCCGACCTCCGGCTGCGGGTGCACGACCCGGGCCCGGCGCTGCCGGGGGACGACACCCGGCAGGGCAACGGCCTGGCCACGATGCGAGAGCGTGCCCGAGCGGCCGGTGGTGAGCTGTCCGCGGGTCCTGACGGGCGCGGCGGCTGGACGGTCGCCGCGCGCATCCCGCGGGAGGCCGCGTGAACGCCCCGGACGACGCCGGCACCCCGGTCCGCGTGGTCGTCGTCGACGACCAGGCCACGATCCGCCTGGGGCTGCGGATGATCCTCGACAACGAGCCCGACGTGACGGTCGTCGGGGAGGCCGGGGACGGGCTCGCCGCGGTCACGATGGCGCGGGCGCTGCGGCCCGACGTCGTGCTCATGGACGTGCGCATGCCGCGCCTCGACGGCATCGAGGCGACCGCGCGCATCGTCGCCGACGGCCTCGCGGGTGTCCACACGCTCGTCCTGACGACGTTCGACGACGACGAGTACGTCTACGGCGCGCTGCGCGCGGGTGCCGCGGGCTTCCTGCTCAAGGACGCCGACCCGCAGTCCCTCGTCGACGCCGTGCACCGCGTCCGGGCGGGCGACTCGCTGCTCGACCCGGCCGTGACCGGGCGGATCATCTCGACCTACGTCGAGCTCGCCCGGCGTGCGCCCAGGGACGATGGCGGCAACGTCGTGCCGGGCCTGGACGCGGCGTCGCCGCGCGAGCGCGAGGTGCTGTTCGCCGTCGCGCGCGGGCTGTCGAACCGCGAGATCGGCGCGGAGCTCCATCTCACCGAGGCGACCGTCAAGAGCCACGTGCGGTCGCTGCTCACGAAGGTGGGGCTGACCAACCGCGTCCAGCTCGTCATCCTCGCGTACGAGGCCGGGCTGGTCCGCCCCGTGCGAGGGTGATCGCGCCCGGTGACGAGCGCCGGGCGGAGCGAGCTCAGCCACGCACCACCGTGAGGTTGCCGCCTGCCCCGAGCCGCAGCTCGGCGGTCAGCCCGATCCGGTCGAGGAACGCGCGGTCGTGGCTCACCACGAGCAGGGCCCCGCGGTAGGCCGCGAGCGCGTCGACGAGCTGGTCGGTGCTCGCGATGTCGAGGTTGTTCGTCGGCTCGTCGAGCACGAGGAGCTGCGCGGGCGGGTCGGCGAGCAGGAGCCGCGCGAGCGTCACGCGGAACCGTTCACCCCCCGACAGCGTGGCGACCTGCCGGTCCACCTGGTCGCCGCGCACGAGGAACCGGGCGAGCCGGTTGCGCAGCTCCCCGGGCGGCATGTCCGGTGCGCCGTGGCGGACGGCGTCGAGCACGTTCGACGCGTCGTCGAGCACGTCGAGGCGTTGCGGCAGGTAGGCCACGCGGTCGGTCAGCAGCTCGCCCGACGGCGACGGCCCGGCGAGCAGGCGTTCGAGCAGCGTCGTCTTGCCGACGCCGTTCGGTCCCGTGAGCGCGATCCGCTCCGGCCCTTGGATCACGACGTCGCGCCCCTCGGCGCCGCGCAGCACGGCGATCCTGCGGCCCGCGGGGACGTCCGGGTCGGGCAGGTCGACGACGATGCGGTCGTCGGCGCGCACCGCGCGGCCCGCGGCGTCGAGCGCGGCACGCGCCGCCGACTCGGCCCCCTGCGCCTGCCCGCGGCGTGCGGCCTGCGACTTCTCGGCCGAGTTGCGCCGTTCGTTGATCACGGCCTTGACGTACTTGCGGTTCGCGGCGTCCTTGCGGCCCTGCCGCTGCGAGTGCGCGACCCGTTCCTCGGCCTCGATCCGCTGGCGCTTCTCCCGGCGGAGCACCTGCTCAGCGTCGCGCACGGCCTGGCGTGCCGCCTCCTGCTGGACCTGGAGCCACTCCTCGTACTGGGCGTAGGTCCCGCCGAAGGTGGTCAGCGACCCGGCGCGCAGCTCGGCCGTGTCGTCGACGAGCTCGAGCAGGTCCCGGTCGTGGGACACGACGACGAGCGCGCCGCGCCACGTGCGCACGATCTCGTAGAGGCGCTCGCGCGCCTCGCCGTCGAGGTTGTTGGTGGGCTCGTCGAGCAGCGCGACGTCGGACCCCCGCAGCCGGATGCCGGTCACGGCCGTGAGCACGGCCTCACCCCCCGACAGCGTGCCGACGCTCCGGTCGAGCACGCCGGGCCCGGCGGGCAGCCCGGTGGCCGCGAGCGCGGCGACCGCGCGCTCCTCGACGTCCCAGCCGTCGCCGACGACGTCGAACAGCTCGGGGCGCACGTCACCCGACTCGATCGCGCGGACCGCGTCGACGACGCGGCGTACGCCGAGCAGCTCGGCGACCGTGGCTGCGGTGTCGAGCGTGAGGCGCTGCGGCAGGTAGTCCGCGACGCCCGAGACGCTGATGCTGCCGGACGTCGGCGTGAGCAGCCCGGCCACGAGGCGCAGCAGCGTGGACTTGCCCGTGCCGTTGAGGCCGACCAGACCGGTCCGGCCGCGAGAGAACGAGCCCGAGACCTGCCGGATCGGGGTGGCGCCGTCGGGCCACGTGAACGTGAGGTCGTGCAGGACGACGGAAGGGGTGATGGGCACAAGGACTCCCGGGGGGAACGCTTCGGCGTGCGCCGACGCCGTCCGCCCACCAGGAGGTGCACCGGTCCGGGTGCGGGTGGACGGGGGTCAGCGCGAGGTCGTGGGACCGCCGACCGTCTCCGTCATCCACCTGTCCTTCCTGGCGCCCCCTCTCACGTGCGGCCAGCCCGCGGGGACGGCGTCGAGCGTGGCACATCCGGCGGCGGCGTCGCAACCGATATTGCGCCGAGGCCGTCACCACACCTGGCGCGCGAGCGCCGTGACAACGACGGCGGCCAGGACGCACAGGAGGTCGTGCTGCTTCGCCCGGCTCATCACCATCGCGACCGCGACGCCGGGCATGAGCGTGGGATCGAACGCGCTCCCCCGGGTCCCGACGAGGACCTGCACGACGAGCGCTGCGAGCAGCCCTTGCCCCATCCCGTCGATCGCGGCGCTCACGTGTTCCGGCACCTCGCGCTCCGCCAGCAGCACGGGCCCGAGCGCCTTGAAGCAGAAGTTGACCAGCCCCAGGGCGAGGATCCCCACGACGAGCCCGGCCATGGTCACCCCCTGCGGCGCGCGCCCGCGACCAGTGCGGGCACGCACCCCACGAGGAGGGCCGTGCCGGCCGGAAGGACCCACAGCGCGGCCAGTGCGGCGCCCGCCGAGGCCAGCATCGGGAGGCGCATGTCGGTGCGCAGCCGGACCGCTCGCAGCAGGAGGATGACGAAGAACGCCGGGAACACGACGTCGAGGCCGAGCGCCTGGACGACGTCGTCCGGAGGCCGCGCGTACGCCCCGATCGCGGTACCGGCGATCCAGGCCGGCCACTGGACCACCGAGGCCGGCAGCAGGACGTCGCGGTCGACCGTCCCGTCGGCACGCTGCGCCGCCGCCCATGATCCGTCGACGACGAGCTGCGCCTCGAGGGCCTGCCGGGTCGCGGATCCCCGGAGAGCCGAGCTGCTCGCCGCTGCCATGGGGAGGAACCGGCTGTTGACCAGCGCGCCGGCGCCGACCGCGGCAGCCACGCCGCCGCCGGCGGTGACCGAGCTGAGGAACGCGAACTGCGCGGTGCCCGAGAACGTCACCGCGGACATCAGCACCGCCGCCCACGGCGGCAGGCCCGAGCCGACGGCGAACGCGCCGAACGTCACGGCCAGGGCCAGGGCTGCGCCCGCCTGCCCGAGGCCTACCTGGAGGCCCGGACCCCAGCGCCGGGCCATCGCCCGCAACGCACATCCCATGCACATGGTCTATCAACCGATAGCCCATGTGTCTACAGTGGGACTCATGCAGGAGCATCGCTGGCTGCTGGTCGGAGGTCATCCGGCGCTCGAGCTGTGCAACACGCTGTCGTGGCGCCGGGACGTGCGCAAGGTGATCGACCGGCTCGGCAAGTTCGAGGACTACGGCCCGTGGCGTGATGCCATGGAGCGACGCTTCGGCCGCCCGCTCCCCGCTCTCGCGGACCAGTCCGAGCTCGGGGCGCTGGCCGAACTCCGCCGGCGCGTGGTCGCGCTGCTCGACACGATGGTCGACGGGGTGGTCGACGGGCGCGCGGGCGCGGACGTCCTCGAGCCGTTCGCCGAGCAGGTCCGCGCCGCGACGTCCCGGTCCGTCCTGTCGCCCGCTTTCCCGCTGCGATGGGAGCCGAGAGCTGAGGGGCAGGGCGCGCTCATGGACCACTTCGCGCTCGAAGCGTTCGACCTCCTGACCCACGACGTCTCGCGCGTGCGACGCTGCGACCTCGACGAGTGCGGCTGGTTCTTCGTGGACACCACCAGGAACAGGTCCCGCCGGTGGTGCCTGCCGGACCAGTGCGGCAACATCTCGCGAGTCCGCGCCTACGCCCTGCGGCAGCGCGCCGCCGCGGTCGAGGGCTGACGCCGTCGGGGGATCAGCGCGAGGCGAGCAACTTCTCGAACGCCTCCCGGCTGGTGTACTGCGGCTCGTAGCCGAGCACGGTCTTGAGCCGCGTGTTGTCGAGCACCGGCCGGAACCGGAGGAAGCCCACCCGCTCGGGGCCGTGCACGGTCAGCCGGAGCCCGTGCGCCACCCGCAGCGCCCCGGCGAGCACGCGCGGCGGGACGTCGAGCGTGCGCTTGCCCAGCGCCTCGGCGATCTGGCTCACGGTCACCGTCCCGTCGCCCGCCACGTTGAACGCGCCCGCGGCGGATCCCGTCGCACCGGCCACGATCGCGCCCGTGACGTCGTCGACCCACACGAACACGAACGGACTCTCGGACCCCCGGACGCGCAGCAGGCGAGGTGCGTCCCACAGCGCCGTGATCTGGTTGTCGACGCCGGGGCCGAGGATCGTCCCGATCCGCAGGATCACCTGTGCGAGCGCCGGGTGGCGCGCGCGGTACTCGGCGAGCAGCTCCTCGACCAGACGCTTGTGCCGCGAGTAGGTGAACTCGTCGTTGCCCCGCAGCGCGTCGTCCTCGGTCAGCGGCACCGGGTTGTCCGCGTGGTATCCGTAGGCCGCCCCGGACGACGACACGACGATCCGCCGCACCCCCTCGGCGACCGCGGCATCGAGGACGTGGCGCGTGCCGTCGACGTCGACCCTGCGCTCGGCGTCAGCGTCCATCGTCCCGGGGTTCACGATCGCGGCCAGGTGCACCACGGTGTCGACACCGTGCTCGGCGAGCGCACGGCGCACCGAGGCCGGGTCGGTGACGTCGAGCGTGACCGCGAGCGCGCCGTCCGGGAGCGCCCGCGGCGGCCGGACGTCGCCGGAGACGACGAGCGCGACGTCGTCGCGCGCGGCGAGCGCCCGCACCGCGTGGGAGCCCAGGAAGCCGGACCCGCCGGTGACCAGGACGCGCCTCACGCGAGGACCCCGTCCTGCTCGACCTCGCGCGAGCGCCGCGACCGGCGGGCCCACACGCTCGCGAGCACCAGGCCGGCGACGATGTCCCAGATGCCCCACCAGCCCGCGACGACCGCCATGCCGCCCAGGCCGCCGAAGAACGTGAACACCAGGCCCAGGCCTAGGCCGGCGTTGCGGATGCCGACCTCGAACGTCAGGGCCTTGACCGACCGCTGGTCGAGCCGGCCCGCCCGGCCCGCGGCGTAGCCGAGCGCGAGCGCCACGGCGTCGTGCAGGAACACGGCGAGCAGGACGACGCCCACGTACTGGACGAACGTCGCGAGGTTGCCCGCGAGAGCGGCCACGATGAAGCCGACCAGGGCGACGAGGCTGAACCAGCGCACGGGCCGGTGCACGCGCGCCGCCAGGCGCGGCCATCGCGCCCGGACGAGGAACCCGAGCGCGAACGGCAGGCCGATCACGAGCAGGATCTCGACGAACATCTGGGCGGCGTCGAGGTGGACGTCGCGCAGGATCGCCCCGGCGGTCGGGTGCAGCCCGCCCCACAGGGCCAGGTTGAGCGGGAGGGCTACGACGTAGATCGCGTTGCCGACCGCGGTGAGCGACACCGACAGGGCGACGTTGCCTCCCGACCGGTAGGTCAGCACCTGGGATACGTTGCCCGGCGGGCAGCAGGCCACCAGGATCATGCCGAGCGCGACCGACGGCCGGACGTCGAGCAGCAGGGTCAGCCCGAAGGTCACCGCGGGGAGCGCGACGAGCTGGGCCCCGAGCGCGAGCGCCGCCGCCTTGGGCGCTCGCCGCAGCGCGCGGAAGTCGTCGGGCGACGTGTCGAGCGCGATTCCCAGCATGATGAGCCCGAGCACGACGTCCAGCGCGATCATCGACGCCGGCGAGAAGTTGAGGGCGACGTCGTCGATGCTCACCGCGCCCCCTCGAGCACGTCGGTGAGCCGCTGGACCGTCCGCCGGTAGGCGTCCTTGTTGACGTAGTAGGACATCCGTTCCAGGCCGAGGTACCGGTAGCCACCCGTGAGGTCGGGCCACCGCCCCGCCGCCCGGCCGCGGAACGCGGCGACCCGCTCCCCCGCCCCGGCGTCGCCGTCGGCGGCCGCCGTCTCCGCGGCGAGGTACGCGGCGACCAGCCGGGCCTGCTCGGCCCGCCCCTGCCAGCCGATGCCCGACGCCTCGATCATGCCGACGACGAACAGCCCGTTGAACGACGGCGGGAACACGTTGAGGAACAGCCGAGGCGCGGTGCCCGACCCCGCTCCCGACCAGTGCAGGTGGGTCGGGTCGACGAACGGGTAGTCGAGCCGGTAACCGGTCGCCAGCAGCACGAGGTCGTACTCGCCGCTCGTGTGGTCGGTGAAGTGCACGGTGTTCCCGTCGAACCGGCGCACGTGGGCGCGGATCCGCAGGTCGCCCTGCCCGGCGTGCTGCAGCACGAGCGAGTTGACCACGGGGTGCGACTCGTAGATCCGGTGGTCGGGCGCCGGGAACCCGAACCGCTGCGGGTCACCGGTGAACAGCCGCAGCAGCCGCGAGTCGACCGCCTGCTTGATCGGGGCAGGCAGCGGGCGCCCCTGGTTGAGGGTGTCGGCAGGGCGGCCCAGCACGTACCGCGGCACGAACCAGTAGCCGCGCCGCACCGACAGGTCGACCGAGGCCGCGCGGTGCACGGCGTCGACCGCGATGTCGCAGCCCGAGTTGCCGCCACCGACGACGAGCACGCGCTTGCCCGCGAACAGGTCGGCCGACTTGTAGTCCGAGCTGTGCAGCACCTCGCCCGAGAACGTCCCGGGGAACGTGGGCACGTTCGGCTCCGAGAGCGTCCCGTTGGCGAGCACGACGTGCGAGTACACCTGGTCCTCTGTGCCGTCAGTGCCCGCGTCCGTCCGCACGCGCCAGCCGCTGCGGCCGGTCGCGTCGCCGTCGACCGGGTCGATGCCCAGCACGTGCGTGCCGAACCGGAACCTCTCGCGCAGCCCGAACGTGTCCGCATACCGGCGGAAGTAGCGCAGGAGCTCGCGGTGGCCCGGGTAGTCGGCGGCCGAGTCCATCGGCAGCTCGGTGAACTGCGTCGTCGTGCGCGACGAGATGAGGTGGGCGGACTCGTACACGGTCGACCGCGGGTTGGCGATGTTCCACAAGCCGCCGACGTCGTCGAACGCCTCGAAGCCGTCGAACTCCAGCCCGCACCGGTCGAGCGCCCGGGCCGTGGCCAGTCCCGAGGGACCCGCCCCGATCACCGCAACGCGTCGTCGCATTGCCATCGCCCCTTCCGTACCCGGCCGCGCCACGTCGCGCGGACTGCGAGGGAGGGTAGCGGGCAACCGGCCGAGCCGGGTTCAGGCAACTCCCAGCCTCACGGCTGGGGCCAGCCTGCGGGCTCGCTCGCCTCTCGGGGGTCGCCGGGCAGCAGCGAGGCGACCCACGCGTCGCGTCGCACGCCTCGCTGGTCGGCGAACCGGCGCAGCATGCCTTCGTAGCGGAACCCGAGCTTGCGCGCGACCGCGAGCGACCCCCAGTTTCCGACATACCCGAGCCACTGGACGCGGACGAGCCCCAAGCCCTCGGGGTCGAGCGCCCAGTCGACGACGAGCCGGGCCGCCTCGGTCGTCAGGCCGCGGCGGCGTGCCTCGGTCGCGGTCCAGAAGCCGACCTCACCGGCCCGCTCGCTCTCCGCGCCGCCCTGTGCCGACACACCGACCATGCCGAGCAACGGCCCGTCCGGCGCGTCGTCGGCCGTGGACTCCCGCACCGCCCAGGTGAAGTCCGTGCCGGCCTCCCAGCCCGCCGGGACGACCTCGGCCACGAAGGTCTCGGCGTCCGACCGGGTGTACGGGCTCGGCACCACGGTCCAGCGCTGGACGTCCGGATCCTGGCACGCGGCCGTGACGCGGTCGATGTCGGACGCGGTGGGCACGGTGAGCCGGACGTGCTCGTTGGCGAGCGGGAAGGGCAGCATGCGCGTCAGGGTGCCACAGGGCCCCGCGCGGGTCAGTCGGATTCGCCCTTGGGCTCACCTTTGGACTCGGCCTTGGCCTCGCTCTGCGTCTCGGCCTCGGCGACCGCCTGCGGGCGGTCGCCGCGCAGCCGCGAGAACACCGTCCACGCCACGGCCACGAGCGGCACCGCCACGACGGCGCCCAGGATCCCGGCCACGACCGTCCCCGCCGTCACGGCGAGCGCCACGACCACGGGGTGCAGCGCCACCTGCTTGCCCATGATCAGCGGCTGCAGGATGTGCCCCTCGAGCTGACCGATCAGCGCGATGCCGATCGTGACGATGAGGGCCGTCACGAAACCGTTGGCGGCGAGCGCCACGACCGCCGCGATGATCATCGCGGCGGGGGCGCCGATGAGCGGGATGAACGCGCCGATGAACACCAGCACGGCCAGCGGCGCCGCGAGCGGGACGCCGAGGATCACCAGCAGGATGAACGAGAGCACGCCGTCGGTCAGCGCGATGATGACCGTGCCTCGCGCGTAGCCCGAGAAGGTGTACCAGCCCGAGCCGGCCGCGACGCCCCACCGCTCGCGCTGGTTCTCGGGGATCTGCCCGAGGAACCAGCGCCACATCTGCGCGCCCGAGTTCACGAAGAACACCGTCAGGAAGATCGAGAGCGCGAGCACGGCGAACCCCTCGACCACCGAGCCCGCGCTCGCCGCTGCCTGGCTCGCCAGGTTGTCGGCGTTGTCGGTGATCCAGCTCCGGGCGGTGTCGATCCACTCGTTGATCTGCTCGAGGGAGATGTCGATGCCGAACGGACGGCTCTGCAGGTACTTGAGGATCTGGTCCACGCCGGTGCTGAACTGCTCGGCGAGCCGTTCCCACTGGCCTGCGACCGACGCGACCACGTAGGTCAGCAGCCCGCCGAAGGCGAGCAGGGCCGTCAGCAGCGCGAGCGCCGTCGCGAGCGGGCGTGGCATCACACGGGCGTAGAAGTCGGCGACCGGCTTGAGCACCGAGGTGATGACCAGGCCGAGGAACACCGCGATGAAGACGAGCTGCACCTGCGCCGTCGCCCAGAACACGAGCGCGACCGCGGCAGTGAGGGCGATCAGGCGCCAGGACCAGCCCGCGGACGTGCGCAGCCACGCGGGCACGGACTCGGACATCCCGACGACGGACGGGTTCGACCGCGCGCCCGCGACCCGGCGTGCTGCCGCCGAGGCACCCGCGAGGTGTCGCACGGACGTCGTGCCGTGCTCCGGGCGCGACTGCGGCGCGTTCGGCAGCATCACGTCGTCACCATCGGTCATGCGCCGCCTCCTCAGCTCGTCCCCGGCCCGTGACCGGTCTGCTCAGTCTGCCCCAGTTCGACCGCCGTCGGGCGTGAACCACGCGGCGGACGGGGCGGTCGGTCATGCGTGTGGCGACCGGCCTCCTTATCGTGCCCGCATGGACGCGAACACGCTGCTCAGCCCGACGGCGCTCACTGTCGCGGGCGCCGTGACCGGCTCTGTCGCGACGGCGACCGGGACGCGCTCGGTCTGGTACCGGCGGTTGCGCAAGCCCTCGATCCAGCCGCCCGGGGCCGTGTTCCCCGTCGTGTGGACCGGCCTGTACGCGTCGGTGATCGGCGCCTCCGCGGTGGCCGTGGGCTCCCTGCCCGACTCCGAACGGTCCGCGTACCAGCGTGCGCTCGCGATCAACATGGCGCTCAACTCGGGCTGGTGCTGGACGTTCTTCCGCTTCCACCGGCTGACGGCGTCCGTCGTCGTCGCGGGTGCGCTCGCCGTCAGCACCGCGGATCTCGCGCGGCGCGCCGGCAGGGCCAGCGGCCCCGCCGGCGTCGCACTGCTCCCCTACGCGGCGTGGACGGAGTTCGCGACGGCGCTCTCCGAGGCGATCCGTCGCGCCAACCCCCGCGCCTAGTGCGCGGGCCCACAGCGGTGCCGTACGGTGACCGCCGTGAGCCCGATCACCACCGCGCTCGAGACCGAGCGGCTGGTCCTGCGCCCCGTGACCCCCGCCGACGCCGACGTCTTCCTGACCTGGCGCTCGCAGCCCGACGTCGTGCGCTACATGCACCTGCCGCCGTGGACGCCGCAGACGGCGGCCGACAGGCTCGCCACCTGGTCCACCGCCCCGTTCGCCCAGGCCGGGGACGTGCTCGTCCTCGCCGTCGAGCTGCCCGGTACGGGCGTGATCGGCGAGGTGCTGCTCAAGTGGGCCGAGGGCACCGGTCAGGTGGAGGTCGGCTGGGCGCTGCACCCGGACGCCGCCGGGCACGGGTATGCCACCGAGGCCGCGCGCGCCCTGCTCGGGATCGCGTTCGACACCTACGGGTTCCACCGCGCGTTCGCCCGCGTGGACGCCGACAACCTGGCGTCGAGCGCGGTGTGCGAGCGGCTCGGCATGCGCCTCGAGGCGCGCCTCGTCGAGAACGACGTCCGCCCGCACGACGGCGCGTGGTCGACCAGCCTGGTCTACGCGCTGCTGGCCTCGGAGCGCTGAGGGTCCGCTCCCCGCTCACGTGCGGCCGGGCGGCAGACCCGCGCGAGCAGCTCGGCCGACGCGGCCGGCCCGTCGAGGGCACGGGCGACGGTGCGGCGGCGGGCCGCATCGTCGTCCACGACCAGGCCGGGGTCGGCGCCGGCCGTCTCGACCCGGACCGCGCGCCTGGCGAACGTGAACAGGTCGGGGCGCACGAGCCCCAGGGCGGCGAGCGCGTCGTGCGGGTGGCTCCACGGCTCGCCGCGATACCGCCAGTACGCCTCCATCTCGCTCCCCAGGACGGCGCCGAACGGACCGGACCGGCCGACCCGCTCCGCCTCGGCCGACCCCCAGCGCACCGCCGACGTCACGTCCTGCCCGACGACGGTCACGTCCAGCGCGGAGTCGAGCACGTCGCGGGCGGCGACGGCGTCCGACCGGAAGTTGCGCTCGGTCCGCCGCCCCGCGTCGGCGACGTCCCCGCCCATCACCACCAGGCGGCGCACGTGGTGCGCGAAGCCCGGGTCGGCGCGCAGCGCGAGCGCGATGTTGGTCAGCGGCCCGACGGCGAGCACGTCGAGCTCGCCGGCATGCGCGCGTGCCGCCTCGACCAGCACCTCGACGGCACCAGCCGGGTCGATGGGCTCGCGCCCGAGGTCCTCGTGCAGCGCACCCTCGTGCCCCGCCCAGTTCGCGGCGCCGCTCAGCGGAGCCGGCGCGCCGGCCGCGACGCGGACCTGGGCACCCCGGCCCGCGATGCCGAGGAGCCGCCGGGCGAGGCGCGCCCGCACCGTCGTGTCGCCGAAGACCGTGGTCACCGCGAGCAGCTCGACCTCGGGTGAGCCGAGCAGCAGGGCGAGCGCCAGCGCGTCGTCGACGTTGGTGCCGATGTCGGTGTCGAGCAGGATCGGTGCCACGTCTCATTGTGGCGCGGCATTGTGGTGCAGCGTTGCGGGGCGGCATCGTCGTGCGACGCCGCCCGGGAACGACGAAGGCCCCTGACCACGCGTTTCCGCGGGTCAGGGGCCTTCGTCGTCGCTGTCTCAACGAGTGTCCGGAGGGGGACTTGAACCCCCACGCCCTATACGGGCACTAGCACCTCAAGCTAGCGCGTCTGCCATTCCGCCACCCGGACGAGTGGACCTTTCCGGCGTTCACAGCCGTTCTGGTGCGGGGAAAAACATAGCACGGGCAGACCCGTGACCCACAAACCGGACCCCGGCGCCGAGGCTACGCGCGCACGATGACCGGCGTGCCCACGGGCAGCGTGGCGAGGTGCTCGGCGAAGTCGCCGGCGGTCAGACGGACGCACCCGTTGCTCACGGCCTGGCCGACCTGGGGCCCGACGTGGATCGCGGTCGCCGCGTACGACGTGCCGTAGAACCCGTCGAGCCGCTCGGACTGGGCGGTGAGCAGCACGACGTCGCCCACCTGCGCCGTCGTGTGCGCGGCGATGGCGAACACGCCGCGAGGCGTGTCGGAGACGCCCGCGACGCCTACCGCCGCGGGAATCGTCACGCGCTCGCCGGCCCGGACGACGGTCAGCGACCGCTCCGAGACGTCGATGACGACGCGAGCCCGGACGGGCGCGACCCGCACGCTCGACCGCTCGACCCACACGGCCTGCCGGTTGACGCGGCGCGCGTCGTCCGAGGGCAACGCTCCACGTCCGAGCGGGACGAGGACCTGCACCCAGTCCCCCTCCGAGCCCGTCACGAGCCACGCAGCACGCGACTCATACGTGTGCCCCTCGAGCGCGAGCACGGGCGGGCGGCTCGCGTCGGGCGACGCCCATGCCGGCGTCAATCGCTCCCGCGGCGTCGCCACGCTCCACGACGCCGGCTTGCCGGTCGCCTGCCCCAAGCCCTGGTACACGCTCTCGACCGAGGGCCGCGGCAGCTCGCGGACGTCGAACCGCACCCGCGGCTTCGGGCTCGGCGCGGGGCTCGGTTCCGGGCTCGGCTCCGGGCTCGGTCTGGCGGGCGGTGCCGGCAACGGGCTGGGCGCCGGCGCCGGAGACGGCGGGTGCGTGCGGCTCGGGCTCGGCGGCGGCGCGAGGACCACGTCGACCGCGCCCGGGTGCTGCCCGGCCGTCGAGCAGCCGCCGAGCGACCCGGCGACGACGGCCAGCGCCGCGACCGCGACCGCGAGCGCGTCGCGTCGTCGGCCCGCACCTCGCCGTAAGACCATCGGGTCCCCTCCCGCTCGGCCCACCTCCCGTTCGCGTGGGCCTCTCCGAGCGTGACACGGCCCGCGCGTTCCGTGCAGCCTTCGGTGCCCCGGTCAACGACGGCCACCTGTCCGCCGCGCTGCCGGCGGCCGTCCGACACGGCGTCTCGGGAGGATCGTGCCTGGTCATGGCGGTGAGCGTGTACCGTCCTGTCCGCCCGGACGATTCGGTCAGAAGTGAGGTTCGGGGCGACCAACACGAACGGAGCGTCGGCGACATGATGGGTGGGCATCACGCCGCATCCGGGGCGGCTGTGTGGATCGCCGTGACAGCGTCCACCCCTATCGCCTTCGGCTGGTACCCGGTATCGAACGTGGGCGTCATGACGGGCGCGCTCGTCTGCGCGGGAGCCGCCCTGCTGCCCGACGTCGACCACCGCAGCGGCACGATCGCCCACTCGCTGCCGCCCATCACCGAGGCGATCACGCAGGTCGTCGGCAAGCTCACGGGCGGTCACCGCAAGAGCACGCACTCCCTGCTGGGCGTCGCCGTCTTCGTCGCGATCGCGTGGGCCGCGAGCCTGCTCGTGATGCGCACCGAGCAGTTCGGCGACGTGCTCATCGGCCCGGGAATCATGGCCGTGCTCCTCATCGCGTTCGCGCTGCGCGCGCTCAAGCTCACGCGCAAGGGCTGGTGGTGGCCCTGGCTCACCTCGGTCTCGCTCGCGGGGACGGTCGCCGTGTTCGCGCCCGAGGAGTGGTACTGGATGCCGTTCTGCGTCGGCCTCGGATGCCTCGTGCACCTGCTGGGCGACCTCCTCACGACCCACGGCATCCCGCTCCTGTGGCCGCTGCGCGTGCGCTCCCCGCGCTGGGTCCGGCGGGCCCCGATCCTGCCCTTCGACGACATGTGGCGCCCGTCGGGCAACATCGCGATCCCGCTGCTGGGCGACGCCGGCTCGTGGCGTGAGTGGACGCTCATGACTCCCGTGAGCATCTACGCCGTCGCGGGGTTCTCGTGGGCGGCGCTCGACCAGATGGGCTTCGACACCCTGGGCGTCTGGAACGTCTTCTCCGCATGGTTCGGCGAGACGGTGGCGCAGCTCCTGGGCGTCTGACACGGTGCTCCTATGGGAGCGACCGCCCAGGGCGAAGCGGCCACGCACACGCCCGGCCCGAACGTCACCTGGCGCTGGGCCCTTGCCGCGGCCACCGCGACCGGCGTCGCCGTCTCGGGTGCCCTCGGGGCGTACGCCGACGGCCACCCGGGCGACGGCGCAGCGCTGCTGACGCTCTGGTTCTCGAGCATGCTCGAGATGAAGGCCTGGCTCGCGAGCGCGGCCGCCGCCCTCCTGGTCGTGCAGCTCCTGTCCGCGCTCGCGATGTACGGCCGGCTGCCGGGCGTCCGGCAGGCGCCGGGCTGGGTCGGGATGGCGCACCGGTGGAGCGGCGTCGCGGCCTTCGGCCTGACGCTGCCGGTCGCGTTCGCGTGCGTGTGGTCGCTGGGCTTCGAGGACGAGCCCGCGCGCGTGCTGGTGCACTCGGTCGCGGGCTGTCTGTTCTACGGCGTGTTCACGATCAAGATGCTCGCGCTGCGCATCCGCGGCGTACCCGCGGTCGTGCTGCCCGTGCTGGGTGGCCTGGTGCTCGCCCTGCTCGGACTGACCTGGTCGACCTCGGCGCTCTGGTACTTCGCCACCCGTGGGTCGCTGTGAGCGGGCCCGCGGACGCCCCGCCCGAGGGCACGCCGGGCGGGGCCGGTACGCCAGCCCGGAGGGCCGTGCTCGAAGGGCTCGCCGTTGCCGTCGTGGCGGGCGTCGGCGGGTACGCCTGGTTCGCCGTCGCGGGGCCGGCCGGAGAAGACGAGCGTGACGACCTCGAGGACCGGCGTGACGACGAGCAGGACCAGCGCGAGGACGAGCAGGACGACCGGGACCGTGACAACAGTGGGCCGGACGACGGCGATGACTCCTGAGGAGCCGCACCGATGAGGAAGACCTTCTGGCAGCGCCTGCCCACGCTCGTGCTCATCGCGCTCGCCGCCGCGACCGTCGGCGCGATGCTGGCTGCGCTCGTGCGTGCCGGCGGCTGAGGCTCAACCGGCGGCGAGGAACGCCCGGAGGCGCTCGTGCTCGGCGGCCATCGCCGGGTCCGCCAGCCGCGGGTCGTCGGTCGGGCGCCCGGCCAGCACGGCGTCCAGGTAGCGCCGGTCGGCGTCGAGCCGCTGCAGCGGTGACCGGGTCGGCGCGCCATGGCCGGGCACGAGGACCGAAGCCCATGTCACGTAGGGCGCCAGCCGGTCGAGGCCGTCGAGGTACGTGCCGACGTCGGACCCCGCGCTCATCGGGTCGAAGGGCAGCGGCAGCTCGGCGTCGCTCAGCATGTCGCCGACCAGCAGCACACCGGGGCCCGGGATCCACACCGCGCCATGGCCCGGCGCGTGCCCGTCGTGGACCACGACCTCGGTGGGTGGCAGGACTCCGTCGGGGTCGGGGATACCGGCGAGCGGGTCGGGCAGCGCCGTCACCCGCGCGAACGCGTCGACCACCTCGTCCGGGTAGTCGAGCTCGGCGGTCAGCCCGCCGAGCAGCTCCGCACGGCGTGCGGCGGCGGCGTGCGCGGCCTTCGCCGTCGCCCAGCGCGCGACGCCCGACCCGAACCTCGGGTGCCACAGCAGATGGTCGTGATGGGCGTGGGTGGCGAAGCCCGCCGACACCTGGACGCCGAGGGCACCCAGCTCGTCCGCGATCGCGAGCAGCTCGCCGGCCTCCCACGCCGGGTCGACCAGCAGCGCGGCCGCAGCACCGCCCGGACCGTCGCGGCCCACCACGAGCGTCGTCGTCGTACCCGCGCGTCGGCTGGTACGGACGAGCACGCCGTCCGCGACGCTCCTGAAGGCGCGCGTCGTCATGGCCTGCACGCTACCCACCGGACGGCACTCGCGACGGAAAAAGCGTGGACCGACGGCGCCCCCGGCTGCGAGGCTCAGAGACAGCCGCGCGACACACGCGCCGCCGGGAAGGAGGGCCGAGTGATGACCGACGTCGTCCTGCGCGCCTGCGACCCGTTCACCTCGGGCCGGGCGACCACCACCACCTCCTGAGGAGCCGAGCTCCTCACGCACCCGAGGAGCCCCCGTGCACCCGCACACCTTCGACTTCACCCCTGAGCCCGACCCGAGGCTCACGCTGCGCAACCCCGACTTCACCGAGCTCGCCGAGCCCGGGCCCGACCAGCGGTGGTCCACCTGGCCGTCCATCACCAAGGGCCAGCGCGGACCGGAGCCCTGGCCCGACTGGGTCGTCACGTCGGCGGCCGCGTTCGACACCGAGCTCGGCATGCTCAAGACGGGCAAGGAGGCCGACGTGTTCCTGGTCGAGCGCGCCGTGCCCGACGACCCGGACCAGGCGGTGCTGCTGGCCGCCAAGCGGTACCGCACCCGCGAGCACCGCCAGTTCCACCGCGACGCCGAGTACACCGACGGACGGCGCGTCCGGCGCACGCGCGACCAGCGCGCCGTCGAGGACCGCAAGTCCTCCTGGGGGCGCAGCGTCGCCGCGTCGCAGTGGGCGATCGCCGAGTTCGGCGCCCTGTCGGCCCTCTGGGACGCGGGCGCGCCCGTCCCCTACCCCGTCCAGATCGACGGCACCGAGCTGCTCATGGAGTTCGTCGGCGGCGTCGACGACGACGGCGTGCCCGTCGCGGCTCCGCGGCTCGCGCGGACCCGCCCCGACGCCGCGACGCTGGAGAGCTGGTTCGAGCAGCTGCGGTCGGGCATGGGCGTGCTCGCACGGCTCGGCTGGGCGCACGGCGACCTGTCGCCGTACAACGTCCTGGCGGACGGCGAGCGTCTCGTGATCATCGACCTGCCCCAGGTCGTGGATCTGGTCGCGAACCCCTTCGGTGCCGAGCTGCTGCTGCGCGACTGCCGTAACGTCTGCGCCTGGTTCACGGCGCGGGGCCTGGACGTGGACGCCGACGAGCTGTTCGCCGAGACGTTCGCCCAGGCATGGTGAGGCGCACCGCTCTAGCGTGTGGGGATGGCCAGCCAGCCGACGGACAGCTACGACCGCGACGACCTGCAGACCTTCCTCGTCGACTACGGTGCCGCGCTCGGCGCGGGTGACCTCGAGGGCATCACCGACCGGTTCGCGTTCCCCGCCCTGCTGGCCACCGACGACCGTTCCACGGCGCTGCCGGATCCTCATGCCTTGCACGACTCGGTCCGCGAGCGCCTCGCCGGCTACCGCGAGCTCGACCTCGTGGCGGCGGTGCCGCAGGTGGTCGACGTCGCGGAGGTCGGCCCGGCGTTCCTCTGGGCCGAGGTCCGGTGGTCCTACCGGGACGAGAACGCCTCCGAGGGCGCGGCCGAGCGCGTGCGCTACCTGCTGCGGCGCGCCCGCGAGACCTTCGAGATCTGCCTGCTCGTGCCGCTCCCCCTCTAGCGGGGGCCGCTACGTCAGCAGCGCTCGACACTGCCCACGGCGGCGCGGCTCTGAAAGTCGAGGCGCACGTCGTCGGTCGCGGGCACCGCGGAGACGTGGCCCGTGGCGGGCGCCCACCGCCGCGGGACGAGCAGGTAGTCGCCGCCCGCCTCGACCATGAGCACGTACCCGTCGTAGCGGAGGCGGAAGTCGCCCTCGGCGCCGCACTCGCGTGCCAGGACGCCGGGCCCCGACAGCTGGAGGTCCGCGGTGCTCATGACGACGACGCCGGGAACCGTCGGGAGCTGCGCCTGGAACTCGAGCGCGCG
>Ga0233363_1000041_pt1 | contig 61977 bp, 62 predicted proteins | sample ElkDunMinimDraft_18_FD_191534 | JGI IMG/M metagenome (GOLD analysis project Ga0233363, IMG submission 191534) | Fecal eukaryotic communites from dung pellets of Tule Elk in California, USA - Elk Dung C16 | ecosystem: Host-associated > Mammals > Digestive system > Large intestine > Fecal | place... | reverse complement strand
GCCGGCGCGGACCACCCGGCCGACGACGTCCCCGCCCCGCTCGAGGGTCCCCGCACGCTCGACGGTCCCGGCACGCCGGGGTAAGGCCTTCGCCGCGACCGGCCCCACCTCCGGGCCGGGGCCCCCTACCCCGCGGGGACCGTCGCCGGGTCGAGCGGGTCCGGACCCAGCACCGGCGTGTTGTCGCGGAAGACGTTCGTCGGGTCGACGCGGCGCTTGAGCTCGCGCAGGCGCTCGAGCGTCGCGGGCGGGAAGGCGTCCGCCACGCGCTCCGGGCGGCGGTCGGTGTCGAAGCTCAGGTACATGCCCTCGAACACTTCCGCGACCGCGTCCCACCGCGCGTCCAGACGCGCCCGGCTCGCCCCCATCGCGACGACGGAGAAGTTCGCCGACCGGTGCCCGTAGGCGGTGGCGTCGGCCGGGACGTCCGACGCGGCGCCGCCCGTCGAACGGATCTGGAAGAAGTACGTGTCGCCGCTCGCGACGAGCCCCGCGAGCCGGGCCGAGGCCTCGGGCGTGAGGTGCTCCAGCAGCCCGGAGCGCGACACGGGCTCCCCCTGGCCCCCGTGGGGCCCGGGTCCGGGCGCGGAGACGACGGCGTCGTACGGCACGATCTGCGCCGTCGCCCGCGCGAGCAGCGGCGAGATCGCCGCGAACGGCTGCAGCCGGGCGAGCACCGTGTCCGGGTCGTCGGAGTCGACCATCGTCATGGTCTGCGCGACGACCGGCTGGCCGGGTCGCGGCCGACCCATGATGAGAAAGCTCGTCGTGTCGCGCGGCGACGACTCGACGACCTGGCCCCAGCGCTCGAGGAAGCCCGCGACGTCGGACGCGTCGTGCGCCATCTGCGCGAAGCCCACGGCCGGCACCTCGTCCGCGACGAGCTCGAACGACGTGACGATCCCGACCTGCGACCCCGCGCCGCGCACGGCCCAGAACAGGTCCGGGTCCTCCTCCGCGCTCGCGCGCACCACCGACCCGTCGGCGAGCACCATCTCGACCGCGCGCACGTGGTCGATCGTCAGTCCGTGCGCACGGCCGAGGAAGCCGATGCCGCCCGCCGTCGCCAGGCCCCCCACGCCCACGCCGCCGTAGTCGCCGGACGTGATCGCCCAGCCCCGTGGCGCCAGCGCCGCCGCGACCTCGCCCCAGCGCGCCCCGGGGCCGACGCGCACGAGGCGCGCCGCGTCGTCGAGCACCTCGATCCGGTCGAGCGCGCCCAGGTCGAGCACGATGCCGCCGTCGTTCGTCGACCGCCCGCTGATGCCGTGACCGCCCGAGCGGACCGAGAGCGGCACCTCGCGCGTGACGGGCTGCGCGCGCGCGAACGCGAGCGCCTCGACGACCTCGGCGGTGTCGCGGGGGCGCAGCACGAGGCCCGGCGACCCGCCGCGCAGGTAGTTGGAGCGCACGCCCGCGTACGCGGCGTCGCCCGGCTCGACGGCGCGCTCGGCGAGCGAGGCGGGGACGTCGTCGTAGGCGATGCCGTCGCGCCGCGCCGCCCGCACCGCGAGGGGCACGACCCGGGACGTGTCCGTGGCACGGGCGGTCCGCGCCGCGGCGACGGCGTCCCGCAGCGCGGGAGCGACCTCCTCCGCGAACCGGCGGGTCGTCCGCTCGTCGTCGGTCGCCAGGACGAGCGTGGAGACGCCCTCGTCGAGCACGAGGGGCGCGAGGCGCTCGACCCACGCCTCCGGCGGCCCCGCGAGATCGGGAGCACCCCCGAGGCCGGACGCCGTCGCGGCGTCGTCGAACGTGCCCGACACGTTGAGCAGGCGCGTGACCTCGCGCGGGTCGCGCCCGACGGCGGTCGCGGCCTCGTCGATGCGCGCGTTGCCCGCGCGCAGCCCGTCCAGGCCGACGCGGCCGAGCGAGGGCAGCCAGCCGTCGGCCTTCTCGCCGACGAGCCGCAGCATGCGTGGGCCCAGCGCGCCCAGCCAGACGGGGATGCGGCGGGTCGTGCCCGGGCCGGGCGCGGCGCCGTCGAGCCGGTGGTGACGTCCCGGGACGAACAGCTCGCCGTCGCCGTCCTCGCCCCAGATCGCGCGCACGACGTCGATCGCCTCCGAGAGCGCGTCGACGGACTCACCCGGCGTGAGGCGCCGCACGCCCATCGACTCCATCGCGTCCCAGAACGTGCCGGCGCCGAGCGCGAGGTCGACCCGCCCGTCGGAGAGCAGGTCGAGGCTCGCCGCGGCACGCGCCAGCACGGCCGGCGGGCGCATCGGGACGTTCACGACGTCGGGGGCGACGTGGATGCGCCCGGTCGCGGACGCGACGTACGACAAGAGCGTCCAGGTGTCGAGGAACCGGGGCTGGTACGGGTGGTCCTGGAAGGTCACGAGGTCGTAGCCGAGGTCCTCGGCGAGGCGGGCGAGCCCGACCGTCGCCTCCGGGTCCTCGGCCGCGGGCGTGACGAAGGTGCCGAACCGGAGCGGGTGGCCGTAGTCCGTCATGCCGACACCTCGCCGTCCGTCGTGGTGCCCGGGACCTGCGCGTCGACCGGCGCCCCCCGCTCCGCCGCGACCAGCTCGCGCGCCGCCGGGGCGACCTCCTGGCCGACGACGGCGAGCGTCGTCGGGTCGTCGCCCGTGACGACCCACGTCGAGACCCCGTGCTCGAGCGACACCTCCGCGACCTGCTCCGCCCACTGCTGCGGCGGGCCCTGGAGGAAACCGGAGCCGCCGTCCGCGGTGAACCGGCCGCCGACGTTGAGCAGCCGTCGCACGGCGGACGGCTCGCGCCCGGCCGCGCGCGCCGCGTCGTCGATCGTGGCGTTGCCGCGAGCGAGCGCCTCGAAGCTCTGCAGGTAGGCGAGGGACGGCAGCCAGCCGTCGGCCTTGGCGCCGACGAGCCGCAGCATGCGCGGCTTGAGCGCCCCTACCCAGATCTCGACGTCGTGCGCGGGCGCGGGACCGCGCTTCGCGCCGTCGACGTGGTGGTGCTCCCCGCCCGCGGCGAGCCGCTCGCGCGTGGACGTGTCCCACAGCCCGCGGATCACGTCGATGCCCTCGGCGAGGGCGTCGACGGACTGGCCCGGCGTGAGGCGTTCGCCGCCCATCGCGACGATCGGGTCCCAGAACCCGCCGGCTCCGAGCCCGAGCTCGACGCGACCGCCCGTGAGCCGGTCGAGGCTCGCGACCGAACGGGCGAGCACGGCCGGCGGCCGCAGCGGCAGGTTGAGCACGTTGCCCGCGAGGCGGATGCGCTCGGTGCGCGCGGCGACCCATGACAGGAGGGTCCACGTGTCCAGGAAGGCCGCCTGGTACGGATGGTCCTGGAAGGTGACGAGGTCGAGGCCGACCTCCTCGGACAGCTGCGCGAGCGCGACGACCTCGTGGGGCGACGCGGCGGCAGGGGTGACGAAGGACCCGAAGCGCAGGTCGTGGCCGTAGTCGGGCATGGCTCCTCGCAAGGTAGGAAGATATGTTGCTGGACAGAACATATCTGCAACAGATAGATGGTGCAACCGCATTCCCGGGGGTATCCTGGACGGATGAGCACGACGACGACCACCCTCACGACCGCGCCCGAGCCTGCGGCCGACGCGGTCCCCGGTCGGCACGAGGACCTCGGCTGGCACCTCGGCGTGCTCGTGCGCGCGTATCACGCGACCCTGGAGGAAGCGCTCGCCGACGTGCCGCGCGGCGTCCGCGGCTACGAGGTCCTCGTCACCGTCGGGCGGGGCGACCACCCCACGCAGCTCGCCCTGGCCGAGCACCACGGCATCGACCGGACGGTCATGACGTACCTCGTCGACGACCTCGTCGCCGCGGGCCTCGTCGAGCGACAGCAGAACCCCGCCGACCGGCGCGCGCGCCGCGTCGTCGCGACGCCCGAGGGCCTGCGCCGGCTCGCCGCCTGGGCGGGCGACGTGCGCGACGCCGAGGAGCGGCTCCTCGGGATGCTCTCGCCGGAGGACCGGGCCGTGTTCCGCACGCTCGTGCGCCGCATCGCGTGCGACCTGCGCGACGTCGACGCGGAGACCGACCTCTGCACCGTCGCCGAGCGCGTCCTCGACCCCGCCGCGCCAGCCTCCCCGAGGTAGCCCCCGCCCGACGAGGCAGAACCCCGGTCGCGCGAAGCAGAACCGTGGTGCCGCGAGGTAGGACCCTGGTCCCGCGTCCGGGGTCCTACCTCGCGGGGTCGGCGCGACGAGCTCGCTACGAGTTCGCGATCATCGCGAGGTAGTGCGGGTTCTGCATGATCCCCAGGACGTTCCCGAACGGGTCGACGACCGACGCGGTCACGAAGCCCTCCCCGGCGCCCCGCTCGGTGACGCCTTCGTACTCCGTCGCACCGAGCTCGAGCAGGCGCGCGAACGCCGCGCGGACGTCGTCGACGTGCCAGTTGACGACCGCCCCGCCGGGCTGCTCCGGCTGGGGGTGCGGCGAGTAGCCGCGCGCGATGATGCCCAGCTCGTCCTCGCGGTCGCCGACGCGGAACTCGACGTACCCACCCGGGATCACGTAGTACGGCTCGATCCCGAGCACCTGGGTGTACCAGTCCTTCGCGGCGTCCAGGTCGTCGGCCCACAGGTTCAGTGTCGCCATTCCTCGCAGCACGTCGGTCTCCTCGGTCTCGTCGGCACGGCCTCCCCGTCCCGTGGAACACGACGCTACGCGCAGATGCGGAACGAGCGTTTCCTCGATCTGCGCAAGACTGGGCGTCATGCTCGACACCTCGGTGCGTCTCCTGCGCCTCCTCGCGCTCCTGCCGTCACGACCCGTCTGGGCGGGGCCCGAGCTGGCCCGCCGCCTCGGCGTGACCGCCCGCACGGTCCGCAACGACGTCGGGCGGCTGCGCCTGCTCGGCTACGAGGTGCAGTCGACTCCCGGGGTCGCGGGCGGGTACCGGCTCGGCGCCGGCTCCACCCTCCCGCCGCTCCTGCTCGACGACGACGAGGCGACCGCGGTCGCGATCTCGCTCCAGGCTGCCGCGGGCGGATCGGTCACCGGAGCCGAGGAGGCTGCGCTGCGCGCGTCGACGAAGCTCGACGCGGTCCTGCCCACGCGCTTGCGGCGGCGCGTCGAGGCGCTCCGCACCGCCGTCGTGAGCGTTCCCTCCGGTGGCCCCGCCGTGGACCCGCGGGTGCTCGCCGAGATCGCGTCCGCCGCACGCGAGCGCACCGGCCTCCGGCTCGAGTACACCGCGTCCGACGGCACGCCGAGCCTGCGGGAGGTCGAGCCGCACCGCCTCGTCCACACCGGCCGACGCTGGTACCTCCTCGCCTACGACACCGGCCGCGACGACTGGCGCACGTTCCGCGTCGACAGGACGCGCCTGCGCACCCCCGGGGGGCCGCGCTTCGTCCCGCGCGACGTCCCGGGCGGCGACGCGGTCACGCACGTGCTGCGCGGCATCGGCTCGACGGCGTGGTCCTACCCCGCGCGGGTGCGGCTGCACGCGCCCGCCGCGGCCGTGGCGGAGCGGCTCCAACCTGCTGCCGGAGTGCTGTCCGACGACGGCCCGGACGCCTGCGTGCTCGAGACCGGCGGGTCCTCCATGGTGCACCTCGCCGGGTTCCTGCTGAGCCTCGACGTCGAGATCGAGGTCCTGGACCCGCCCGGGCTGCGCGACGTCCTCGCCCGGGTGGGCGGCCGCGCCACCCGGGCCGGCCGGCCGCCGTCGGGCTCGCGATAGGCCGCGACCGCCGTCCGGCACGGAACGACGGTTCTCCCTCGGCCGACCACGGTTCTCCCCCGCGCGACCCCGGTCCTGCCTCGGCGGACCGGGGTACTACCTCGGCAGGGGGTCCGCGGCGGTGGGCGACGCGTCCGCCTCGTCCACCGCGGCCTGGGTCTCGGCGTCGCCCCGACCGCGCAGCGGGTAGAACCAGAAGCAGACGAACGCGAGCGCCGCGATGACGACCGGGACGCCGCCGAGCAGGAGGCGCACGCCCGTGCCGACGCTCGCCGGCTGCGCCGCCGTGTCCGCGAGGCCCTCGACGTAGCCGCTCGCCCCGAGCACGGCGGCGACGAGCACGGCCTGCACGATGACCGAGCCGCGCACGACGAACCCGTTGGCCCCGAAGTACATGCCCTCGCGGCGCAGTCCGGTGCGACGCTCGTCGTCGTCGATGACCTGGGCGAGCGCGACCTCGAGGACCTGCATGAGGCCTGCGACCCCGACGCCGACGGCGAGGCCCGCGAGCGCGGCGCCGACGACCGAGGACGGGATCAGGTACAGGCACGTCGCGAGGCCGTAGACCGCCACGACCCACAGCATCGTCGTGCGGGGGCCGAGGCGTCGCACGACCCACGACCACCCGACGATCGCCGGGATCGCGGCGACGAAGATCGGCGCGAGCAGCAGGGTCGCGTCGGCCTCGGCGCCGCCCACGGTGTAGCGCACGTAGAACGGGATGGCGGCGAGCACGATCGCCGTCGTGCTCTGCAGCAGCAGCGACCCCAGCACGTAGGTGACGAACGCGCGGTTGGCGAAGGTGTAGCGGAGCTGGTCCACGAGCCCGACGCTCGCCTCGCGCGCGAGCACGGACTCCTCGGCGACCGGGCGCTCGACCATGCCCACGAGCGACCACGCGAAGAACCCGAGGCTCACGACGGCGAGCAGCACCCCCATGACGGGCCACCCGAGGTTGCCGTACAGCAGCGGCGCGCCGGCGGTGCCGAGGATCATGCCGAGGAGGCCGAAGATCTGGCGCGGCGCGTTGCCGCGGGCGCGCTCCGCCGTCGTGCGGAAGATCTCGGGGAACAGCGCCGAGATGTTGAGCACCACGACGACGTACGCGACGTCGTACGCCGCGACCACGACGAGGAACCACACGACGAGCCCCGAGGGGCTCAGCGCGGGCGGCATCCACACGAGCGCGAACGCGACGAGCAGCGGGACGACGCCCAGCCCGATCCAGGGCACGCGCCGCCCCCAGCGCGTGCGGCGGCGGTCCGACGCGGCGCCGACGAGCGGGTTGAGGACGGCGTTGAGGATGCCGTGCGCGATCATCGCGCCGGCGACCCAGCCGGCGGGGACGCCGAGGTGGTCGACGTAGAAGAAGACGACGAACGCGGAGAACGTCTGCAGCAGCAGGTTCGCGGGGAACGCCGACGCGCCGTAGGCGATCGTCCGGGCGCGCGTCGGCGCGCCCTCGAGCCGCCGGTCCCGCACGCGCGCGAGCGGGCCTCCCGCCCCCGCCGTCGTGCCCGACGGCGTCCCTGCCGGCACGCTCATCGCTCGCCCCGCTGCACGGCGCGCAGGTCGCGCCACCCGACGCGGACCAGGCCCTGCTCGGCGATCACGGCCGACACGTCCGGGTCGGCGAGCAGACGGCGCTCGAAGCCGCGCTTCGCGGACGCGTAGTCGACCACGTCGACGAGCTCCTCGTCGTCGAGCATGGGGTGCAGGTAGATCTCCGTGACACCCGGCTCGACACGCCGCAGGAGCTCGAGGAAGTCCCTCTTCACGTCCTCGTAGTCCTCCTCCTCGACCGTCCCCTCGCCCGCGAGCTCGAACGGGTGCGTCCACAGCCGGTCCAGCAGGACGACGCCGAGCGCGTCGGCGGCGGCCGTCGCCTGCTCGAGCAGGGGCCGGTGGTCGCCCGCCGGGAGGTCCATGCCGTCGGTCGTGCGCGGCAGGCGGAACGGCAGCCCGTGCCGCGCGGCGAGCTCGAAGACCTGCGGGAGGAACGTCCGCCCCGTCTCGAGGCCGTAGACCGACCCCATGTGGTTGTCGAGGTGCGACACGTCCACGCCCGCGGCGAGCGCCGCCTCGAGCTGCGCGGCGATCTCCGCGGCGACGTCCTCGTCGCGCGCCTGGCGCTCGACCGTCGCGACGTCGGGCGGGAAGTACCCGGCGTCGTCGACCAGGGACGTGTCCGTCCCCGTGAGCGGGCGCCAGCGGTACCGCGTCCACTCGCTCGTCAGGACGAGGTGCACGCCGACGTCCACCGGGTGCCCGGCGGCGAACGCGAGCGCCTCGGGGGCCCACGCGCACGGGACCATGAGCGTCGCGGAGTCGATGCGGCCCGCGAGCAGGAGCTCGGTGATCGCGCGGTTGGCGGCACGGCACATGCCGAAGTCGTCGGCGTTGAGGATGATCGCGCGCGCGTCGGCACCGAGGCCGAGGCGCTCGGTGAGGTCCGACGGCGCGGTCGCCGCTCCCGGCGGGGGCCCGCTCACGAGGCCACCTCCTCGTCGGCGTCGGCGTCCCTCGCACCGGCGGCCGGGACGGCGGCCGCAGCGCGGAACACCTCCTCGCGCAGCGCGTCGCTCGCCGCCCTGGCCGCCCCGACGACGACCGAGTCGCCGCCCAGCGTGGACGGCACGACCCGGATGGGCAGGACCGCGATGCCCTCCGCGAGGAACCGGGTCACGCGCTCGGCCAGCGCCGGCCGGGCCGCCTGGTTCGTGAGCACGAAGAGCTCGGGCTCGAGCACGAGCTCGACCCCGGCCGCGATGGTGCCGATCCGGCGTGCCACGACCTCGAGCGCCTCGGTGGCGGCGAGGTCGCCGTTCTCGACGCGGTCCACGAGGTCGTGGGCGCTGATGTCCTCGGGGAGGCCGTAGTCCTTCGCGATGGCCGACAGCGCCGCGGCGCCCATCGCCTCCGCGCCGAGCGGACGGTCGGGGCTCGGCAGGAACGACACCTCGCCGGCACCGCCGGCCGCACCGCGGTGCAGGCGGCCGTCGATCACGATCCCCGCACCGAAGCCGTCGCCGAGTCCCAGCACGACGAACGAGCCCACACCCTGCGCGACGCCGTGGCACTGCTCGGCGAGGGCCGAGAGGTTGAGGTCGTTCTCGAGCGTGACCGGGCACCCGAGCGCGTCCTGCAGCGCGTCGTGGAGGGCGGTCCCGCCCTTCTCGAACCCCGGGACGCGCCGGATCGTCCGGCCGTCCGGCCCCACGATCGCGGGCACGGCGGCCACCGCACGGGTCGGCTCGACCGTCGCGCCGGTCCCGAGCCGGGTCTCGACGTCCTCGGCGCACGCCCGGGCGAGCTCTGCCGTCGCGCGGGCGCGCGCCGTCGACGAGGGCTTCACGTCCCGGCGCTCCGCCCGGGCCCGCACGGTCCCCGTGACGTCGACGAGCGCGACGCGCACCCGGTCGCGGGCGACGTCGACCCCGAGGCCGAACGCGTAGTCCGGGTCCACCCGGTAGAGCGTCGCGGCGGGGCCACGCCGGTCGTGGTCCAGCCCGGCCTCGACCACCACCCCGGTCGCGGTGAGCGCGCGGAGCGTCTGCGCGACCGTCGTCTTCGACTGCCCGGTCGTCGCGGCGACGTCGGTGCGCGCGAGGAGCTCCCCGGTACCGAGGACGTCGAGCACGGCACGCGCGTTGAGCGAGCGCAGCAGGGCGGGGGTACCGGCGGGCAAGCTGTCCATCTGATCTCCGTCGAGCAGTCGTGGGTCATCCGTGCGGCCAGCGCGAGCAGGGAGGAAGGTTCCCTACCGTGCGGAGACTAGCCATGCACCCCACCGTTGTCGACGGTAGCCACGGACCGTGTCGGGTACGGTGACCGCGTGATCCGCCGTGCCCTCGCCCGCGCCTACTGGGCCCTGAGCCGGTGGACGCTGCGCTCCGAGCCCTACGACACGAGCCGTCCCACGCTCCTCGTCGGCGCTCCCCACACGTCGAACTGGGACTTCGTCCTCATGCTCGCCATCGCGTGGAGCACGGGGATCAGCGTGCGGTGGCTCGGCAAGCACTCGCTCTTCGCCGGGCCGACGGGTCCGCTCATGCGCGCCCTCGGCGGCATCCCCGTGGACCGGCGCGACCCGAGCCGGGTCGTGACGGACGTCGTCGAGCGCATCCGGGCGGGCGAGGTCTTCTCCCTCGTCGTGACCCCCGAGGGCACGCGCGGGGCGGGGTCGCACTGGAAGTCGGGCTTCTACCGCATCGCGCGCGAGGCGCACCTGCCGGTGACGCTCGGGTACGTCGACCGCACGACCATGACGACCGGCCTCGGCCCGACCATCGACCTCACCGGGGACGTGACCGCAGACATGGACGTCGTGCGTGCGTTCTACGCCGACAAGTCGGGGCTGCGTCCGCAGCTGCGCACCGAGCCCCGGCTCCGCGAGGAGGACGCCGCCTGACCGCGGCGGGGGGTCGCGTCGGCGTACGTGATCCCCACACGATCTCGACCCGCTCGGCGCGCCCCGACGTGCTCGTGACGCCGCGTGCGGCACCTCGGGAGTCGCACGATCCCGGCGAATCGCCCCCTGCCGTACGGGTCTTCCCGTACCCGTCCGAGCCCGCGCGTAGTCGTTGATGCGCGCCGCGCCGCTGCCTACCGTCCATCGGGTCACGGTCGACGGCGCGGGCTCGCGCCCGGCGTCGGCCCTCCCCGACAAGGAAGCGAGTCACCCATGAGACGACTCCGCGCGGCGTTCGTCGCCGTCGCCGTCGCCGCTGCGGCGCTGGTCGCCCCGATCGCGATCGCGCCCAGCGCGTCCGCCCACGGCTGGATCACGTCCCCGCCGAGCCGGCAGGACCACTGCGCCACGGGCAGCACGTCCTTCGACTGCGGTTCCCTGCGCTACGAGCCGCAGAGCGTCGAGGCTCCGAAGGGCTCGATGCTGTGCTCGGGCGGCAGCGAGTACGCGATCCTCGACGACACGTCCAGGCCCTGGCCGCGCACGACCACGGGCGGCGACGTGACCTTCCAGTGGAAGCTCACCGCGAACCACGCGACGAGCGTGTGGGAGTACTTCGTCGACGGCGCGCTGTTCGCGTCGTTCGACGGCGGCGGCGTGCAGCCGCCCAAGGACATCTCGCACACCCTCACCGGCCTGCCGGAGGGTGACCACACGATCCTCGCGCGCTGGAGCGTCGCGGACACGGTCAACGCGTTCTACAACTGCGTCGACCTCACCGTCACGGCGGACGGGACCGACCCGGGCGGCCCGACCGACCCGACCGACCCCACCGACCCCACCGACCCCGAGGAGTGCTCGGCGGCCGCGTGGGCGTCGGCCACCGCCTACACCGGCGGCGCGCAGGTCGCGTACGAGGGCAACCTCTACGAGGCCAAGTGGTGGACGCAGGACGACGTGCCGGGCACCGAGCAGTGGGGCCCGTGGAAGCTGATCGGCGTCTGCTGACCCGCTGGGTCCCGCGACGGCGGGTGGCCTCGTCCTGCGGGCGTGGCCACCCGCCGTCGTGCGTGCGCGAGCGGCCCGCGTACCCGGGTACGCGAAAGCACGTACGGGCTTTGCCTGATTGTCCGCGCTCCCCACCTTTCGTAGCGTCGAAGGTGCCCGATCCGAGAGCGGCCCGCGACGGAGCGCGCCGCGATGGACCCCGCACCACCGGATGGAGAGCGAGACACCTCATGCGAAGACTCAGAGCGGTACTCCTCGCGGCCGTCGTCGGCGCGGCCGCGATCGTCGCCCCCGTGGCCGTCGCCCCCAGCGCGAGCGCGCACGGCTGGATCACGTCCCCGCCGAGCCGCCAGGACCACTGCGCGAAGGGCACGACGTCCTTCGACTGCGGACCGATCAAGTACGAGCCGCAGTCCGTCGAGGCCCCCAAGGGCTCGATGAAGTGCTCCGGCGGCAGCGGGTTCGACGTCCTCGACGACGCCGGCAAGCCCTGGCCGCGCACGCAGACCGGCACGTCGGTGACGTTCCAGTGGAAGCTCACCGCGGCGCACAACACGAGCACGTGGGAGTACTTCGTCGACGGGGTGCTGTTCCGGACGTTCGACCAGAACGGCGCCCAGCCCCCGAGCAACATCTCGCACACGCTCACGGGCCTGCCGCAGGGCGACCACACGATCCTCGCGCGCTGGAACGTGTCGAACACGGCCATGGCGTTCTACAGCTGCGTCGACCTCACCGTCGGCAGCGGCGGCACGGACCCGGGCGACCCCGACCCCGACCCCACGGACCCCGAGCCCGGTGACTGCACCGCACCGGCCTGGTCGGCAGGGGCGGTCTACCTCGGCGGGGCCGGCGTCTCCCACGACGGCCGCGCCTACGAGGCCAAGTGGTGGACGACGGGAGAGAACCCGGCGCAGAGCGGTCAGTGGGGCGTCTGGAAGGACCTCGGCCCCTGCTGACGCCCGCCGACGCTCCGCACGGGCCGTGACACGGCTCGCGGACCGCGGCACCGGGGCCGGGCGACGCACGCGGACGTGCGTCGCCCGGCCCGGCTGCGCCACCGGCGGGACGCGTCGGTGGGGTGCAGGCCCGGCCGCGGTGTCGGGAGCTGGATCAGCCGCGGCCGCGCAGACGGTCGAGGTCGCGACGCTCGCGCTTCGTGGGACGGCCGGCACCGCGGTCGCGGACGGCGACGCGCACGGTGAGCTCCCGGGGCGGCGGGGGCGGGCTCTGGTCGTCGACGGCCTGCGCGGCGAGGGTCGCGGAGACCCGCTTCACGAGCACCCTCTCGACGACGAGGATCCGCTCGACGAGACCGCCGCGCACGACGACGCGGTCCCCCACCCTGACGCTCGTCGCGGGCTTCGCGCGCTCGCCGTTGACGCGCACGTGCCCGGCCTTCACCGCTGCCGTCGCCTGCGATCGGCTCTTGAACACGCGCACGGCCCACAGCCAGCTGTCCACGCGCGCGCTCGTCGCCTCGGTCGTCACCACCCCTCGAGCCTACGAGACCGTCGCCGCGCAGTCGTGACCAGCCCGAACACTCCGTCCGGCGGTCCTCGGCGTGCGAGAAGCGAACACCCGTGCCACGGTGGGTCGCAGGTCATTCGGGGGAAGAGTCCGTTTGGCCGAATCTGTCCCTACCGGAACGGAGACGTGACATGGGCATCATCGGCTGGATCCTCATCGGCCTCATCATGGGTGCCATCGCCCGCGCGATCGTGCCGGGCAAGCAGAAGGGCGGCTGGATCGTCACGCTGCTGCTGGGCATCGTCGGCGCCCTGCTGGGTGGGTTCATCGCCTCGGCGGTGTTCGGCACGGACGTCAACGAGGAGTTCTTCGACCTCGGCACCTGGGGCTTCGCGCTCGTCGGGTCTCTCATCGTGGTGTTCATCTGGTCCTGGTTCACCAACCGCAAGCGCGTCTGACCGGACGCGACGGCCGCGACCGGCGGCCGACGCCGGCTCACCGAACGGCCCGGTCCCCGTCTGGGGACCGGGCCGTTCGGCCGTAAAGACATGGACTGCGCCCGCGGAGCCGGACACGCTGAGCCCATGAGCACCGTCGCCCCGCCCGTCCCGGACGTGTCCCTCCCCCGGGGGTTCACGCTCGTCGAGGCGCCGCATGCCGCGTCTCTCGACGCCGTCGAGGCGTGGGCGTACCGGGCCGTCGCCGACATCGGCCGCGAGCTGGAGCTCGAGACCCACGGCTACGACGACCTCGCGCTGCGCCCGGTGGACGTCCTGTCCGGGATGCGGCACCAGGAGTACGCGACCAAGCGCCGCTTCGTCGTCGTGCGGTCCCCCGCCGCGGCCGCGTGGCAGGAGCGCGGCGTCCCGCCCGCGGTGCCCGACGTCGTCGCGCACCTCTTCGTGGCACGGCTCCTCACGAGCAACCAGCACCTCGGAGAGTCGTACGTGTTCGTCCGGACGGCCGAGCGCGGGCAGGGCATCGGCTCGGCGCTCCTCGGCCTCGGGGAGCGGCTGCACCTCGACGCCGGCCGCACGGTCCTGTTCTCCGACTCGAACCACGGCGAGGAGCCCCCTCCCGGACCCGGCGCGCTGGAGGCCACGACCGGTGCCGGCCGCGTCCCGGCCGACGCGCCCGGTCCGCGCTTCCTCGCCGCGCGGGGCTACGCGCTCGAGCAGGTCGAGCGGCACTCCGTCCTCGACCTGCCCGTCGCCGCGGACGTGCTCGACCGCCACCGCGTGGACGCCCGGACGCACGCGGGCGTCGACTACCGCGTGCGCACGTGGACGGACGAGGTGCCCGAGGACTGGGGAGACCAGGTGGCGGTGCTGTTCACGCGCATGAGCACCGATCCCCCCGCGGGCGGCGTCGAGTACGGCGAGGACCCCTGGGACGCCCGCCGCGTGCGCACGTGGGTCGGCGAGCAGGAGGAGAAGGGGAACGGCTTCCTCATGACCGTCGCCGAGCACGTGCCGACCCGCACGCTCGCGGCGTTCACGGTGTTCGCCTACCCGCGCGACCGGGACGACGTCGCGTACCAGGAGGACACCCTCGTGCTCCGCGAGCACCGCGGCCGGCGCCTCGGGATGCTCGTCAAGGTGGCCAACCTCGACGCGCTCGCCGCCGAGCGCCCCGCGACCCGGCGCATCCACACGTGGAACGCGCAGGAGAACGGCCACATGCTCGCGATCAACGTCGCGCTCGGGTTCCGGCCCGCGGGGGTGTGGGCGGCCTGGCAGAAGAAGACCGGCACGACGAAGGACGACGAGTGAACGCACCCCGAGCAGGCACGACGAGCGACCCCACGACGGCGGACCCCGCGGGGCGCACGGTGCCCGCAGCGAGGGTGCGCATCGAGCCCGTGCCCGTCCCCGCCTCGCTCGACGCCCCGGAGGCGTGGCCCGTGCACGGCACGGTCCATTTGGGCGACGCGATCGACCGCGCGATCTACGGGCACACCGACCTCGCGCTCGACGCGCCGACCGTCGTCGCGACCGTGGCGAGCAGCGGGTACCGGCGCATGCTGCGGTGGGTCGCCGTGCTCGACGACGACGGGACCGACGGCGCGACCGGTGGCGAGCCTTCCGCCCCGGACCGGACCCCGCGGCCGGAGGACGTCGTGGGGCGCTCGATGGTCGCGCTGCCCCAGCAGGGCAACACGCACGTCGCGGTGGTGTACGTGGGCGTCCACCCGGACCACCGGCGGCGCGGGATCGGGTCGGCCCTGTTTGACGCCGCCCTGGAGGTCGCACGCGCCGAGGGCCGCCGCGTGATCATGTCCGACTCGTCGTTCGCGCCCGAGCCGCCGCCCGGACCGGGCGCGCTCGAGGCGCCCACGGGCAGCGGGCGGGTCCCGCTGCACGACGACGCGACCTCGTTCGCGCTGCACCGCGGGTTCGCGCTCGAACAGGTGATGCGGCACTCCGCGCTCGACCTGCCCGTGCCGGCCGAGACGCTCGACCTTCTGCGCGCGGCCGCGGCGGAGCACGCCGGCGCCTACCGCGTGCACGTGTGGACGGACGAGATCCCCGACGAGTGGGTGGACCAGCTCGCCGTGCTCGAGACGCGCATGAGCACCGACGCCCCGACCGGCGGCCTCGACCTCGAGGAGGACCCGTGGGACGCCGAGCGCGTGCGGACGGTGTCCCAGGAGTTCCACGACCGCGGCCAGGGCTACGTCATCGCCGCGGCCGAGCACGCGCCGTCGGGCTCGCTCGCGGCGTTCTCGATGGTCGCGTACCCGCACGACCGGCCGGAGGTGGTGTTCCAGGAGGACACGCTCGTGCTGCGCGAGCACCGCGGGCGCCGTCTGGGGCTGCTGGTGAAGGTCGCCGTGCTCGACGAGCTCGCACGGGCGCGCCCGTCGTCGCGACGCGTGCACACGTGGAACGCGCAGGAGAACGAGCACATGCTGGCGATCAACGTCGCGCTCGGGTTCGCGCCGACGAGCGTCGACGCCGAGTGGCAGCTCACGCTCGAGCCCGGCACCACCGACTGAGCGGACCGGTCGGCCGGTCGGGTCAGCGGATCCCGTCGAGGAACCGCACGACCCGCTCGGTGGCGAGGGCGGCCGCCCGCGGCTCGTACGACGGCAGGCTCGGGTCCGTGAACAGGTGCCGGTCGCCCGGGTAGAGGAACAGCTCCGCGTCGGGCGTGGAGTCGACGAGAGCGCGGGCCGCGTCGAGGTCGCCCTCCCCGGCGAACGACGGGTCGGCGTCCATGCCGTGCACCTGCACCGGGACGCCCTCGGGCCACGCCTCGCCGAACTCCGACACGGGCAGGCACGCCTCGAGCAGCACGGCGCCCTTCGCACCGGCGCGGGTCTGCGCGAGCATCTGCGCGGGCACCACACCGAGCGAGATGCCCGCGTACACGACGCCGGGCCCGTATCCGTCCGCCGCGGTGCGGCCCCGCTCCATCACGGTGCCGAACCCGAGCTCGCGCACGTGGGCCATGCCCTCGTCGAGCGTCGCGAACGTCCGCCCCTCGAACAGGTCGGGCGTGTGCACGGTGCTCCCCGCATCGCGCAACGTCTCCGCGATCGTGCGCACGCCGTCCGTCAGTCCCTGCACATGGTGGAACAGCACCACCTCGGCCATCGGTCCTCCCTCGGAACCCCGCCGCCCCCCGAGGCGGCTCCAGCGGGCGCCGGACGGCGCACCGAGACCCATGGTGACCCCCGTCACCCACGCACGCCGCTCCGCGGGGTCACGGCAACGGCCCACGGCCGGACGGACGGCGCGACGGCGCGCCACCAGGGACCGACGACGGTCGTTCGGCAGGCCGCCGGACCATGGACCGCGGGACGGGCGCGGCAGGCGCTCGTCGACGCCGGTCAGTAGTTTGGTGACATGACCCCGCAGCCCGTGCCGCCGCCGACCGATCCCACCACCACCACGGCCTGGACCGCGCTCACCGTGCACCGCGACACGGTCGAGCCGGACCTGCGCACCTGGTTCGCCGCCGACCCGGACCGGGCCCGCCGCCTCACGCACCAGGCCGGCGAGCTCACGGTCGACCTCTCGAAGAACCTCGTCACGGACGAGACGCTCGAGCTGCTCGTGCGTCTCGCCGAGGAGGTGCACCTCGACGACCGCCTCGAGGCCATGTTCACGGGCGAGCACATCAACGTCACCGAGGACCGCGCCGTCCTGCACACGGCCCTGCGTCGCCCGACCCCGCTGGGCGACGACGAGCACCTCGTCGTCGACGGCCAGGACGTCGACGCCGACGTGCACGGCGAGCTCGCGAAGGTCTACGACTTCGCCGACAAGGTCCGCTCGGGCGAGTGGACGGGCGTCACGGGCGACCGCGTGCGCACGGTCGTCAACATCGGGATCGGCGGGTCGGACCTCGGCCCGGTCATGGCCTACGAGGCGCTGCTGCCGTACAAGCACGAGCAGATCGAGGTCCGGTTCGTCTCGAACATCGACCCGACCGACGTCGCGGAGAAGACGGCCGGCCTCGACCCCCGCACCACGCTGTTCGTCGTCGCGTCCAAGACGTTCGGCACGCTCGAGACCCTGACGAACGCGCGCCTGGCGCGCGACTGGCTGTGGACGGAGCTCGCGGCCGTCGGCGCTCTCGACGACACGGACGAGGCCCGTCAGGCCGCCGTCGCGCAGCACTTCGTCGCGGTCTCCACGGCGCTCGACAAGGTCGCCGCGTTCGGCATCGACCCGGCGAACGCGTTCGGGTTCTGGGACTGGGTGGGCGGGCGCTACTCCGTGGACTCGGCCATCGGCACGTCGCTCGCGATCGCGATCGGCCCGGACCGGTTCGCCGAGCTCCTCGCGGGCTTCCACGCGATCGACGAGCACGTGCGCCGCACGCCGTTCGAGCGCAACGTCCCGGTCCTCATGGGTCTGCTCAACGTCTGGTACGTGAACTTCCTCGACGCGCACACGCACGCGGTGCTCCCGTACGCGCAGTACCTGCACCGCTTCCCGGCGTACCTGCAGCAGCTCACCATGGAGTCCAACGGCAAGCGCGTGCGCTGGGACGGCAAGCCTGTGACGACGGAGACGGGCGAGATCTTCTGGGGCGAGCCCGGCACCAACGGCCAGCACGCGTTCTACCAGCTCATCCACCAGGGCACGCGCCTCATCCCGGCGGACTTCATCGCGGTGGCGAACCCGGCGCACCCGCTCACGGACGTCGTCGGCGACGGCGGTGCGGTCCCGCCCGGCGCGGACGTGCACGGGCTGTTCCTCGCGAACTTCTTCGCGCAGACCAAGGCGCTCGCCTTCGGCAAGACGGCGGACGAGGTCCGCGCCGAGGGCACCGCCGAGCACCTCGTGAGCGCGCGCACGTTCCCCGGCAACCGCCCGACGACATCGATCCTCGCTCCGGCGCTCACGCCGTCGGTCCTGGGTCAGCTCATCGCGCTCTACGAGCACATCACGTTCGTCCAGGGCGTCGTGTGGGGCATCGACTCGTTCGACCAGTGGGGCGTCGAGCTGGGCAAGAAGCTCGCCCTCGAGATCGCCCCCGCGGTCGCGGGCGACGAGGACGCGCTCGCCGCGCAGGACCCGTCGACCGCAGCGCTCATCGACCGGTACCTCGACCTCCGCAACTGACCCCACAGCCGAACACGGGGTTGGCGACCGGATTCCACGGATTCCGGTCGCCAACCCCGTTCTCGTCGGGCGCCAACCCCGTTCTCGCGTGCCCGACGGCGGTGCGTCAGTCGTTCCCGGACGGCACCTTGTCCGCGACGTCGTCGTACGCGACCTCCGCGGGCGCCTCGGCGGGGGCGTAGATCAGGCGCACGACGCCCGTCGGGTACGTCTCGGACCGCAGGAGCGTGAGCGGGTAGACCGGCTCGCCCTCGTCGAACAGGCGCTCGCCGGTGCGCGCCGCGACGGGGTGCACGAGGAGCCGCAGCTCGTCGAGCAGGCCCGCCGCGAGAAGCTGCCGGACGACCGAGATCGATCCGGCGACGAGCACCTTGCCCATGCCGGGCTCCTCCTTGAGCGCGCGGACCGCGTCGACGAGGTCGCCGTCGACCCGCTCGACGTGCCGCCACCCGAGGTCCTGGTCCCCGCGCGTCGCGACGACCTTGCGGAGGTCACCGAGCCGCGCGGCGAACGACGCGTCCTCGCCCCCGGCGGTCTCCCGCTCGGGCCACGCGCCGGCGAAGCTGTCGTACGTGACACGACCGAGCAGCAGCGCGTCGACGTCCTGGTAGTCCTCGTCGACGGCAGCGGACATGTTGTCGTCGAAGTACGGGAAGTGCCACGCCGGGTCGACCTCCGCGACACCGTCGAGCGAGATGAACAGGGTGGACACGAGCGTGGCGGTCATGAGTGGCCTTCCGGTCGGGATCGTCGGTCGATGGAGGCCAGACCGTAGCGCGTCCCGGAACTCATCGACGCGACGAGCACGCGGTCGGCGACGGCCGAGCACGGGACCAGCGACCGAGATCCGGCGGATCCGGTCGCTGACCCCGTGTTCGGCGGGGGCAGGGTGGAGGGTCAGCGGCGCAGGCCCACCGCGAGGGTCGTGCCCACCGCGAGGTGCTCGACGACGAGGAGCGCCACCGCGCCGGCACCCACCCCGCCGAGGGGGCCGAGCAGGGAGACCAGCAGCACGACGCCGCACGTCACGAGCCAGGCTCGCTCGCCCCCGGAGCGCAGGCGCCCCGACAGCGCGCGCACGCCCCAGGCGGCGAACCCGACGACGAGCGCGGTGACGACCACCGCGGCGATCCCGATCTCCTGCGTCCCCGTGCCCGTGCGGGCCACGGGGTCGACCCCGAGCGCCGCCCCGACGGACCAGACGGCGGCGGCGACCACCGCCGCCGCGAACGGGACGGACCAGCGGGGGACGCGGCGTCGGGCGGGCACGGGCCGGGGTGCCTGCGTCCGGGACGGAGCTGCGGGCGCGCCGCCGTGGCGGGGGACGCCCGAGGGGCCGTCCGACGGGACGGCCGAGGGGACGTTCGAGGTGGTCGGCGTCGTGGGCATGACACTCCTCCTTCGTCACGCGGCGCGGTGCCGCGTGCTCGCGCGGCCGGGGCCACGGCCGGCCGGGTGCCGACGGCTCCCACGCTCGCCGCCGGGGCCGCCGGGCGGACCGGCCGGACGTCGGCCGGCACCCCGACCCGAGGACGACGCCGGCCCACCCGCCGGACCGGCACCCCCGACCTTGGTCGGTGGTCGGCGCACCGGTCGCGGCCTAGCGTCCGAGGCATGAGCACACCGACCGACTGTCCCCCGCTCGCCGGCCGCCCCGTCCTCGCGACCGCCGCGGCCCGCCGTGACGGGAACCGCCGTCTCGTCCCCTGGTGGACGTTCGCCGTCTCGTGGCTCGCCGTCGCCGCGCTCACCGTGCCCGCGACCGTCGGGATCGTCCAGCAGGACGGCTCCGGCGCGCCGCCGGTGCTCGACGTCGTCGTCGCCGTCCTGGCCCTCGCGGCGTTCCCCCTCCTGTGGTCGCGCGTGCCCCGCAGCGCCCCCGTGCTCGGTGCGGTCGTCCTGGCGTCGCTCGCCGCGTGCTCCGGTGCCGCGACCCCCGCCTCGACCGTCGCGACGCTCCACGTCGCGCGCTGGTACCCGGCGCGCACGGCCGTCCCCGTCGCCGTCGCCGGGTTCCTCGGCCACGCCGTGCAGGCGCTGTGGCGGCCGCAGGCCCTCCCGCTCGGCTGGTGGCTCCTGTGCGACCTCGCCGTGCACGCCGCCCTGCTCGGCTGGGGCATGTACTGGCAGGCGCGCGCGCAGCTCCTGTGGTCGCTGCGCGACCGTGCCCGCCGCGCGGAGGCCGAGCAGGCGCACCGCGTGGCCGAGGCGCGGGTCGCCGAGCGCACCCGGATCGCGCGCGAGATGCACGACACGCTCGCGCACCGGCTCTCGCTCCTCGCCGCGACGGCGGGCGCGCTGCAGTACCGCCCGGACGCCGATCCCGCGGAGCTCACGCGTGCCGCGGGCCTCGTGCGCGACGGCGTGAGCAGCGCCCTCGACGACCTGCGCGACGTCGTGCGGGTGCTGCGCGCCGACCCGGACGCGGGACCGGACGCGCTCGCACCGCAACCGACGCTCGACGACGTCGACCGCCTCGTCGCCGAGGCGCGCGCCGCCGGGGGCGACGTGACCTACGAGCGGACCGGCTCCGCCGTCGTGCCGCGGGCCGTCGAGGTGGCCGCGTTCCGCACGGCGCAGGAGGGCCTCACGAACGCGCGCCGGCACGCGCCCGGCGGGGCCGTGCGCGTGGTCGTGGTGGCAGCCGCCGGAGAGGTGCGGGTCACCGTCGCCGACTCCGGGCCGCGCCTCGTGCCCGCGGGCGCCGGCGCGCCGGGCGAGGCGGGAGCCGGCGGCACGGGCACCGGGCTGGTGGGCCTGCGCGAGCGCGTCGCCCTGCTGGGCGGGAGCCTCGACGCGAGGGCCCGGGACGACGGGTTCGTGCTCGACGTCCGGCTACCGTGGGTCGCGTGAGCGAGCGGACGGACGGGCACGGTGACGCGCGGCCGGACGGACGCCACGACGCAGGAGAGGACCCGAGGGGCATGGCCCGGACCCGCCTCGTGATCGTCGACGACGACGCGCTCGTCCGCGCCGGGCTGCGCCTCATGCTCGACGGCGCGCACGGCATCGAGGTCGTCGGCGAGGCCGCGGACGGGGCGGACGTGCCGGCCGTGCTCGACGCCCACCCGACCGACGTCGTGCTCATGGACCTGCGCATGCCGGGCGTGGACGGGATCGAGGCCACCCTGCGGGTGCGGTCGCGAGCCGACGCGCCGGCCGTCGTCGTGCTCACGACCTTCGACAGCGACGCGGAGATCACCGGTGCGCTGCACGCCGGGGCGTCGGGGTACCTGCTCAAGGACATGCCGCCGCCGCGGATCGTCGCGGCGGTGCGCGCTGCCGCGGCGGGCGAGCCGGTGCTGTCGCCGGAGATCGCCCGCCGGCTCATGACGTCGGCGGCGGACTCGGGCGGGCAGCGCGCGCAGGCCCGCGGCGCGCTCGACCGGCTGACCGCCCGCGAGCGCGACGTCGCCGTCGAGCTGGGCCGCGGCGCGACGAACGCCGAGATCGCGGCGCACCTGTTCCTCAGCGTGCCGACCGTCAAGGCGCACGTGTCGAACGTGCTGCTCAAGCTCGGGCTGGAGAACCGGACGCAGGTCGCGCTGCTCGTCCACGAGGCCGGGCTCGGCTGACCGCTCCCGGTCGGTCGGGCGTCAGTCGCCCGGCCACTCCCCCGTCCAGCGCTCGAACGCGCGGGCTCCGCCGCGGTCGATGAGCGCCTTGACGACCGCGTAGACCGCGCCCTGCAGGAGCGCCGCGAGCACGATCTCCTTGAGCGGGTACTCAGACTGGAGCGGGGTCGGGGCGTCCTTGCGGTGGCCGGGCGAGACCCGCTTGTAGAGCTGCTTGAACACCTGCCCGGCGACGAGCCCGCCCACGACGGAGCTGACGATGCCGACGGGGCGGTACAGGATCTTCGCGGACTTGCTGCCGTTCTTCTCCGGGGGGTGGTCACCGGTCGTCACGTCGTCCATCCCCCGACGCTAGGGCGGCTCGGGCTCCTTCGCCCGAGCACGGGGTCGCGCACGGCCGAGCACGGGATCGCGCACGGCCGAGCACGGGATCGGCGACCGGCATCGGGCGGGGACGGTCGGCATCCCCGTGCTCGCCGGTCAGGGGCCGTCCGGGACGACGGCGCAGCCCGCCCGGTCGAGCGCGACGCGCACCCGGGCACCCGGCTCCAGACCGTCGGCGACGCCGTCCGACCCCGCGTCGGCAGCGGCGAGCGCCACCAGCCGGGTCGGCGCACCGTCGTCGGCCCCGGGGAGCACGACGTCCACCGTGACCTCGACGGCGCCGCGCCGGAAGACGCTCCCGACGACCGTCGCGTGCCCGGACGCACCTCCGGCCCGGCGCGGACCGACCACCCGCAGGCCGCGGGGGCCGACCGCGAGCAGGTGCGGAGCGCCGGCCGGACGGCCACCCGCGGCCGCCGCGGAGAGGTCGACCAGAGCCGGGTCGTCGAGCGGCACGAACGCCTGGTAGCCGAGGAACTGCGCGACGCGCCGCGACGCCGGGGCGCGCCACAGGTCCTCGGGCGGCGCGACCTGGAGGAGCCGGCCGGCGTCCATGACGGCGACGCGGTCGGCCACCGTGAACGCCTCGTCGTGGTCGTGGGTGACGAAGACGGCCGTCGTGCCGGTGGCCCGCAACGCCTCGCGCAGGTCGAGCGCGAGACGCTCGCGCAGCCCGCGGTCGAGCGCGGACAGCGGCTCGTCGAGCAGGAGGAGTCGCGGGCGCGGCGCGAGGGACCGCGCGAGCGCGACCCGCTGCCGCTCTCCCCCGCTGAGCGTCGCGACGGCGCGCCGGTCGTACCCGGCCAGCCCGACGACGTCGAGCAGCTCGCGCACGCGCGCGTCGCGCCCCGCACGGGCCAGCCCCGCGATCCCGTACGCGACGTTGCCCGCGACGTCGCGGTGCGGGAAGAGCTGCCCCTCCTGGAACATGAGACCGAAACCCCGCCGGTGGACCGGGACCCCGGCGAGGTCGGCGCCGTCCCACGCGAGCGACCCCGACGCGACGGGCTCGAGCCCCGCGACCGCGCGCAGCAGGCTCGACTTGCCGCACCCGCTCGGCCCGAGCAGGGCGAGGACCTCGCCGGGCGCGACGTCGAGCGTGACACCGGCGACCGCCGTCGTGCCGGGGTCGGTGCGCGCTCCCCCGCCGTAGCGCACGACGACGTCCCGCACCGCGAGCCCGGCACCCTCCTCGGGCACGAGGTCGGACGCGGCGTCGGGGCGCGCCGGCTCCGGCGAGCCCGCGCGCGTCGGGGCGGGGTCGGTCTGCACCATCAGAACTCTCCTCCGGGTCCCTCGCCGCGCAACCGCTCGGCGAGCAGCATGACGGTCGCGGTCAGCAGCGCGAGCACGACGCTCGCGGCGAGCGCCATGCCGTAGTTCTCGGCCCCCGGCCGCCCGATGAGCCGGAAGATCACGACCGGGAGCGTCGCGCTGTCCGGGCGGGCGAGGAACGACGTCGCGCCGAACTCCCCGAGCGACACGGCGAACGCGAACCCCACGGCGAGACCGAGCGAGCGCGCGGCGATCGGCCCGTCGACCGTGCGGAACACGCGCCCGGGGGCGGCGCCGAGCGTCGCGGCGGCCTCGCGCAGGCGCGGGTCGATCGCGCGCAGCGTCGGCAGGACCGTGCGCACGACGAGCGGCGTCGCGACGACCGCCTGCGCGATCGGGACGAGCAGCCCGGACGTGCGCAGGTCGACGTCGAGGCCGAGCGGCCGGTCGAGCGTGACGAGGAACCCGAACCCGACCGTCACCGCGGAGACGCCGAGGGGCAGCATGAAGACCGAGTCCAGCACCGAGATCGCCCGCCGGCCGGTGCGCGAGCGCGGCCGGCGCGACACGACGAGCGCGACGAGACCGCCGACCACGACCGCGAGCACGGTCGCGAGCGCCGCCGTGCGCAGCGAGTTCCCCGCCGCCTCCCACACGGTGACCGACAGCGCGTTGCGCCCGCCCGTGGTGCCGAGGTTCGCGTAGTTGTCGACCCCCCAGCCGCCCCCGGGCACGCGGAACGAGCGCACGACGAGCGTGCCGAGCGGCAGACCGATCAGCACCACGACGACCGCCGCCGTGAGCGCCGCCGGGACGAGGTCGCCGGACGGGCGGCCGTCGCGCCACAGCGTCAGCGGGTGCGCGGACGACCCGGCGGGCGACAGGTTCAGCGCCCGCTCGCGCCGGGCCCGCGCACGGTTCGCGACCGTGAGCGCCGCAGCGACGACGACGAGCTGCACGACCGACAGCACCGCAGCCGTGCGCAGGTCGAGGAACTGCGTGGTCTGGATCCAGATCTCCGTCTCGATCGTCCCGTAGCGGATCCCGCCGAGGACGAGGACGACGCCGAACGCCGTCGCGCAGAAGAGGAAGACGATCGACGCGGCGCTCGCGATCGCAGGCGTCAGCGCGGGCAGCGTCACGGTGCGGAACGCGCGCCACGGCGTCGCGCCGAGCGCTCGCGCGGCCTGCTCCGCGCGCGGGTCCAGGTGCTCCCACATCCCGCCGACCGTGCGCACGACCACGGAGTAGTTGAAGAACACGAGCGCGACGACGATCGCCGCGAACGTCTCGTCGAGGTCCAGGAACCCGAGCGGGCCGCCCTGCACGAGCAACGACCGGAACGCGACGCCGACGACGACCGTCGGCAGCACGAACGGCACGGTGACCAGTGCGCGCAGCACACGCCGGCCGGGGAAGCGGCACCGGTACAGCACGTACGCGCCGGGCACGCCCAGCAGCAGCGAGAAGGCCGTCCCCAGCACGGCCTGCCACAGCGTGAGCCCGACGATCCGCCACGTCCGCGGCTGCGAGAACACCTCCGCGAACCCGGACAGGTCGAGGCCGCCGTCGGCCCCGACGAACCCGCGCGCCACGAGCGTGACCACCGGCCACGCGAAGAACACCCCGAGGAACGCGAGCGGCACCGCCGCCGCGACGCCCCACAGCAGCCCGCGCCGAGCACGGGCCCGGCGACCGCCGAACACGGGATCAGCGACCCGGTTCCCTCGATCCCGGTCGCTGACCCCGTGCTCGGCGGGGGGTGGGGCGGTGATCAGTCGACGACCGTCGCCGTCCACGCCTTGATCCACTCGTCGCGGTGTGCCGAGATGTCGGCCGGGGCGACCTCGAACGGCTCGTCGGCGAGCGGGGCGAACTCGGCCCAGCCGTCGGGCAGCGCGACGGAGTCGTCGGCGGGGTACATGTACATCTGGCCGGGCACGTCGGCCTGGAACGCCTCGCTCACGAGGAAGTCGACGAGCTGCTGCGCGCCCTCGGGGTTCTTCGCGTTCGCGAGCACGCCCGCGTACTCGACCTGGCGGAAGCACGTGTCGAGCAGCGCGCCGGTCGTGGACGCCGTCCCGTCCTCGCTGAGCGTGAACGCGGGCGAGGTCGAGTACGACAGCACGAGCGGGCGCGGCCCGGCGCCCTCGGAGCCCGAGAAGTCGACGTAGTACGCATCCGACCAGCCGTCGACGACCTTGACGCCGTTGGCGCGCAGGTCGGCCCAGTAGTCCGCCCAGCCGTCCTCGCCGAACGCACCGACCGTGGCCAGGAGGAACGCGAGCCCGGGCGACGACGTCGCGGGGTTGGTCACCACGAGGAGGTCCTCGTACTCGGGCTTCGCGAGGTCCTCGAGCGTCGCGGGCTCGGGGATCCCGGCGTCGGAGAACCACGCGTGGTCCACGTTGACGCACACGTCACCCAGGTCGACCGCGGTGAGCTCGCCGCCGTCGCCGACGGCGTACGACGCGGCGGAGTCCGAGAGCCCGGCGGGCGTGTAGGGCTCGAGGACGCCCTCGTCGATCGCGCGCGACGCGAACGTGGTGTCGATCCCGAACACGACGTCGCCGAGCGGCGAGTCCTTCGTGAGCACGAGCTGGTTGACGAGCGCGCCGCCGTCACCGGGGGCGACCTGCTCCACGGTCAGCCCGCTCTCGGCCTCGAACGCCGCGAGGACCTCGTCGCTCACGGCGAACGAGTCGTGGGTGACCAGGGTGACCGTGCCCCCGCGGCCCGACGACGCGTCGTCGCCCCCGGGGGTGTCGGCCCCGCCCGCGCAGGCCGCGAGGGCGAGCAGTGCGAGGGTCGCGACGGCACCCGTGCCGAGCGTGCGGGACCGGCGGGCGCCGGTGGTCGTGCGCTGCATGTGTCCTCCCAGGACGTTCAGGAGGGGTCCACCCGCGCGCCGACCCACGGAGGGCGTGCGCGCAGGTGATCGAGATCCCGACTTCCTCCACCGGTGCTAACCGGATCAGGTTCGAGGGTCTGCGGTGGTCCGCACTCTCAGCTCCTCCAGGAGCTCCCCTGTCGTTCACGACGAGCCTACACCGGCGGGCACCCGGGCCTCTCGCCCTCGTGAGAGCCGTCACGAGCGCGCCGGGCGGCGTGCGGACGGGTCCTCGCACTACGGTGGACCTGCCAGCGCACCCGGCGCCCCGGCGCCCCGACCGACGGAGGACCCCTCGTGGCCGACACGAACGACAACGACCAGAGCCTTGCCGTGAAGGTCGGCACCGTCGCACTGACGTTCGCCGCGGGCTGGGCCGCGCAGAAGCTCGTCACGTTCGTCTGGGCCAAGGTCACCGGCCACGACGCCCCGAAGGACCTCGACGACGAGGAGGTCGGCATCGTCTCGGCCGTGACCTTCGCGGCCGTCGCCGCGGGCGTCGGGGTCCTCGCGCGCCGCTTCGCCGGCAAGGAGGCCAAGCGCGTCGTCACGCGCCTCGCCGCGCGCGCGTAGACGGTGCCCCCGGGCCCGACGACGGCCCGGCGCGCTGCGTCTCCGTGACCCGGCGGCTGCCCGTCCCGGGCGCCGAAGGAAGGGGTTCCGCCCTCTGCCCGAGATGCCCTAGTGTGTGCCCGCAGATCACAGGAGTGGCCTGCCTCACACCACCAGGGGACAGGTCATGGAAGTCAGCGATTCGGTTTTCCTCCTCTACGTCGGCCTGCTGGCGCTCGCCGGCGTGCTCCAGCTCGTGATCGCCGGTGTCGGGTTCGGCGCGGCGGTCGCCACGCGCCTCGTCAGCGGCCTCTTCGGCCTGGGCTTCCTCGGGTACGCGATCTACCTCGCGTTCTTCTTCGAGGGCGGGTCGTTCGCGATGTTCTGGTACGCGTTCATCGCTCCCGTCGCGACGATCGCCCAGGTGGTCAAGAACCGTCGCGAGCGCGGGTCCTCGCGCCCGGCACCGGCACCGGCGCCCGCCGTGGCGGCTGCGCCGGCTCCGGCTCCGGCTCCGGTGGACCAGCCTCAGTCCTGAGGCGCCCGTCACCGCCCGCCGGCACCCGACGCCGGGTCCGGCGGGCGGAGCGGACGGCGCGGCGTCGGTGCCGCGGTCAGGTCACCGGCGCCGCGGGCGCCGGCGGGGTCCACCCCATCGCCGCCTGCGACCCGCGCGCGACCGCCGACGCCGGGGTGAGCCGCATCAGCCCGTTCCGGACGGTCTGCCGCCACCCGCCACCGAGGTGGGAGCCGAACCGGCCCGAGGCGACCGACGCACGGGCGAGCGCCCGGCACCGGGGCCGCCGCGCGGCGTCGAACCCCGCGAGCGCCGGGCCGAGCCGCCCGCCCGCCGCGACGGGCGCGCCGACCAGCAGACCGACGCACAGCCCGTCCTCGAGCGCCGTCGCAGCCCCCTGGCCCATCGTCGGCAGCGTCCCGTGCGCGGCGTCCCCGACCAGGACGACGCGGCCGGTCGTGTACCGCGGGACGCCGCCGGGCACGTGGTGGACGTCGTGCCGCAGGACCGCGTCCGGCGCCGTCGCGGCGAGCACCTCCTGCACCGGTGCCGCCCACCCGGCGAACCTCTCGCGCGCCGCGCCGAGCTCGTCGTCGAACCGCGTGCGCTCGGGCAGGGCGACGTACCCGTACCAGTAGGTCTCGTCCGCGGCCACGCGCAGGATGCCGACCTCGGCGCGCGGACCCCAGTACTGCCGGAGCGCCTCGTCACCGAACGCGCCGGGCGTGACGGCGCGCCAGCTCGAGTACCCGCTGTAGACCGGCCGGCTCGCAGGGAACAACGACGCCCGGACGGCGCTGCGCATGCCGTCGGCGGCCACGACGAGGTCCGCCTCGCGGCCCTCCACCACGGCGCGCGCCCCGTCGGGGTCGCCCGGGTGCACGGTCGCGACGGGGGCACCCGTGACGACCTCGACCCCGAGGTCCGCGGCCCTGCGGTGCAGCGCCGCGTGGACCCGGCGGCGGTGCACGCCGACGAGCGCGACCGACGCCCGCATCTCCCGGGTGTCCGGCAGGGCGAGGATCGCGCGGCCGCGCAGGTCCCACGTGCCGCCCGCCCACGTGGGGTACCCCAGCGAGGCGACGTCGCCGTCGTCGAACCCGAGCCCGCGGAAGGCCGCGACGGCGTTGCGGGACATGGCGAAGCCGGCCCCGATCTCGCCGAGCGCGGGCGAGCGTTCCAGGACGGCGACGTCCCATCCGTTGCGGGCCAGCGAGATCGCGGAGGCCAGGCCGGCGATCCCGGCTCCGACGACGATCGCGGTACGCGTCATGGCGGTGCTCCCGAGTGCTTCCCGCGCGCAGTCATACCACTACGTGCGTTGTAGTACCGATGTTGCCATACTGGCCGCCATGCCGAGAACCAACCCCGGTCGACGCGCCGCCCTCGCGGACGCCGCCGTGGACCTGCTCGCCGCCGAGGGCGTGCACGGGCTCACCCACCGGACCGTCGAGCGCGCCGCGGGACTCCCGACCGGGACGGCCGCGAACTACTTCCCCAGCCGCGAGGAGCTGCTCGTCGCGGCGGCCGAGCGGGTCGTGGCCCTGCACCTCGCCGCCATGCGGCGGGTCGACCGCGCGCTCGACGCCTCGCGCTCCCAGGACCCGCTCCAGGACCTCCTCGCGGCCTCGCTCCTCGACGCCGTCACGACGTCGCGCGAGCGCTACCTCGCACTCTTCGAGCTCCAGCTCGAGGCCCGGCGCCGCCCCGCCCTCGGCGCGGCGCTCACGCGGCTCGGGTCCGTCGCGGCCGCGCTCACCGCCGACGAGCACGCGGAGCTCGGGCTCGACGTCCCGCACCACGCGATCCCCACGCTCGTCACGCTCTACGGTGGTGCGCTCTTCGCCCTGGTCAACGCGCCCGGCCCGGTCGACCCCGCGACGGTGCGCACCGTCGCCCGCGGCATCCTCCGCGGGGCTCTCGACCCGCGACCCTGAGCGCGCACCGCGGCGGCACGCTCCCGGACCGGTACCCTGGCGCGCGTGACGGCCCCACCGGCGACCGCCGCGAGCCCGACGACGGCCTCGCACTCCGTGCTGCGCTCCGGCCTGCGCGTCCTCGCGGACGCCGGACGGCTGCTCGCCCGCCACTGGCCCGCGCTCGTCGCGGTCGCCGTCCTCGCCGAGGTCGTCCACCGGCTCGCGCTGGAGGCGGCGCTCGCCGTCGCACCGACGTCCGGCGTGCTGGGCCTGCTCGTGCTGTGCTTCTCGCCGCTCGCGACGGTCGTCGGGATCGTCGTCATGCTGCACGTCCTGCGCCGCGAGCCGCGCACCGAGCGCGACCGCCTCGAGGTGCGCGCCCTGCTCGGGTCGATCGCCTCCGTGCTGGTCCCCTACCTGGTCATCTACGAGTTCTACGGCGGGCTCTCGTCCGACTGGCAGGCCTACGTCGACGCCGCCGCGCTCGACCACGCCTTCGCCGCGGGCGCCGGGATCGAGACGGCGAACCCGATCCCCGAGGGGTTCGGCGTCACCGTCGTCCTCGTCGTCGCGGCCGCGCTGCTCGCCCGCACGCTGCTCGACCGGATCGCGCGCCGTCTGGACGCCACGGTCGCCGCGTCCGGTGGCGAGACGCGGCGCAGCGCACGCTCGGCCGCGGTACGCATCGCCGCCGGATACTGCGAGGTCGTGTGGATCGTGCTCGGCGCGTTCACCGTCACGGCGCTCGTCGGGCGCGCGCGCGACTGGTGGGCGGCGCGCGTGGTCGTGGTCGAGCTGACGACGTGGTGGGACGGCGTGGTCGCGCGCGTCGACGCGCTCCAGACGCTCGTCGCCGCCGTCGGCCCGACGACGTCCCTCCTCGTCGCGGGCGTCGTCACCGGTCTCGTGGTCCCGCTCGCGTGGCTCACGCTCGGCACGATCGTCTACGGCGTCGAGGCGATCGACGTCGTCGACCCGGTGCACGTCACCGCGGACGGGCCGGGCGTCGCGGGCCGCACGGCGCGTGCGGTCGACCGGTTCAACCGCACGCTCGGCGCCGGCGGCGCGCGCAGGGCCTGGGAGATGATGCTCGACCCGGGCCGACGGTTCGGCGGGCTCGTCGGCGCGCTGGCCATGCTGTGGCGCAGCCGCTGGGGCGCCGTGCTCCTGTTCTGCGTCGCGTTCGCCCTCCTCACGCTCGCCGAGCAGGTCGTCTTCACGGCGGCCGGGTCGCTCGTGGGCCAGCCCGGCATCGTCGTGTGGCGCGCGATCGTCGACCCGCTCGACGCCGTCGCGACCGTCGTCGTGCAGGTCCTCACGACCGTCCTGCTCGCGTCGGCGGCCGACGCGCTCCTCGCGAACCTCGGCCTGCCGTCCGCGCTGCGGACCCGGCGTCGTCGGCGCGTCGCGTCGGCGACGGGCGCAGGGACTCGACGAGCAGCGCCGCCGGCGGCGCGGTGACGAGAGCCGCGATCTGTCGAGTCGCCAGGGCGGTCAGGCTGTGTCGGGGACGGGCAGGGACCAGTAGGCCGGGAGCAGCTCGGGCTCGACGAGGCGCACCTCGGCCGGCCGGGCGTCGTCGGGCGTGAGGAAGTACTGCGTGCTGCGGCGCGAGACGGCGCCCGTGCAGACCGGAGCCTCGGGGTACGGCATGCCCGGGAGGGCAGAGGCCCCCGCGGTGAACTCCCGGCCGGACGCGTCGAGCAGCACCACCTCGCACGCCGAGTACGTCTCCTCCGCGCTCGCCAGGGCCGGAGGTGCGTCCGACCGCAGCGACACGTCGGCGGCCCAGAGCGTGTAGCCCTCGGGGGCCTCGATGCGGTCCCCGAACCCGTCGTCGAGCCAGTCGACCTCCTCGACCCCGACGAGGCGGGCCCGGACGTCGCCGACCTGCGCCCAACCCTCGGCGTCCGCCGCGTGGGCACGGTGCGGCTCGCGCGTCCACCACCCCTGCACGGCGTCGGAGCGCCAGGTCAGCACGGCGAACGCCGCGAGGGCGACCACGAGCACGACCAGCCACCAGCGGTTCGCGCGCCACCAGCCGACGCTCATCCGCCCCACCCGCCCGGGACGAGCGCGGGCGAGCGCACCTCGACGACGGCGCCGTCCGCGGGCGGCTCGAGGCGACCGAGGTCGATCTCGGCGATCGCCTGCGGGCGGTCGATGTCCGCGTCCTGGTGCTCGGTGAGCACGCGCAGCACGACGTCCCCGTCGAGCGCCCGCGCCGGCACCTCGACGACGACGGTCCCCGCCTCGGGGACGTCCGGGTCCACGAACGTGCTCATCATCGAGCTGCGCGCGCGGTGCGAGACCTCGTGGTCCCGGCCCGCGGCGTCGCGCAGCTCGAGCGTCTCGATGACCGCCTCCGTCGTCGTGCCGGACACGGCGAGGTCGACCGCCACCCAGACGCCGCCGGTCGTCAGGGTGTCGAGCCCGTCCTCCAGCACCGTGCCGGTGCGGACCTCGTCGACGCGCACACGCAGCGGACCGGCCGTGACGACGTCGCCCACCGCGCCGCGCGTCGTCGTCGCCGTGAACGTGGGCCACCACGAGTCGACGCGCGCGACGGCGGCCCCGACCCCCACCGCGAGGACGAGGAGGACGGCGGTCACGACCGCGTCGGCACGTCGCGGACGCGCGCGCGCCGGAGCAGGCGCAGCGTGCTCGTCCGCCGTCGGGGAAGCGGTCGTGGAGACGGTCACGTCCACGGTCGGTTCGTTCACCACGCCTCCTCGTCCTCGGGCGGGTCCACGATCCCGGGCGGCACGTCACCGGGCGGGGCGTCCACGAGCACCACGGCGCCGGTCTCGGCCCACCGTCGCCCTCCGCCGACCGTCATGTCCCGGTAGCGGAACGCCGGGACGGTCACCGTGAGCGGCACGTCGGGCGTGCCGGCAGCGCCCGCCGCGCCGCCGCCCGCTACCGTCACCGGCCACAGCAGGGCGACGTCCTCGGGCAGGCCCGGCTGCAGCACGGGGTAGAGCGAGGCGTCGCGCACGAGGAGCGTCGGGTCGGGCCGGTCCGGTTCCGCGTCGCCCGCGAGCGCCAGCCCGTCGGGCAGCTCGTCCGGGAGCGTCACGGCGGTGCGGTCGAGACGGCGCGACTCGCGGTCGGTGTCGAGCGCGCCCACGACCACGACGAGCCACGCGTCGGCGCCGGCGTCCTCGAGCGCGGAGACCTGCACGGCGTCGGTCACGGACCACGACCGCACCGTGAGGTCGAACGGTCCGGTCGCCACGGGCTCGCCCGCCGCGACACGCTCCGGGCCTGCGTCCGCGGGGACGTGGCGCGCGAACCCGCCGGCCGCCGTCGTGCCCACGACGACGCCGAGCACCACCGCGAGCGCGATGCGGCGGGGCCAGGTCCGGACGGCGCCGCGCACCCAGGGCGCCGCGCGCGCCGCCCTCGGAGCCGTCGTCGTCACGGCGGGCATCCTACGGGGCCACGGGTCGCCCGTCAGGCACCGCGCACGAGGAGCGCCGTGATCGGGCCGGTCACGATCCCGTAGATGACCGCGAGGAAGACGGTGTGCAGGACGCAGAAGAGCAGCGCGTCCCGGACCACGCCCTGGCCGCGGAAGTGCTGCACGAGCTTGCGGACGAACTGGGCGGGGTGCAGCAGGTCCCAGCTGTTGAACCGCACGTAGCGGCCCAGGTAGATGCCGAACGTCACGAGCGCGAGCACGACGACGACCGCGACCCACGACGCCGGCCGGAGGAACGGGGCGTCGTCCTGGGGGTAGAGCAGGATCGCGACCAGCGCCTGGGCGAAGAAGACGTTGACGACGGTGTTGAGCACGCCGGACATGGCGAGGGTGAGCACGGCGACGATGTCGTACCAGAGCGGCACCCGTTCGCCGTCCCGGCGGTGGCTGTAGTTGAGCTCCGTGACGAGGTATCCGGCGTTGGGCAGGAGGAGCAGCCACACCAGGAGGCCGAGCGCGCCCACCGTGTAGACGACGCCCTTCGGGGCGCCGCCCGCGATGAGGACCGCGTCGACCAGGACGACCCCGCCGAGGACGAGCACGGGGGCGATCGACAGCCCGATGTTGAGCAGCATGGGGCGGTACACGCGCGTGCCGTACAGCGGCGCGCGCAGCACGACGAGGGCCAGCGCGTACACGTTGAGCAGGGCCACGCCCCCGAAGAGCCAGTTCAGCACGCCCCTACGGTACGGGCGCGGGTCGTTCACCGCGCGTGCCGTGACGAGCGTCATTAGCGTGGGAGGTGCTCGACGGATCGACCTCCCCGGTGCCCGCCCTCGGGCGCCACGACGCAGGAGTCGCCATGGTGCAGCACGACGGGCGCGGGGCAGGCGCCCCTGGCACGGCCACAACCTCCCCGACCCTCATGCTCGTCCTCGCGACGATCGGGTTCGCGGTGAACTTCTGGGCGTGGGCGCTCATCAGCCCGCTCGGTGCGGCGTACGGGCAGCTCTACGACCTCACGGACGTGCAGGTGTCCGTGCTCGTCGCGGTGCCGGTGGTCGTCGGGTCGCTGGGCCGGATCCCGGTCGGGGCGCTCACGGACCGGTACGGCGCGCGCGTCATGTTTCCCCTGGTCAGCGCGCTGACGATTCTCCCGGTGCTGTTCGTCGGGCTCGTCGCCGACAGCTTCGTCGCGCTGCTGGTCGGCGGCTTCTTCCTCGGGCTCGGCGGGACGGCGTTCGCGGTCGGCGTCCCGTTCGTCAACGCCTGGTACCCCCCGGAACGACGCGGCACCGCGATCGGCATCTTCGGCGTCGGGATGGGCGGGACCGCGATCTCCGCGTTCTCGACCGTGCGCATCCGTGACGCGTGGGGCGACGCCGCGCCGTTCCTCCTCGTCGCCGCCGTCCTCGCCGTGTTCGCCGTGGTGGCGTGGGCGCTGCTGCGCGTCGCGCCCGGGCGCGGGACCCAGGTCGCCGGGGGCTTCTGGTCACGCACGTGGTCGACGTTCCGGCTGCCCGCGACGCTCCAGCTCTCGTGGCTCTACGCCGTGGGGTTCGGCGGGTTCGTCGCGTTCAGCGTGTACCTGCCGACGTTCCTCGTGAACGCGTACGACCTCACGCCGTCGGACGCCGCGGCACGGACCGCGGGGTTCGTCGTCCTGGCGGTCCTCATGCGGCCGGTGGGAGGCACGCTGTCGGACCGGTTCGGCGGGGTGCCGGTGTCCGTCGCGTGCTTCTCCGTCGTCACGGTCCTGGCCACCGTCGTCGCGTTCCAGCCGTCCCTCGTCCCCGTGGGGACGGTCGCGTTCCTCGGGCTGGCGGCCGCGCTCGGCGCGTCGTCGGGCGCCACGTTCGCGCTCGTGGCCGACGTCGCCCCGGTCGAGAAGGTCGGTGCGGTCACCGGGCTCGTCGGCGCGGCGGGCGGCCTCGGAGGGTTCATCCCACCGCTCCTCATGGGCGCGGTCTACCAGCTCAACGGCACCTACGGGCTGGGTTTCGCGCTGCTCGCCGTCACGGCGCTCGTCACGCTGCTCTTCACGCTGGGTCCGGTCCGCCGCGGCGTCCGGGCCCGCGCCTCCGCCTCGGCCTGACCCGGGGAGGAGGACGGTCCGGACGTCGTTCTCGACCTCGGCGCGCAGGCCGCGAGCATCGGAGGGCGACCGTCATCATCCCGTTCCGGGTCACGAGCACCGCGGCGTCGACGCCAGGCGGGTCCGCGAGCCGGGTGACCGCCTCGCCTGTGACGCCCGGGCCGGCCCCACCCAGCTGATGAGCGGGCGTCAGTCCGCGGTCGCCGCGTGGCGTGCGACGAGCCGGGGCATGACGAACCACAGTCCGACGAGCAGGACGAGCGCGCACGCGCTCCACCACACCGCCGCCGTCCGGTTCACCACGACGTCGACGACGAGCAGGACCGTCCCCGTGACGACGAACGCGAGGACCAGCACGCCGAGCCGGGCGATGCGGTCGCTCATCGTGACGAGCGCCGTCTTGCGGTGCTTGCGGAACAGCCCGCGGTGCAGACTCACCGGCGTCACGAACAGGCCCGTGGACAGCACGGCGAGCGCCACGAGCGTGAGGTAGACGCCGGACTGGAACGTGTCGAGGTCGCCGAAGCGCTGCTGGAACGGCAGCGTGAGGAGGAAACCGGTGAGGATCTGCACGCCCATCTGCATGACGCGCAGCTCCTGCAGCAGCTCGGCCCAGTTGCGGTCCGAGCGCTCGTCGGCGGACTCGTCCCGGTCGTCGCGGACGTCGTCGTCCATGGCGCTCCTCCTCGTCCCCTGCTGGCATACTCTTCCTTCGCTGGGGTCAGGAATCGGCTCCGTCCTGCTCGACCCTCGGGGACCCCACGATGGACGCCGCTCTGACCTCCGACGTCGCCGACCCCGGCGACCCGCTCGACTCCGCCTTCGGGGACGTCCTGGCCGCGCTCGGGACGGGAGAACCCCAGCCGGTCGGACGCTTCCGCGTCACCCTCCCGGACGACGCCTGGTGGTGGTCCGACGAGGTGTACGAGATGCACGGTTTCGCGCCCGGCGAGGTCGTCCCGACGACGGCTCTCGTCCGCGCCCACAAGCACCCCGACGACCGCGACCGCGTCGCCGGCGTCCTGGCCCGCGCGGCGGGGACCGGCGGGGCGTTCGGGTCCATGCACCGCATCGTGGACGCGACCGGTCGCACTCGCACGCTCGCGATCGTCGCGCGCGGCCGCCGGCCCGGGCCGGGTTCGCCGGTGACCGAGGTCGAGGGCTACTTCGTCGACGTCACGACCGCTCTGCAGGAGGCGGCCCGCCGGGAGGCGACCGCGGCGATCCGGGCGGCCGACGCCTCGCGCTCCGCGATCGAGCAGGCCAAGGGCGTGCTCATGGTCGCGTTCGGGGTGGACCCCGACGCGGCGTTCGAGCTGCTGCGACGGCGGTCCAACGACGCGAACGTGCCGGTGCGCGAGCTCGCGCGACGCCTCGTCGGCGGGCTCGGGACGGACGACGACGTCGTGGAGGTCGCCCGCCGCCGCGTCGACGACCTCCTCGACGCGGCCGTGGACGGGCACTCCGCAGACCGGTCGGTCGACGAGCCGGAGGGCTGACCGCTCAGCCCGCGGACGGGTCGTCGACGCCGGGGATGCGGCGCGTGTCGACGATCTCGCGCGCGATGTCGACGAGCTTGATGTTCGCGTCCTGCGAGACGCGGCTCAGGACGGCGAAGGCCCGGCTCCCCGAGAGGGTGTAGCGCTCCATCAGGATCCCTTGCGCCTGCCCGATGAGCGTGCGGGTCTGGACCGCGGACTGGAGCTGCTCCTCGGTCCGGGCGGCGGCGACCGCCGCGGCCGCGACGCCGGCGAACGTCGCGGCGAGGTGGTGCGCCTCCGCGGCGAAGGCGTCGGGGGCGGTGGAGTACATGTTGAGGGCGCCGTGCGCGTCCCGGGACGTGTAGAGCTGCACGCACAGCATCGACCGGACGCCGAGCTCGCGTGCGACGGCGGGCGCCCAGCGCGGCCAGCGCGGGTCGGTCACGATGTCGTTCGACTCGACGAGCGCCTCGTGGTGGATGGCGTCGAGGCAGGGGCCCTCGCCCAGCTGGTACTGCAGCACGTCGCCCCGCGCGACGAGCGGGTCCGACACGGCGGGGCTCTCGATCCGGCCTCGCGTGACGAGGGAGATGCCCGCGGACTCGCAGCCGTCGACCATCGCGACGGCGAGCTCGACGACCCGGTCCAGCGTCTGCTGCAGCGTCGGCTCGTCGGCGAGCAGCCGCGCGGCCTCCGCGATCCGGCCCGCGACGCTCGGCTCCTCCGAGCCCCCGACGAGGTCGGGCACCGCAGCCACGGTCCCGGCCACCCGCGGTGGTGCCGTCGCGCCGGGCCCTGCCGCCATGCCGATCGTGCTCTGGTCCGTGCTCATCGCTTCCGCCCCTCGTGCGGCCCACCGCAGTATTGCTGCTCAGCGTAGCCTCGCCGCGCGCGGGCGTCGCACGGGCTGCGACGCGGGGCGATGCCGGGGCGCCGGAGGCCCCCGCCCGGGCACCAGGCCCGGGCGGGGTGGGGGCGGTGGCCGTCTCGCCCGCACAAGGCGTGGCGGCTGGTCCCGTCACGGGCGCCGTCGCTCTCGCGACGGACCCGCCCCCGGGCGGGTGCGACGCGCCCGCCCTCCGGCCCTCCCGAGCGAGACGCGGCCCTCGGCCGATCCGTCCGCGGCTCCTCGGGGAGGACTCGAGGCCGCTCAGAACACGGGCTTGCCGCCCGTCACCCCGAGCACGGTGCCGGAGACGTAGGCCGCGTCGCGCGGGGACGCGAGGAAGACGAACGCGGGCGCGACCTCGGCGGGCTGGCCTGCCCGGCCGAGCGGCGTGTCCTTCCCGAACTTCTCGATCTTCTCCTCGGGCTGGGTCGCGGGCTGCAGCGGCGTCCAGATCGGGCCCGGCGCGACGGCGTTCACCCGGATGCCCCGCGGCCCGAGCTCCGCGGCGAGGTTGACCGTGAGGTTGTTGATCGCGGCCTTGGTGGACGCGTAGTCGAGCAGCGACGTCGACGGCTGGAACGCCTGGATCGACGAGTTGTTGACGATCGCCGAGCCCTCGCCGAGGTGCTCGAGCGCGGACTGCGTGATCCACAGCAGCGCGTAGAGGTTGGTCTTGAGGACCCGGTCGATCTCGTCCGTCGTGACGTCCTCGATCGACTCGCGCCGCGCCATCTGGAAGCCCGCGTTGTTGACGAGCACATCGAGGCCGCCCAGCTCCTCGACGGCGCGCCCGGGCAGGGACCGCGCGGTCGCCTCGTCCGTGATGTCGCCGGGCAGGAGCGCGCACGCACGGCCCGCGTCACGGACCCACCGCGCCGTCTCCTCGGCGTCCTCCTGCTCCTCCGGCAGGTAGCCGATCGCGACGTCGGCGCCCTCGCGGGCGAACGCGACGGCGACCGCGCGTCCGATGCCGGAGTCACCGCCCGTGACGAGCGCCCGCAGGCCGTCGAGCCGCCCGCTGCCGCGGTACGAGCTCTCGCCGTGATCGGGAGTGGGCTCCATGCGTCCGGTGAGGCCCGGGGGCTCCTGCTGCTGAGCGGGGAAGGCGGTCTCGTCGGTCATGTCGTTCCTCCTTCTCGTCGCGTGCCGAGGGTTCTGCTCAGGAGCGCGCCGGCTCGCGACGCCGCGCCAGCTGCGCCTCGTGCGCCCGGGGCCGCGCGACCGGCCGCACCGCGGCGAGCGCGCCCGCCACCGTCGCCTCGGCCGTGGGGCCCACGCCGCCCGCCTTGCTGAGCGCGCGCATGACCTGCGCCGCCGTCTCCTGGACCGGCACGCCGGCCTCGCCCGCGGCTTCCGCGAGGAGCTGGCCGGCCGCGATGTCGTCGAGGCCGTGGACCGCCATGAGCACGCCCTTGACCTGCTCGACGGCCGCCTGGCTGACGAAGGCGCGCGTCACGGCACGCTGCGACTCGCGCTCGAGCATCTCCTTGTGCGTCGGGCTCACGTCGACGACGTAGCCCGCGATCTCGACGACGCGGCCGCGCGCGTCGCGCCGACCCTGACCGGTCACGACCACGGACCGGGCCTTGCCGTGCCCGTCGACGATGCGGTGCGCGCAGGAGAACGGGCGGCCGGAACGGATCGCGTCGGTCGCCGTGCGCACCACCCGGGCGCGGTCGTCGGGGTGCTTGCGCGAGCGCAGCGCGTCGAGGCTCGGCGCGACGTCGCCCGGGGTCCAGCCGTGCATGGTGTAGACCTCGTCCGACCACCACCAGGTCCCGGAGCCGAGCTCGACGCGGTACTGACCCACGAGGAGGTGCGTGCCGACGGCGAGCACCTCGGCGAGGGCTGCGGGCCGCACGGGCGCCGTCTGTGCGGGGCTGTCAATGGTGGTCACGGAGTTCGGGGCCATAGTCGTCCTCCCAGGGTGCGGGGGGCATCGGGCCGCTTCATGACTCCGACGACCAACCTAGCCCACGCGTCGACGGACGGCACCCGGGCTCGGCTACGGTGCGGGCATGACCCGCGAGCCCCGCCGGACCATCGCCCAGCACGTCGAGGACGCGCTCGCGCTCGTCGGGCCCACGGGGGCCACGGACCTCCCGCTCGAGGACTCCGTCGGCACCGTCCTCGCGGCCGACGTCGTGTCGGTGCTCGACGCGCCCGCGTTCGACTCCTCGGCGATGGACGGGTACGCGGCGCGCTCGAGGGACGTCGCCGGCGCCCGCGCCGACGCGCCCGTGACGCTGCACGTCGTGGGCGACGTCGCCGCGGGCGACGCGGGCGACGCGCGGGCGGTGGGCCCGGGCGAGGCCGTCCGGATCATGACGGGCGCACCCGTGCCCGCGGGGGCGGACGTCGTCGTGCCCGTGGAGCGGACGTCGACCGGGCGCTTCACGCCGGGGGCGGCGGGGAGCGGCCCCGAGACCGTCGAGATCCACGACGCGTCCCGGAGCAACGTGCGCGCCCGCGGCGAGGACGTGCGACGGGGGGACGTGGTGGTCGAGGCGGGGGTCGTGCTCACCGCGCGGCACGTCTCCGTCGCCGCGTCCGCCGGGCACGCCACCCTGCGCGCGCACCGCGCGCCGCGCGTCGCGGTCCTCTCGACCGGCAGCGAGCTCGTCGCACCCGGCACCGCTCCAGGCCCCGGCCGGATCCCCGACTCCAACTCGGTCCTGCTCTCCGCCTCGGCCCGCGCGGCCGGGGCGCGCGTGGTGCGGCGCGGCGCCGTCGGGGACACCGCGCCCGCGTTGGTCACCGCCCTCGACGACCTGCTCCACGCGTTCGACGGCGAGGCGCCCGACCTGCTCGTGAGCACGGGCGGGGTGAGCGCAGGCGCGTTCGACGTCGTGCGCGAGGTGCTCGACGCGACGACGCGGTCCGGCACGCCGTGGGAGGCGGCCGTGACGGACGCGCGGCTGGTCGCCGTCGGCATGCAGCCCGGCAGACCGCAGGGCCTCGCGCGCTGGCGCGGCGTGCCGTGGCTCGCGCTGCCCGGCAACCCCGTGAGCGCGTTCGTGTCGTTCGAGCTGTTCGCGCGGCCCGTCCTCGACCGGCTGCGCGGGGTCCCGGAGCCGCGCCGCGCACTCGTGGAGCGCGTGGCCGGTGAGGGCTGGTCGTCGCCGGCCGGGCGCGAGCAGCTCGTCCTCGTGCGGCACGCGGAGCCAGACGGCGCGACCGTCGTCCCCGCGGGTCGCCACCGAGGGCCGGACGACCCGCCGGACCCGGCGCGGACGCACGGGTCCGGCTCGCACCGCGTCCGCGCGCTCGCGCACGCCGACGCGATCGTGCTCGTCGGCGCCGACGTCACGGCGGTCGAGCCGGGCGACCCCGTCCGCGCCCTGCTCCTCGGCTGACGCACTCCCGCGGCCGGACAGCCCGCGCCGCACCGGGCCGAACGGCCCGTGTCCCGCGCGAGGCACGCGTGCGAGAGTGGCGCCATGAGCTTCACGCACCTCGACGACCACGGGCACGCACGCATGGTCGACGTCACCGCCAAGCAGCCGACCGTCCGCTCGGCGACCGCGACCGGCACCGTCCGGTGCTCCCCGCAGATCGTCGCCGCGCTGCGCGACGGGACCGTCCCCAAGGGCGACGTGCTCGCCGTCGCGCGGATCGCGGGCATCGCGGGGGCGAAGCGCACGGCCGAGCTGCTGCCGCTCGCACACGTCATCGGCGTCCACGGCGCGGTGGTCGACCTCGTCGTGGACGACCACGGGGTCGACGTCACGGCGACGGTCCGCACCGCCGACCGCACGGGCGTCGAGATGGAGGCGCTCACCGCCGTCGCCGTCGCGGGTCTCGCGGTCGTCGACATGGTCAAGGGGCTCGACAAGTCGGTCGAGCTCACGGACGTGCGGCTCGTCGCCAAGACGGGCGGCAAGTCCGGCGACTGGCACCGCGAGCCGTGACGACGCCCGGGCCGCGGGTGGCGTTCGACGCCGTCGTCCTCGCCGGAGGGCGTGCCGAGCGCCTCGGCACCCCCAAGCCCGGCCTGGTGGTCGCGGGCCGGCCGCTGCTGGAGCACGCGCTCGCGGCGACGTCCGGCGCGCGGCGCACCGTCGTCGTCGGGCCGGCCGAGCTCGCGACGCCGCCGGGCGAGCCCCGGCGGTACTCCCTCACGCGGGAGGACCCGCCGTTCGGCGGCCCGGTCGCGGGCATCGCCGCGGGCCTCGCCGCGCTGCCCGACGACGGCGGCTCGCCCTGGGTGCTCGTCCTCGCCTGCGACGTCCCGCGCGCGGCGGAGGCCGTCCCCGCCCTGCTCGCCGCGGTGCCGGGGCAGGGGGACGACGCCGCGGTGCAGGCGGTCCACGCGGTCCGCGACGGTCGCGAGCAGTGGCTCGTCGGGCTCTACGGGCGCGCGGCGCTCGAGCACGCGCTCACCGCGCTGCCGGCCGTGCACGGTGCGTCGGTGCGCCGCCTCCTCGCGGGCCTGCCCGCGCTCGTCGTGCCGGACGAGGACGGCGTCACCGACGACGTCGACACGTGGGAGGATGCCGACGAGCACGACCGCCGCGTGGGCACGGCCCGGACCACCACCGACGATGGCAGGAGAGCATGATGACGAACCTCGAGCGCTGGGTGGACGCCCTCGCGGCCGACCTCGACCTCGACCCGCAGGTGGTCGACATCGGCGCGATCCTCGACCTCGCGCGCGACGCCGCGCACGGCGTCGAGCGACCCGCCGCGCCGCTCACGACGTTCGTCGCGGGATACGTCGCGGGCCTGTCGGCGCACGACGGGTCGGGCCGCGGCCTCCAGGACGTGCTCGACCGGGCGGCCGACCTGGCGCTCGCGTGGGAGCCGGAGGCCGAGCTCCCGGTCCCCGCGCCCGAGGCCTGAGCATGGCGACCGTCCGCTACTTCGCCGGCGCGCGCGACGCCGCCGGGATCGACACGGAGACCGTCGACGCCGCGACGGTCGGTGAGCTGCACGCGGCGCTCGTCGCGCGCCACGCCGACCTCGCCGACGTGCTCCCGCGCTGCTCGCTCCTCGTCGGCGGGGTCCGCGCGTCGAGCGACGACGCCCCGGTCGGCGACGAGACCGTCGACGTGCTGCCGCCCTTCGCGGGCGGCTGAGCCCTCGTCCCGCTCGTCAGTGGTCGCCGCCGTCGAGCTGCGCGAGCACGTGCGGCACGAGCGGCTCGAGCACGGCCCAGCCGTCGCGCACGCCGCCGGTCGAGCCGGGCAGGTTGACGACGAGCGCCCGCCCGGACGGGCCGGGCACCACTCCCGCGATCCCGCGCGACAGCACCGCCGCCGGGACGTGCGCCGCACCCCGACGGCGCAGCTCCTCGGCGATCCCGGGGATCTCCTGCTCCATGAGCTCACGCGTCCCCTCGGGGGTCAGGTCCCGCGGCCCGACGCCGGTCCCGCCCGTGGTGAGCACCACGCGCGCTCCCGCGGCCACCGCCCGGGCGACGGCGTCCCGCACGGACGCGACGCCGTCGGGCACCAGGTCGGTGGCGACGACGCGCGACGCCCCGGACGCCTCGACGAGGCCTGCGAGCAGGGGGCCCGACCGGTCCTGCGACTCGCCGCGCGAGCAGCGGTCGGACACGGTGACGACGGCGACGGTCGTCGCCGTCGGCGGCGTCGGGTGCGCGTTCATGCCGCCACCGTAGCGAGCGGGGCCGCAGGTCCGAGCGCGCACCTCCGGCGCGCAGGCCTTTCGGCGCGCGCGGTGCCCGCGATCTCGGCATAGTGGCGTAGGACCGACCGATCGCCCGCCCTGCTCGCTCAGGAGGCTCGAATGTCGAACGTGTCCGCGTCGTCGAAGCCGCCGCACGCGCCCGCGCTGCCCGGCCGAACCGCGTCAGAGCCCGTCGCGGACCGTGGGGACCGGGCATGACGACCACGGCGGACGGACCGGTCGAGGACGCCCTGCTGCGGCTGGGGAAGCACCTCAGACGAGGAGAGGTGTCGGACGACCTGCGGCAGGTGTTCCTGACCGGCGGGCGTCAGGGCGACGTGTTCTACCGCGACCGCTGGTCCCACGACAAGGTCGTGCGCTCGACCCACGGCGTGAACTGCACCGGGTCGTGCTCGTGGAAGGTGTACGTCAAGGACGGCATCATCACGTGGGAGACGCAGCAGACCGACTACCCCTCCGTGGGCCCGGACTCCCCCGAGTACGAGCCGCGCGGCTGCCCGCGCGGCGCCGCGTTCTCCTGGTACACCTACTCGCCCACGCGCGTGCGCTACCCCTACGTGCGCGGCGTGCTGCTCGAGCTGTACCGCCGCGCCAAGGCCACCGTCGGGGGCGACCCCGTGCTCGCCTGGGAGCTGCTGACCACCGACCCGGACGCCGCCCGCACGTACAAGGCCGCCCGCGGCAAGGGCGGGCTCGTGCGCGCCACCTGGGACGAGGCCGCCGAGATCGTCGCCGCCGCCCACGTGCACACCATCAAGACGTACGGCCCCGACCGCATCGCCGGGTTCTCCCCCATCCCCGCCATGTCGATGGTCTCCCACGGCGTCGGTGCCCGGTTCGTCCAGATGCTCGGCGGGACCATGCTCTCCTTCTACGACTGGTACGCCGACCTGCCCGTCGCCTCCCCGCAGGTCTTCGGCGACCAGACCGACGTCCCGGAGTCCGCCGACTGGTGGAACTCCACCTACTGCATCATGTGGGGCTCCAACGTCCCCGTCACCCGCACCCCCGACGCCCACTTCATGACCGAGGCCCGCTACCGCGGCCAGAAGGTCGTCGTCGTCTCCCCCGACTACGCCGACAACACCAAGTTCGCCGACGAGTGGCTCGCGCCCCATCCCGGCACCGACGGCGCCCTCGCGCAGGCCATGGGGCACGTCGTCCTCACCGAGCACTACGCGCAGCGCCGCACCCCGCAGTTCGCGGAGTACGCCGCCCGGTTCACCGACCTCCCGCACCTCGTCACGCTCGAGGAGCACGGCGCGTCGTCGGGGCCCGACACCCTCACGTACGTCCCGGGGAAGTTCCTCACCGCGGCAGACCTGCCCGACGGCGTGGGGCGCCCCGGCGACGACGACGCCTCGTCGTCGAACGCACGCTTCAAGACCGTCGTCCTCGACGCGGACGGCACCCCGCGCGTCCCGAACGGCAGCCTCGGCCACCGCTTCGGCGAGGCCGACGCCGGCCGCTGGAACCTCGACCTCGGCGACATCGACCCGCTCCTGTCGGTCGCGGACCCGCACGGTGTCTTCTTCCGGAACCCGACGGCCGCGCAGACCGGGCACGCGGGCGGCGAGACGTACGAGAAGGTCGCCGTCGGGCTCCCGCGGTTCGACCTCGACCCGGTGCCGGGTGACGACACGGGTGCGCACCTCGGCGGTGCGGGCGTCGTCGTGCGGGGGGTACCCGCCCGGCGGGTCGGCGGGCGGCTCGTCACGACGGTGCTCGACCTGCTGCTCGCGCAGTACGGCGTGAACCGCCCGGAGCTGGGACTGCCCGGCGCGTGGCCGACCGGCTTCGACGACGACACGGCGCCCGCGACCCCCGCGTGGCAGGAGCGGTTCACCGGCGTCCCGGCCGCGGCGGCCGAGCGGATCGGGCGCGAGTTCGCGCAGAACGCGCTCGACTCGGGCGGTCGCTCGATGATCATCATGGGCGCGGGCGTGAACCACTGGTTCCACTCGGACACCATCTACCGCGCGATGCTCGCGCTGACGACGCTCACGGGCTGCCAGGGCGTGAACGGCGGCGGCTGGGCGCACTACGTGGGCCAGGAGAAGTGCCGCCCGATCACGGGCTGGGCGCAGTACGCGGGCGGCCTCGACTGGTCGCGGCCCCCGCGCCAGATGATCGGTACCGCGTTCTGGTACCTGGCGACGGACCAGTGGCGCTACGACGGCCTGCCGGCGGACGCGCTCGCCTCGCCGCTCGCGCAGGGCCAGTTCTCCGGCCGCACGACGGCGGACACGCTCGTCGAGTCCGCACAGCGCGGGTGGATGCCGAGCTACCCCACCTTCGACCGCAACCCGCTCGACCTCGTGGACGAGGCCCGCGCGGCGGGCAAGGATCCGGCGCAGCACGTCGTCGACGAGCTCAAGGCCGGGAACCTGCGGTTCGCGAGCGAGGACCCGGACGACCCGGTGAACTTCCCGCGCGTCGTGACGGTGTGGCGCGCGAACATCCTGGGGTCGTCGGGCAAGGGCAACGAGTACTTCCTCAAGCACCTGCTGGGTACCGACGCCGCGGTCAACGCGGCGGAGTCGGGCCCCGAGCGCCGTCCGCGGTCGATGACGTGGCGCGACGAGGCGCCGAGCGGCAAGCTCGACCTGCTCGTCACGCTCGACTTCCGCATGACGTCCACGACGCTGTTCTCGGACGTCGTGCTGCCGGCGGCGACCTGGTACGAGAAGCACGACCTGAACTCGACCGACATGCACCCGTTCGTGCACTCGTTCAACCCGGCGATCAACCCGCCGTGGCAGACGCGCACCGACTTCGCGACGTTCCACACGATCGCGGCCAAGGTCTCCGAGATGGCGACGACGCACCTCGGGGTGCGTGAGGACCTCGTCGCCGCCCCGCTGCTGCACGACTCCGCGGACGAGATGGCGGTCCCGCACGGGGCTCTCACGGACTCGGGCCGACCGATGTCGGAGCGCGAGCTGGTGCCCGGGCGCACGATGCCCAAGCTCGTCGTCGTCGAGCGGGACTACCCCGCGTTCGCAGCGCGCATGGCGTCGCTCGGTCCGCTCACCGAGAAGGCGGGCATGGCGACCAAGGGGGTGCAGTTCTCGCCCGGGCCCGAGGTCGCGGAGCTGGGCCGCCGCAACGGCCTCGTCCACGGCGGACCGACGGCCGGGCGGCCGCGCCTCGACAAGGACACGCACGCGTGCGAGATGATCCTCGCGCTGTCCGGGACGACCAACGGCCGCCTCGCGGTGCAGGGCTTCGAGAACCTGGAGAAGCGCACGGGGACGCGGCTCGCGGACCTCGCCCGCGACGAGGAGGGCGTGCGCATCACGTTCCCGGACGTGCAGTCGCGGCCGACGTCGGTCGTCACGTCTCCCGAGTGGTCCGGGTCCGAGCACGGGGGGCGCCGGTACTCGGCGTTCGTGGTCAACGTCGAACGGCTCAAGCCGTGGCACACGCTCAGCGGGCGGCAGCACTTCTACCTCGACCACGACTGGATGATCGAGCTCGGCGAGCACATGCCGATCTTCCGCCCGCCGCTCGACCTGCACCGGCTGTTCGGTGACTCGCCGGTGGTGGGCGACACGTCGCCGTCGGGCTACCCGGGCTCCGCGGGGCACGCGGAGGTCGCGGTGCGGTACCTGACCCCGCACAACAAGTGGTCGATCCACTCGGAGTACCAGGACAACCTCTTCATGCTCTCGCTGTCACGGGGCGGCCCGGGCATCTGGATGAGCCCGGCGGACGCCGCCAAGATCGGCGTCGAGGACAACGAGTGGATCGAGGCGTACAACCGCAACGGCGTCGTCGTGGCGCGCGCGATCGTCAGCCACCGCATGCCCGAGGGCACGGTCTACATGTTCCACGCGACCGACCGCACGATCGACGTGCCGCTCGCGGAGACGTCCGGGCTGCGCGGCGGCATCCACAACTCGCTCACGCGGATCCTCCTCAAGCCGACGCACCTCGCGGGCGGCTACGCGCAGCTGTCGTACGGGTTCAACTACCTGGGGCCCACGGGGAACCAGCGCGACGAGATGACCGTCGTCCGGCGGCGCAGCCAGGAGGTGCGGTACACGTGACCGGCACATCAGCAGATCGGGTCCGAGCAGGTCTCGGCCCGGCGAGGCAGGGGGTGGCGTCGTGCGGGTGATGGCGCAGATGTCGATGGTGATGAACCTGGACAAGTGCATCGGGTGTCACACGTGCTCGGTCACGTGCAAGCAGGCGTGGACGAACCGCACCGGGGTGGAGTACGTGTGGTTCAACAACGTCGAGACCCGCCCCGGGCTCGGCTACCCCCGCACCTACCAGGACCAGGACAAGTGGCAGGGCGGGTGGGTGCGCACGAAGAAGGGCAAGCTCGCGCTCCGCGCGGGCGGGAGGTGGAAGAAGCTCGCCACGATCTTCTCCAACCCCAAGCTCCCCTCGATCCACGACTACTACGAGCCGTGGACCTACGAGTACGACATGCTGCTGTCCGCCCCGCAGGGCCAGCACACCCCCGTCGCGCGACCCAAGTCCCTGCTCACCGGCGACGACATGAACATCTCCTGGTCGGCGAACTGGGACGACGACCTCGGCGGCTCGACCGCGACGATGCAGGACGACCCGGTCCTGCAGCACATGTCCGAGCACGTCGCGGAAGAGCTCGAGAAGACGTTCATGTTCTACCTGCCGCGCATCTGCGAGCACTGCCTCAACCCCTCCTGCGTCGCGTCCTGCCCCTCGGGCGCCATGTACAAGCGCGCCGAGGACGGCATCGTGCTCGTCGACCAGGACGCCTGCCGCGGCTGGCGCATGTGCGTCACCGGCTGTCCCTACAAGAAGGTCTACTTCAACCACAAGACCGGCAAGGCCGAGAAGTGCACCCTGTGCTACCCCCGCCTCGAGGTCGGCCTGCCCACCGTGTGCTCCGAGACCTGCGTCGGACGGCTGCGCTACCTCGGTCTCGTCCTGTACGACGCCGACAAGGTCTCGACGGCCGCGGCCACCCAGGACGAGCACGACCTCCTCGCCGCGCAACGCTCGGTCCTGCTCGACCCGCACGACCCCCAGGTCGTGGCCGCCGCCCGCGCCGAAGGCATCCCCGACGACTGGATCACCGCGGCCCAGTCCTCCCCGATCTGGAAGCTCATCTCCGAGTACGAGGTCGCGCTCCCCCTGCACCCCGAGTACCGCACCCTGCCCATGGTCTGGTACATCCCACCCCTGTCCCCTGTCGTCGACACCGTCACCGCCTCGGGCAACGACGGCGAAGACGGACGCACCCTGTTCGCCGCCATCTCCCAGATGCGCATCCCCCTCGAATACCTCGCCGGGCTCTTCACCGCCGGCGACACCGCACCCGTCGAACGCGTCCTCCGCCGCCTGGCCGCCATGCGCTCCGCCATGCGCGAGGTCAACCTCGGCAACCCCCTGCCCGAGGAGACCGCAGCCGCCGTCGGCATGACCGGTGCCGCGGTGCAGGAGATGTACCGCCTCCTGGCCATCGCGAAGTACGAGGAGAGGTACGTCATCCCCACCGCCCACACCGAGATCGCCCGCGAGCTCGACGAGATGGCGTGCTCCCTCGACGTCGAGGGCGGGCCGGGCATGGGTGGCACGACGATGGGCGGAGGAGGACCGTTCGGGTCGTCCTCCGGACAGCCGATGCCCGTCGCGGTCGAGAACTTCCACGTGCTGCAGGCCCGCCAGACGGGCGAGACGGCGCACGACCCCTCGACCACCGGGCGGGTGAACCTGCTCAACTGGGACGGGCGAGGGCGCCCCGCCGGGCTGTTCCCGCCCGAGATGGAGTCAGGTCGTGCCGCCGACGTCGGGCAGGGCGGCGGCACGGCGGCCGGGGCGCTCGGCAGCCTGCCGGGCGGGCGCCAGGACGCACGGTTCGACGCGCTCGGCGGCGTCGACTCCGCGGGGGAGACTCCGCCGCCCGACGCCCCGCGCACCACGGGCGGCGCCTGATGACGTCGCTCCTGCCGCTGCCCCGCCTGCGGCCCGGTGCGCGACGCCGCGACGCCCGGCGCGACGACACGGCGCTGCCTCCCGTGTCGACGACCGCCGCCCAGCGGCGGACCGCGCACATGGCGGCCTCGCTCCTGCTGGCCTATCCCGACGAGGACGTGCTCGCGGCCGGAGCCGCGGTCCGTCCGGCGCTGCAGGGTCTGCCCGCTCCGGTCGCCGATCGGCTCGGCGCCTTCTGCGACGTGCTCGACCGCGCGGCGTCGGGCACTCCGGACGGGCCGGGCCTGCGAGACCTGCAGGCGCGCTACGTCGCGACGTTCGACCTCAAGCGCCGCTGCTCGATGTACCTGTCGTACTACGCAGCCGGGGACACGCGCCGTCGGGGGGTGGCGCTCGTGCGGTTCGTCGAGGCCTACCGCGCCGCCGGGTGGGAGCTCGCCGCGCGCACGCCGGCGGGCGGGCCGGAGCTGCCCGACTACCTGCCGACCGTGCTGGAGTTCTCCGCCCGGACGAGCGGCGACGACGCGACGATCGCGGCAGGGCTGCTCGGGATGCACCGCGACGGGATCGAGGTGCTGCGGGCGGCGCTGGCAGGCACCGGTGCGCCGTGGGCCGGGGTCGTCGAGGCGGTGTGCCTCACGCTGCCTCCGCTCGACGAGGCGACCGAGCGCCGCTACGAGGCGCTCGTCACGGCGGGACCGCCGAGCGAGATGGTCGGGCTCGAAGGGCTGCCCGCGTTCGGGCAGACGGACATGGACGACAGGGGTGGGCGGCGATGAGCGGGTCGAGCGCGGGCGAGGTCCTGCTGTGGGTCGTGCTGCCGTACGTGACGTTCGCCGTGCTCGTCGTCGGTTCGTTGTGGCGCTACCGCTACGACAAGTTCGGCTGGACCACCCGGTCGAGCGAGCTCTACGAGAACCGCCTGCTGCGCCTGGGTTCGCCGCTCTTCCACTTCGGGCTGCTGTTCGTGATCCTCGGGCACCTCCTCGGGCTCCTCGTCCCGAGCGAGTGGACGCGGGCCGTGGGGATCAGCGAGGGCTTCTACCACTTCATCGCGACCTCGATGGGCAGCGTCGCGGCGGTCGTCGCGGTCGCGGGGCTGCTCATCCTGATCTACCGGCGCCGCACGACGGGCCCGGTCTTCCTCGCGACCACACGCATGGACAAGACGATGTACGTGTTCCTCGCCGCCTCCATCCTCTCGGGGGCGTGGGCGACGATCGACACGCAGATCCTCGCGGGCGGTCACGGGTACGACTACCGCGAGACGATCTCCCCGTGGTTCCGCTCGCTCTGGTACCTCCAGCCGACGCCCGAGCTCATGGCGGGAGTCCCCGCGGCGTTCCAGGTGCACATCGTCGCGTCGTTCCTGCTGTTCGCGCTGTGGCCGTTCACGCGACTCGTGCACGCGTTCTCCGCCCCCGTCCCCTACCTCTTCCGCCCGTACGTCGTGTACCGCTCACGCGAGGCGTCGGTCGCGGCCCGCTCCCCGCGCCCCGGCTGGGACCCCTCGGAGCAGCCGCGCAAGCGCTGACCTGCGAGCAGGCGCTCCTCCAGCGACCCGACGCACAGGACCCCGTGACCGCACCGGTCACGGGGTCCTTCGTCGTCGCGGACCCTTCGGGCGGCGTCCCGGCCCGTGGCCCGTCGAGCGATGAGTCCGGCCCCGTCCCCCGGTCCCCCCTCTCGACGTCGGCGTCGCGCGACGCCCCGCACCCGATGGAGGATCTCCATGACCACCACGCAGAGCACCCCGACGACCGCCCTGCCCGGGCGCCCACCCGTCGTCGACCTGGCCACCTGGCAGTCCGCCCGGGACGAGCTCCTGGTCCGGGAGAAGGCCCACACCCACGAGGGCGACGCCCTCGCCGCGGCACGGCGCCGGCTGCCGATGGTCGAGATCGACGGCACGGTCGAGGTCGTCGGGCCCGACGGCCCGGTGCCGTTCGCCGACCTGTTCGAGGGCCGGGACGAGCTCGTGGTCTACCAGCACATGTGGCACGACGGCGCCCCGCACCAGGGGCAGTGCGAGGGCTGCACCTGGACCGCGTGGCACCTGAGGGACACCGTCTACCTCGCCGCGCGCGGCGTCTCGTTCGCGATCCTCACCGTGGGTCCGTGGGACGAGGTGGAGCCCTACGTCGAGTTCATGGGCTACACCCAGCCCTGGTACTCCGTGCGCGGCCTGGACGCGCCGATCGGCGGCGACATGGGGTACGTGAGCGTCTTCCTGCGCGACGGCGACCGCGTCTTCCTCACGTACCGCGCGACCGACCGCGGCAACGAGCCGACCAACCCCGAGTTCGCCCTGCTCGACCGGACCCCGTACGGCCGCGGCGAGTCGTGGGAGGACCACCCCGAGGGCTGGCCCGAGGGGAGGGACGCCTGCTGGTTCTGGCGCACGGACGCGGACGGCGTCGCCGGCTGGGGCGAGAACACCCGTCCTGCACCGCAGTGGACCCGTCCCGGCGCGACGCCGGTCGAGACCCTCGGGCGGCACGGCCACCACCACTGACGGGCCGGCGTCACAGGGCCAGGGTCAGGTACACGCTGTTCGGGTCGTCGGTGTAGTCCGCGAACGGCGCGCACGGGGCGAAGCCGTGCCGCGCGTAGAGCCGGCGCGCGGGGGCGAAGTAGTCCTCGGCGCCGGTCTCGAGGCTCACGCGAGCGAGGTCGCGGTCGCGGGCGGCGTCGAGCAGGAACGCGAGGACCGCCGCGGCGACGCCGCGCCCGCGGGCCGCCGCCGCCGTGCGCATCGACTTGAGCTCGCCGAGCGTCGGGTCGTGCTGCTTGAGCGCACCGCACCCGAGGAGCGCCCCGTCGTCCGCGCGGGCCGTGACGAAGGTGATGTCGGGCGCGCGCAGGCGTGCGACGTCGAGCGCGTGCACGCTCTCGGGCGGGGACGTCGCGTACATGTCGTCGAGGTGCTCGCGCAGGAGCGCCACGACGTCGGTGGCCGCGGGGTCCTCGACGGCGACGCGCACGCCCGCCCGGGTGGTCGTCTCGCTCATGGCCCCGAGCGTGCCACACCGACCGTCCACGACGATCCCCGCGCGAGACCGGAGCACGACCACGGACGCCGGGGTGCTCACGGCCCGAGCGGGGTGCGGTCCCGCAGATGCGGGTCTATCGTATCGTTCATGCCGCAGTTTCGGATCCGTGAGGCCGCGAGCCTCCTCGGGGTCAGCGACGACACCGTCCGCCGCTGGGTCGACGCCGGCGACCTCGCCGCGACCGTCGACGACGCCGGACGCAAGGTCGTGGACGGCGCCGAGCTCGCGCGGTACGCCGTCGCCCAGTCGCACCCGACCCCTGACCCGTCGGGTGTCGCGCGCTCGGCCCGCAACCGCTTCGTCGGGATCGTCACGCACGTCGTGAGCGACACCGTCATGTCCCAGGTCGAGATGCTCTGCGGCGGTCAGCGCGTGGTGTCGCTCATGAGCACCGAGGCCGTGCGCGAGCTGCGCCTGGCACCCGGGAGCCTGGCCGTCGCGGTGGTCAAGGCGACGACCGTGATCGTCGAGACCCCCGGAGGAGGCGCGTGAGCGCACCCAGCCCGCACCGGGCGGGACGCCAGACCGTGCCGGTCGGGCGCCACCCCTGGGCGGTCGGGCGCGTCCGTGCGGTGCTCGCGCCGGTCCTCGCCGCCGGGCTCTCGCTCGCGCTCGTCGCGTGCGGAACCGAGTCGGACGGGGACCCCGCCGCGCCGGGCGCGCCGGGCGCGCCGGGTGCGTCAGGTGCGCCGGGCGAGCAGCGCACCCTCACGGTGCTCGCCGCGGCGTCGTTGCGGGACGTGTTCAGCGACCTCGCCGCCGCCTTCGAGGCCGAGCACGAGGGCGTGACGGTGGCGCTCTCCTTCGCCGGGTCCTCCGACCTCGGCGACCAGGTCCTCGCGGGCGCTCCCGCCGACGTCTTCGCCTCGGCGGACGAGCGCACCATGACGCGTGTCGTCGACGCGGGCGACGCGAGCGAGCCCGTCGCGTTCGCGACCAACACGCTGACCGTCGTCACCCCGCCCGACGACCCGGCGGGTGTCGACACGTTCGCCGACCTCGCGCGCGACGACGTCAAGGTCGTCGTGTGCGCGCCGCAGGTCCCGTGCGGCGCCGCGACGGAGAGGGTCGCCCGGGCCGCGAGCGTGACGATCCACCGGGTGAGCGAGGAGACGAGCGTCACCGACGTGCTCGCCAAGGTGACCTCCGGCGAGGCCGACGCCGGCCTCGTCTACGTCACGGACGCGAAGCGAGCGGGCGCCGACGTCGACGTGGTCGACGTCCCGGAGACCGCGGTGGCGCCCAACGTCTACCCGATCGCGCTCGTCGCGGCGGCCGAGGAGGCCGGCCCGGAGCAGGTCGCGCTCGCGCAGGCGTGGATCGACCTCGTGACGGGCGACGCCGGCCGGGCTGCGCTCGCCGCAGCCGGCTTCGGCGCACCATGACCAGCGCGCTCCCGGCCCGTGCCCGCCTCCGCGCCGTCGGACGGTGCCCACGCGCGCGGCCCGCGCGCACGCTCGAACCCCGACGCCGGGCACGAAGGTCCGCACGCACCGGTGCGTCGTGATGCGCGGCCTGCCGCGGTGGGTCCTGGTCCCGGCGCTGCTCGGGGCGCTGTTCGTCGTCGTGCCGGTGGTCGCGATGGTCGCGCGCGTCGACGTCTCGCCCGGTCCCGACGGGACGGGAGGGTTCTGGGCGCTCGTCACGTCGCCGAGCGCGCTCGACGCGCTCGGGCTGTCCCTGCGCACGTCGCTCGCCGCGACGGCGTGCTGCGTCGTGCTCGGCACGCCGATGGCGCTGGTGCTCGCCCGCACGACGTTCCCCGGCCAGCGCGTCGCCCGCTCGCTGGTCCTGCTGCCGCTCGTGCTGCCACCGGTCGTCGGCGGCATCGCGCTCCTGCACACGTTCGGTCGCCGCGGCCTGATCGGCCGGCACCTGGAGGTGCTCGGGATCGAGATCGCGTTCACCACGACCGCGGTCGTCCTGGCGCAGACGTTCGTCGCGCTGCCGTTCCTCGTGCTGAGCCTCGAGGGGGCGCTGCGCACCCAGGACTCGCGCCTCGAGGACGTCGCCGCGACGCTCGGCGCCGGACCCACCACGGTCCTGCGCCGCGTGACGTTCCCCGCGGTCGTGCCCGGCCTCCTGGCCGGGTCCGTGCTCGCGTTCGCGCGGGCGCTCGGCGAGTTCGGCGCGACGGTCACCTTCGCGGGTGCCCTCCAGGGCGTGACCCAGACCCTGCCCCTCGAGATCTACCTGCAGCGCAGCGCCGACCCGGACGGCGCCGTCGCGCTGTCGTCGGTGCTCGTGGTCGTCGCCGTGGTCATCACGGCGGCCGTCCACGGGCCGCGCGTCCGCGGCGGCCCCCGCGCGCCCGCGAGCCGCGCCGCGCACGGCTCGTCCCCCACCCCTCGCCCGCCCGACGGCGCGCCCCCGACGCCGGCGGACCTCGCGCCCGGGCCGGACGTCGAGCCCGAGGTGGGCACGCCCGCGCCGGCGGCGCTCACCGTGCGGGCCGTCGTCCCCGGTCGAGGGCTCGACGTCGACCTCGCGCTCGCCCCCGGGGAGGTCGTCGCCGTCCTCGGGGAGAACGGCGCCGGGAAGTCGACGCTCGTGCAGCTCGTCGCAGGGCTCCTCCCGCCGGGCGAGCTGCGCGACGCGCGGGTGGTCGTCGACGGTTCCGACGTCACCCGGGCGGCGCCGCGGCGTCGGCACGTCGCCTGGTTGGGCCAGCGACCGCTGCTGTTCGAGAACCTCTCGGTCGAGGACAACGTCGCGTTCGGCCCGCGCGCGCGGGGCGCGACGCGTTCTCGCGCCCGCCGTCACGCACGCGGCATGCTCTCCCGGGTCGGGGCCGCCGACCTCGGCGCGCGCCGGTCGACGGACCTGTCCGGTGGCCAGGCACAGCGCGTCGCGATCGCGCGCGCCCTCGCGACCGACCCGCGCGTCCTCCTGCTCGACGAGCCGCTCGCCTCGCTCGACGTCGGCGTCGCGCAGCACGTGCGCTCGGTCCTGCACGACGCGCAGGTCGACCGGCCGCGGACCACGCTCCTCGTCACCCACGACCTGCTCGACGTCCTGCTCCTGGCCGACCGCGCCGTCGTGCTGGAGGACGGGCGCGTCGTCGAGGACGGCCCCGTCGACGAGGTCCTCACCCGGCCCCGTTCCCGGTTCGCCGCCCGCCTCGCGGGCGTCAACCTCCTGGTCGGGAGCGTGGCGCAGGTCGGCCGGCCGGAGCCCGTCGCGCGCGAGGCGATGCTCGCCGTCGACGGCGCGGGATGGCGTGTCCTCGGTACCGCGGACGAGCCGCTCGCGGTCGGCGCGACGGCGGTCGCCGTGTTCGAGCCGCGCGCGGTCGCCGTCCACCGCGCGACGCCGGAGGGTAGCCCCCGCAACGCGTACCGCGTGGTCGTGACGAGCGTCGAGCCGCACGGCCCGCTGCTGCGGGTGTGGGCGCGCGCCGCGGACGACGACCCGGGCGCGCCCACCGCGGGCGCCCCGTCCGTCGTCGGGCCGGACGACGCACCGCGCCTCGCCGCGGACCTCACCCCCCGGGCGGTCGCCGAGCTCCGGCTCGCCCCGGGCGAGCACGCCTGGTTCGTCGTCAAGGCCGCCGAGGTCCGCGTCCATGCACGGTGACGCCGCCCGCTCCCCGGAGGGAGCGGGCGGCGCCGTGCTGGTGCCGGGGCCGCGGGCCGTCAGCGGGTCCGGCGGCGGTAGACCGCGATCGCCCACGCGTACGCGACCACGAGGATGCCGACGAGCCAGGCGAGCGCGACCCAGATGTCGTTCCCGACCGGCTCCTGCGCGAACAGGGCGCGGATCGTGTTCACGACGGACGTCACGGGCTGGTTCTCGGCGAACCACGCGACCGGCCCGGGCATCGTGTCCGTGGGGACGAAGGCCGAGCTGACGAAGGGCAGGAAGATCAGCGGGTAGCTGAACGCGCTCGCGCCGTCGACGGTCTTCGCGGACAGGCCGGCGACCACCGCGAGCCACGTCAGGGCGAGGGTGAACAGGACGAGGATGCCGCCGACCGCGAGCCAGGCGCCGACCGGGGCGCCGGAGCGGAACCCCAGGACCAGCGCGACCCCCACGACGATCACGACCGAGACGAGGTTGGCGACCACGGACGTGAGCACGTGCGCCCAGAGCACGCTCGACCTCGCGACCGGCATGGACCGGAACCGCTCGAAGATCCCGCCCTGCAGGTCGAGGAACAGCCGGTACGCGGTGTACGCGACGCCGGACGCGATGGTGATGAGCAGGATGCCGGGCAGCATGTAGTCGATGTACGACCCACCGGTCCCGGTGCGGATCGCACCGCCGAGGACGTAGACGAACAGCAGCATCAGGGCGACCGGTGTGATCGCGGTGGTGATGATCGTGTCGGGGCTGCGCAGGACGTGGCGCAGGGAGCGACCCGTGAGGACGCCGGTGTCGGCGAGGACGTGGGTGGTCATCGGGATTCCTCTCCTGCCGGACGGGCGTCGCCGGCGCTGTCGGTCGGGCTCGTGACGGTGCCGCCGGTCTCGCCGGTGCTGCCGACGAGGGCGAGGAACACGTCCTCGAGGGAGGGCTGCTTCTCGACGTACTCGACCTTCGCGGGCGGCAGGAGCCCCTTGAGCTCCGCGAGGGTTCCGTTCTGGAGGATCACGCCCTCGTGCAGGATCGCGATCCGGTCGGCGAGCTGCTCGGCCTCGTCGAGGTACTGCGTGGTCAGCAGGACGGTCGTGCCGCCCCGAGCGAGCTCCTTGACGGTCTGCCACACCTCGATCCTCGACTGGGGGTCCAGGCCGGTGGTGGGCTCGTCGAGGAAGACGACGGCCGGGTCCCCGACCAGGCTCATCGCGATGTCCAACCGGCGTCGCATGCCGCCCGAGTACGTCCCCGCGCGGCGGCTCCCCGCGTCGACGAGCGAGAACCGGGCCAGCAGGTCGTCCGCCACCTGAGCGGGGTTCGCCAGGTGCCGCAGCCGGGCGACGAGCACGAGGTTCTCCCGACCCGTGAGCACCTCGTCGACCGCGGCGAACTGCCCGGTCAGGCTGATGGCCTCGCGCACGTCGCCCGGCGCCGTGGCGACGTCGGAGCCGTGGACCGTGGCGGTCCCCGCGTCGGCCTTCAGCAGGGTGGACAGGACCCGGACGAGCGTGGTCTTCCCCGCGCCGTTCGAGCCCAGCAGCGCGAAGATGCTTCCCGGCGCCACGTCGAGGTCGACGCCGCGCAGCACGCGCAGGTCGCCGAAGGTCTTCTCGATGCCTCGCATCCGGATGGCGGGCGCGTCGGTCTGGACGGTGGTCATGTGGTGCTCCGTTCCCGGCGGGCTCGCGTCGCGAGGGCGTGGACCCGGTCGTGGTCGTGGTTCGGTCAGGGGCGGCGGACGACGACGTCGCCGTAGCCGGTGCTGGCGTGGATCTCGGCCGTGGCCTCGTCGTCGACGGGCCCCTCGGTCGGCTGGAGCAGGTTGCGGACCGCGCCGTGCTGCGACGCGACGTCGAGCCAGGCGGCCGTCCCCTCGGGCACGCCGACCTCGATGCCGCCGTACGACGTCGTGAGCCGGACGGTCCCGGAGTCGACGCGGTCGACGCGGATCCCGCCCGAGGCGGCCTTGGCGGTGAGGCTGCCGCGCACACGCCCGACGACGACGTCGCCGTGCGCGCCCGACACGTCGAGGGACCCGGTGACGGACCCGACGGTGGTCGTGGCGTTCGTGCACCGGACGGTCCCGTCGCCGGCGAGCTCCGTGATGCGTACGGCGCCCGCGGTCGCCCGCACGACAGCCGGGCCGGTGACGCGGCCGATCGTCACGGACCCGGCCGAGACCTTGAGGTCCACGCGGGCGGCCTCGTCGATCCGTGCCTCGCCGCCGTTGAGCGTGAGGTCGACGACACCGAGCCGACCCTCCGCGTACAGCGAGCCGGCCTTGCCGGTCAGCGACGAGCCGGCGGGCAGCTCGACGGTGACGCGCGCGCCACCGGCGGCGAAGGGCAGCACGTACTGCTTCCAGGAGGCGGGGTAGACGATCGTGACGGCGTCGCCGTCGCGCCCCACGCGCGTCTCCTCGGCGGCCCGCACGGATCCGGACTTCGCCGGGTCGGCGGGAAGGACGGTCACGACGACGTCGTCCCGGTCGCCCGCGACGACGTGCAGGTTCCCGAAGGGCACGTCCACGACGACCGGGACGGGGGCGCTGGCGGGGAAGGTAGGCATGGTGGCTCCAGGGTGGTGTCGGTGGGAGGTGTCGTGGTGTCGGCGTGGTGTCGCGCGTCGGACGCGCTCAGCGCACCCAGCCGGTGAGGCGGTTCTCGCCGCCGCGCTGCGCAGGGCGGGTCTGCGCCGCGGGGCGGCCCGTCGTCCGCTCGAGCGTCGCGGCGACCGCGCGCACGAGCCAGGTGTTGACGGAGACGCCGTCGCGCGCGGCCGCCACCTCGACCTGCGCCTTGAGGTGGTCGGGCAGGCGCAGGGTCGTGCGCGTGGTCGCGCCCTCCTCGGCCTCGGTGGCCGGCAGCGCCGGGAGCCCGGCGGGCGCGGGGTCCACGACGGGCGCACGCGGTGCCTCCTGCCCAGAGGCGACGGCGGGCGGCGCGACGACGAACTCCGGCTCGCCGCCGCGCAGGCGCACGTCGACGGAGCCGGGCGCGAGCTCGGCGGAGATCTCGCCCGCGGCCGTGGAGAGGGCGTCCAGCAGGACGAGGCGCACCGCGGCGTCGAGCGGGGCGGTCAGACGGTCGGCGAGCTGCCGCGCGTCGTCGCCGGCGGCGTCGGCCGCGGTGCCCAGGCGGTGCTGGAGGTCGTTGACGTAGGGCGTGAGGTCCATGACGCCATCATGACACCATTCATGGTGTCATGCAAGACCCTAGTGACACCACCTGTGCGGACCCTGACACCACGTTGCCGTGACGCGTCGGCGCCCGCCACCGTCGGTCAGCCTTCCGCGGCGGTCAGCCCGCCGCCCGGGGCGTGCGCCCGGAGTGCTCACGAGGGCTCACGAGGGCTCACGAGGGCTCACGATCGGCCGGCGGTGACACCGCCCCGCCGAGGGCGCGGCGCACCTCGCCGACGATGGCCGACATCGCCGCCTCCGCCGCGTGCGCATCGCCGTCCGCCACCGCGCGCGCGACCGCCTCGTGCTGGTCGAGCGCCTCCGGGACGGGCGACGCGGGCATGAGGCCGAGGTGGGTGCGCCCGCTGAGCACGGCCGCCACGACGCCGGCGAGGGCGCCGAACATCTCGTTGCCGCTCGCGCGCAGCAGGAGCTCGTGGAAGCGGACGTCGAGGGCGAGGAACTCCTCGAGCTCGCCGACCTCGCCGAGGCGCCTCATGCGCGCGGCCGTCGCCACGAGCTCCGCGCGCTCGTCGTCGCTCGCCCGCAGCGCGGCGCCTGCCGCCGCGAGCGGTTCGACGGCGTGGCGGAGCTCGGTCAGGGTGCGCAGCTGCGCGTCGCGGCCCGGACCCTCGAGCCGCCAGAGGATGACCCGCGGGTCGAGGACGTTCCAGCTCTCGATGCCGAGCACGACGAGCCCGACGCGGCGCCTCGAGCGCACCAGCCCGAGCCCTTCGAGGAGCCGCATGACCTCGCGCGCGACCGTGCGCGACACGCCGAACTCGGCCCCGATCGCCTCGAGCGTCAGCGGCGCGCCTGCCGCGACGTCGCCGCTGGTGATGCGACGACCGAGCGAGTCGAGCACGGTGGTGTGCAGCACCGTCGTCGTCATGCCTCGAAGCCTAGTGGCGGCAATTGGTGCTATCAATCACTTGCGAAAGGTACTACCAATACCCCACAGTGGAGGTCGCGTCGACCACGACGGTCGTCGCCCGGAGCGGCCCGCACCACCACGGCACGGTCCCCCGGACGCCCCACCCGACACGGAAGTCGACACATGGACACGGACGTCAGCACCACCGACCGGCCCGACGACGCCGCGCGAACGGCCCCGCCCCAGCACCTCGTGATCATGGGGGTCGCCGGCTCGGGGAAGACCACGGTCGCGACCCTGCTCGCGCAACGACTCGGGACCGAGTACGCGGAAGCCGACCAGTTCCACCCCGAGGCCAACATCGCCAAGATGAGCGCCGGCACGCCGCTCACCGACGACGACCGGTGGCCGTGGCTCGAGGCGATCCGGGACTGGCTGAGCGCCGAGGCGGACGCCGGCCGGTCCGGCGTCGTCACGTGCTCCGCGCTCAAGCGTTCCTACCGCGACCTGCTGCGGCGCGCCCACGGGCACGTGTGGTTCGTCCACCTCGACGGCAGCCCCGAGCTCCTCGCCGAGCGCATGCAGCACCGCAGCGGGCACTTCATGCCCACGTCGCTCCTGCCCTCGCAGCTCGCCACGCTCGAGCCCCTGGCCGACGACGAGCCCGGCTTCACGCTCGACGTCGCCTCCACGCCCGAGCAGATCGTGGGCGAGATCCTCGCGCGCACGCGGCTGAGCGGCGCACCCGACGCGGACTGAGCGACCCGCGCCGTCCGACCAGGACACCCCGAACCGACCACGACCGTCGACGGAGACACCATGCCACCCGAGGACTGGACCCAGACCCTGACCGCCGGACCGCTGCTCGCGATCGCCGCAGGGGCGATCGCGCTCCTGCTGTTCCTCATCATCAAGCTCAAGCTGCACGCGTTCCTCGCACTCATCATCGTCAGCCTGCTCACCGCGGTCGTCGCGGGCATCCCCACGGGCTCGATCATCGAGGTCCTCACCGCGGGCTTCGGCACGACCCTCGCGACCGTCGCCCTGCTCGTCGGGCTCGGCGCGATGCTGGGCCGGCTCGTCGAGACCAGCGGCGGCGCGAAGGTCATGGCCGACTTCCTCATCGGGAAGTTCGGCGAGAAGCGCGCACCCCTCGCGCTCGGGCTCGCGTCGCTCATCTTCGGCTTCCCGATCTTCTTCGACGCCGGCCTCGTCGTCATGCTGCCGATCGTGTTCTCCGTCGGTCGCCGCCTGGGCGGGTCGCTCCTCCTCTACGGCCTCCCCGTGGCGGGCGCGTTCTCCGTCATGCACATCTACGTGCCGCCCCACCCCGGCCCCGTCGCCGCGACCGAGTTCCTCGGCGCCAACGTCGGCATCGTCATCCTTCTCGGTCTCGTCGTCGCGATCCCCACGTGGTACGTCACGAGCTACCTGTTCGCCCGCTACGTGGGACGCCGCATCGAGCTACCCATCCCCGCGATCCTGGGCGAGGCTGACGAGGACCAGCTCGAGAACCCGCCGAAGTTCGGCACCGTCGTCACGATCCTCCTGCTCCCGCTCGTGCTGATCTTCGCCAACACCGGGCTCGACGCGCTGCGTGCCGCCGGCGCCGTCGACCCCGAGAACCCCGGCGTGCAGACCCTGCGGGCGATCGGCGCGACCCCGGTCGCCCTCCTCATCACCGTGCTCGTCGCCGCCTGGGTCCTGGGCCGGCGCCGCGGCGTCTCCGGGACCGCGCTGGAGAAGACCCTCGACTCGGCCCTGGGCCCCGTCTGCTCGGTCATCCTCATCACCGGCGCGGGCGGCATGTTCGGGGGCGTGCTGCGGGCCACGGGCATCGGTGACGCGCTCGCGGACGTGCTCGGCGACCTCGGCCTGCCGGTGATCGTCGCCGGCTTCCTCATCGCGGCGATCCTGCGCGTCGCGCAGGGTTCGGCCACCGTCGCGCTGACCACCGCCGCCGGGCTCATCGCGCCCGCCGTGGAGGCAGGCGGATTCAACGCCGTCGAGCTCGCCGCGGTCGTCGTCTCCGTGGCGGCGGGTTCGGTGGTGCTGAGCCATGTGAACGACTCCGGGTTCTGGCTCGTGGGCCGGTTCTTCGACATGGACGTCAAGACGACGCTGCGCACCTGGACGGTCATGGAGACCGCCATCGGCGTGATGGGCTTCGCCGTCGCGGCGCTCGTCTTCGCCGTCGCGTAGCCCGCTGCGACCACCACGACGGACCGCCCGGGCGCGAGGCCCGGGCGGTCCGTCGCGGCGCGGACGTCAGCTCCGGTCGGTGAAGACCGGGGTGTACGCGTCCGGGGCGGCGACCCAGGACGTGCGACGGAAGCGCCGCAGCGCCAGGCCGGCGAGCGCGAGCGACCCGGCCATCACGAGCAGCCCCAGGTCACCGCCCGCACCGGTCGTCGCCAGCGCGGTCGGTCCCGACGCGGCGACGGCCGCACCGGTCGTCGCACCCGTCGCGGCGCCGGTCGCGCCGTCGCCCGCCACGCGGTGGAGCACACGGGTCACCGTCCCGTCCGTGCGGTCCGTCCCGCCCGACGTCCCCGGGTCAGCAGGATCCGTGGGATCCGTGGGATCCGTGGG